>Ga0310121_10002390_pt1 | contig 17853 bp, 15 predicted proteins | sample CB27_Tmax_986_MG_FD_203504 | JGI IMG/M metagenome (GOLD analysis project Ga0310121, IMG submission 203504) | Marine microbial communities from Western Arctic Ocean, Canada - CB27_Tmax_986 | ecosystem: Environmental > Aquatic > Marine > Oceanic | place: Canada: Western Arctic Ocean | collected...
TGGTGGTGGACCTGCAGCTGCCGGACCTGGTGGTGGAGATTGCCGGGCCGGTAATCGGGGTTCCGAATGGACAATGGCTAATCGCAGAATCCCTGTTGGAAATCCACCCTTTCAGTCTTGGGGGAACAATATCGAATCAGGGGACTGTCACGGCCTCCTCTATCCACCTAGTCATCACTGACGGTGAGGAAACCTGGCAATTCGAGTGGGACGAACTCGTACCGGGAAATTCTACGGAGTGGCTCACCCCCATGGAACTCAGCAATCTAACTGCGGGAAACTATACTGTTTCAGCGATAGTCACCTCGGACGCGGAGAGTGATGAAGACCCTGCGAGCAATACGGACAGTTATGTATTGCGAATCGTCACGCCCGGTCCTCACAACTACCAAGTCACGACCAATCACGAAAGCACATCACAATTCGAGGCCGGTGAATTCTCACCTACAATCGTGAATATCACACTGACCGGAGACGCCGGACAGGGATGGGAATTTGTTTACCTGCTGCTGGATTACCCGGCGGGATGGAGTCTGCAAAGCACTATCGGCTACTTCACCGGCGCTGATGGAACCGTCTTTCAGTACACCATCCATATCCAGCCGGAAAATTCCTCGCAGTATACAGCCGGGATTAACGTACCTGCCGGAACCGCCAGCATGCTTGCTTCCCTCCACCCCGCGCTCGAGAGCGTCGCCGGCCCGCACGAAATCGGCGTCTCGCTGATTGACCACGACGGCTTCCCGGCCGGCAGCAGCAGCTTCACGGTGAACGTGCCGCAGTATCACGGGCTGCGCCTCTCGGCGTCCGAGCGCGACGGCGGCGGCTGGTCGCTTTTTGTCACCAACGCGGGCAACGGCCCCGAGACGGTGGTGCTAACGAAGGCGCTGCCGGACGGGCTTGCACTGCTCCTCTCGGAGAGCTACATGCAGCTGGCGCCGTTCGAGACGCGCGAGGTGCGGCTCTCCGGCATCGCGGGGGCCGATGGCAGCTACAGCGTCAGCTTCAGCGCCAGCAGCGAGCTGCAGCCGGAGGTGCAAGTGAATCTCACCTTCGCGCTGCGCGTCGGCGACGAGCCCGGCTGGGGGCTGCCGCTGCTGCTCGGCCTTGCGGGGGGCGGCATCGTGGCATGGGCGGTCGCGCGGCGGCAGCTGCAGTAACTGGCGCAGCGGCGACGAAATCACCCCCGCACTTTTAATTACGCGCGCGACCCCGTCCCAGCTGTGCTCCGCTACGTGGTGGTCGCGATGCTGCTACTCCTGTCCGGTGCGCCGGCGCTGCCGGCACCCGTCGCGGGAGAGTTCGCGCCGAGCTATTTCGACGGCGACGGCGACGGCCTCGATGACCGGCTGGCGCCGCTGGTCGCGCGGGGCGAGGCGGTCGACGTCTTCCTCGTTTTCGAGAGCGCGCCCGGCGCTGAACAGCGCCGGGCGCTAGCGGCGCTGGGGCTGGCGCCCAGCTACGAGTCGCACTACCTGCCGGTCTGGCAGCTCGACGACGTCCCGGCGCACAAGCTGAGCTGGCTGGTGGCGTTGCCGGGTCTCAAGCTGGTCGAGTGGCAGGCCATCTACTACCCGATGCTCAGCACCTCGGTGCCTGCGGTCAAGGCGCGTGACTCCGAAACATATGACGACGTCGCGTGGGACCGCGGGCTGCAGGGGGCGGGAGTCAACATCGCCATCCTCGACACCGGCGTCGACAACGAGCACGAAACTTTCGAGGGACGGTTCATCGCGGGGGTCGACTGCGTCGGCGGCTGCAACGCCTACACGACGGAGGAGGATAGCGGCGGCGACCCCGACGACCGCAACGGCCACGGGACGCACACTGCCTCGACCGCACTGGGGACCGGCGGCGAGACCGACGACGACGGCGACGGCGAGCCGGACTACATGGGGGTCGCTCCCGAGGCGCGGCTGGTCGACGTCAAGGTGATGACCGACCTCGGCGCGGGCGGCAATGTGCTGCAGGGCATCGAGTGGTGCACCGACCACGCCGACGAAGACTGGGGCTCCGGCACCGCCGGCATCCAGGTGATGTCGATGTCGGTTGGCACCAGCGGCGGTAGCGACGGCTCCGACTCCGTCTCGCAAGCGGCCAATGCCGCGGTCGCGGCTGGCATCGTAGCGGTGGCGGCGATGGGCAACGACGGTGACAACGTAGTCCCCGCACCGGCAGCGGGCGACTGGGTCATCGCGGTCGGCGCGACAGACGACCAGGAGACTGTCGACCGCGACGGAGACCCGGTTGCGGACTACTCCAACTACGGGCCGCGCGATAGCGATGGCGACGACGACCGCTGGGATGAGATGAAACCCGACGTCGTGGCGCCCGGCAGCGACATCCACGCCGCGGCGGGCGCGCCGGCGCCCTTCACGATTGCGACCGACGGCTACACCACCCAGAGTGGGACATCCATGGCGTGCCCGCACGTGGCGGGGCTGGCGGCGCTGATGTTGCAGAACGCACCCGAGCTGGAGCCGGGCGCCGGCCAGAACGAAGTGATGTGGCGCATGCGCAATTTCTCCGAGCAGTGGGGGCCGGCATCCGAGCCGGACAACAGCTCGAAATACAACTACGTCGCCGGCTGGGGCTACGCCGATGCGTGGGCGTTCGTCAACGTCGCGCAGGCCGACGGCAGTATCGCGGCACTCGCGGCCGAACCAGACGCGCCGCTCGAGGGCGACACGGTGAGCGTCAGCACCACCGTCGAGAACAGCGGTGACGCGCCGCTCGAGGAAGCGACGCTGACGCTCCACGCCGACTCGACACAACTTGGCTCAACCACGGTGCCGGCGCTAGACCCCGGTGCGACGTTCGACTGGAGCGTCGACTGGGAGCCATCGCAGGGCGATTACACGCTGCTCGCCAAGGTCTCCGCAGACGGGGATGGCAACAGCGGCAACAACGAACTCGAGCTGGAAGTCAGCGTTGCACCGCCGCCGCAAGGCGTTGACCTGGCACTGGCGGCGCTCGCGACCGACCCGGCGGAGCCGGTCCACAACGAACCGGTCACGGTAACAGCGACGGTGCGCAATCAGGGCGACGAGCCAGCCGATAGCTTCGAGGTGCGCTTCTACGAAGGCAGCAGCCGCTTCGCGACAGTTAGCGGCAGCGCGCTGGCAGCCGGCGGCGAAATGGAAATCGCCGCCGAGTGGACCGCCAGCGAAGGCAACCGCTCGCTTTCGGCGCGCATCGTCAACGTCGAGTCACAGGACCAGAATTCGGGCAACGACGAGCGGTTGCTGGAAGTCAGCGTCGCGCCGCCGCCCGACGAGCCAGACTTCGCGGCCGCCGCACTGGAAATCGACGGCACGCTGCAGGAAGGCGTGACCGTCACCATCAACTTCGTCGTCCGCAACCTTGGGCAGACCGACGGCGAGGTGGACGTCACGCTCGAGCTCGACAGCAATGCGCTGGAGGCGTGGGATGGCCTTGCGGTGGACGCCGGCTCGGAAGAGGCGCTTTCGGTTGACTGGGAAGCAACGGCGGGCGACCACCGGCTGGAGGTGGTGCTCTCGGGCGCTGACCCGGCCGAGGCGTCGACCGAAAACAACGAGGCCGAATTCGATTTCGCGATTGAGGAAGCGGGACCGCTCTTTAGCGTCGAGGCTATATCAACGAGCCAGCCGCTGACGCAGGGTGTCGCAGCGACCGTGACCATCACGGTCGCCAACGACGGCAACGGCGACGGGAGCGTCACCGTGCAGCTGGCGGAGTTCAGCGGCGCCATCGGCGAGCAGTATGTCGAGATTAGCGCCGGCGACAGCAACGCCGTGCTGTTCAGCTGGACACCCGCGACCGCCGGCTCAATCCAGCTCACCGCGACCGCCGACGGGAGTTCCCGCCAAGCGATAGTCACGGTCGTTCCGCCCGTGAACGAGCTGCCGCTGGCGGTCGCGCAGGCGATGCTGCCCGGCGGCGGCTGGACCGCAGTCCAACTCGCCGCCGTCACGGGGCAGGAGGTCACCTTCTCGGCCGCCGGCTCGAGCGACCCCGACGGTGACGACGCGCAGCTGGCGTATGCGTGGAGCGTCGTCGACCAGGACGGGATGCCTTTCAGCCAGCAATCCATGACGAGCTTCACGACTATTTTCAACACGGCGGGAACCTACACCGCCACGCTCACCGTGACCGACGAGCGCGGGGGCGTCGCGACCGCGGCGGTCAGCGTCGTCGTCAGCCCCGCCGTGACTGACACGGGCGGCGGAGGGGACGGAGGGACCGACTGGGTACGGCTGCTAGGGCTGCTGCTGCTCGCGACGGTCGCGCTGGCAGGGGGTGCGATAGCGTGGAACCGGCTGCGCGAGGATGAGGATTACTTCGACGATTTAGACGACGGTCCGCTCCAGCTGGCGTGTCCCGCCTGTCAGGGGCAAATCAGCGTCGCAACCCCGCAGCGGCCGGTCCAGCTGGGCTGCCCACACTGCCAGTCACAGTTCGTCCTACGCGAATAATCTCCCTGAAGGCCGCCTTTTAAGTGGGGCTGGCGCAAGTGCGGGCCGGAGGCAGCAGCGTGGTCGAAATGCGTGTGGAACTGGCGGGGCTCGAACTCGCCAATCCCGTCCTGCTCGCCTCGGGAATTCTCGACTCGACGCCGGGCATCCTGGCGCGAATGGCTGACGCTGGCGCTGGCGCGCTCGTAACCAAGTCCATCTCGCTGAAGCCGCGCCCCGGCTACGCTGGCCCGACGGTGGCGGAAGTCGCGCCGGGGACCTGGCTGAACGCGATGGGGCTGCCCAATCCCGGGCTGGCCGAATTCCTTGAAGAATTCGACTTGCGCGGCAGCAAGGTGCCGGTCATCCCCAACCTCGTCGCCGATACGCCCGCAGAGTTCGGCGAACTGGCGGCAGGCATCGCCAGAGCGGGCGCGAAGCTGGCCGAAATCAACCTGAGCTGCCCACACCCGCAGGCGGCCTACACGGGGCTGCTAACCGCGCAGGACCCCGACGCAGCGGCGGCGGCGACCGCTGCCGCCGCTGCGCACCTGCCAGTCATCGCCAAGCTCTCGCCCAACGTGAGCGACATCGGCGCCGTCGCCGTCGCCTGCGCCGAAGCGGGTGCGGCCGCCATCAGTGCCATCAACACGATGCCGGCGCTCGATATCGATACCGAACTGGAAGCACCGGTGCTCGGCAACGCCTTCGGCGGCCTTTCGGGGCCGGCGCTGCTCCCCATCGGCCTGCGCTGCGTGCTCAGGACTGTGCGCGCTTTACGCGACGGCGGCCACGCGACGCCGGTCGTCGGCATCGGCGGCATCACCAGCGGCGGCGACGCGGCGAAATACCTGCTGTGCGGCGCGCAGGCAGTGCAGGTCGGGACCGCGCTGGGGGGCAACCCGGAGCGGCTGGGTGAAATCGCCGCTGAGCTGGGCGACTGGATGGAGCGCAAGGGCTACGCAAATCTCGACGCTTTCCGCGGCAACGCACTGGAGTGGCTGCCGTGATGCGGCCCGTCGCGGCCAAAATCACGGAAATCGACAACCGCACCTCCGTCGGCCATTCGCTATGGCTCGCGCCGCGCGATAGCTGGGAAGCGCAGCCGGCGCCGGGGCAGTTTGTGATGGTCGCGCTGCGCCGCCCGCCCGCCGGCTTCGGCCGCGAAGTGTGCGACGCGGTGCCGATGTCGGTCGCCGGCTGGGAGCCGGGACGGCTGAGGCTGACAATCAAGGACCTCGGGCCAACCTCGGCCGCACTGCTGGCGTGCCGGCCGGGAGACATGCTCGCCGTAACCGGCCCGCTCGGTCACGGCTTCTCGCTCGATGCACGGCAACCCCTGCTGATGGGGGGGGGCGTCGGGGCGCCGCCGCTGCTATTCCTCGCCCAACAGCTCGCCGCGCGCGGAGTCGAGCCGGTCACGCTGCTGGGCGGCGCGACCGGCGACGAAATCTTCCACCGCGATGAGTTCCCCGGGATGGTCGAAATCGCGACCGACGACGGCTCGACCGGCCACCAGGGATTCGTGACCGACCTGCTCGACGGCCGCAACCCCGACATGCTCTACAGCTGCGGCCCCGAGCCGATGCTTGTCAAAGCTCTGGCATGGGCGCTCGCGAGCGGCATCCCGGCCGAGCTCTGCCTCGAGCGCTACATGGCGTGCGGCGTCGGCCTGTGTGGAATCTGCACGATTGACCGCGACCTCGTCTGTCAGGACGGACCCGTCCTCAGCAGCAAGCGGCTGGCGCAGTCAGCCGAGTTCGGCAAAGTCGTCCGCGAGGCGGGCGGCATCGTGCGCCACACCCCGGCCTAGAGCCGCATGGTGCGGAACGCCAGCGTGCCGATACCGAGCAGCGCAATGCAGAAGCCGCCCAGCACCGCGAGGTCGCGCGCCAGTCCGAACTCGTTGAACGCCTCGACCGGCAGCAGCGTGTAGCGGATGGCGTCGACCGCGTAGCTGACTGGATTGGCAACCGTGGCCCAGTATAGGTAGGGCGCCTCGTTGACCAGGTTCTTCTTCAGGAAGAGCGCGCCGCTCAGGAAATACATCGGGAAGACTACCAGGCTCACGATCAGCGAAAATCCCTCCGGGGACTCCATGCGCGAGCCGATAATCAGCCCAATGGAGGTCATTGTGACAGCCAGCAGGAACATGAAGAGGTAGACTATGGCGAGGCTCTGCACGGTGTAGTTCTCCCGTAATTCGGGGAATATGAAGTAGCCCAGGATGACTATAATGGTCACTTGCACCATCGAATCGGTGACCCCGCCCAGCACCTTACCGAGGAATATGGTCGAGCGGTGGAGCGGCGCCGCGAGCACCTCCTTCAGGAAATCGATTTTCCGGTCCCAGACGATATAGAGCCCGTAGAATACCGACTGGAACAGGACCGTCATGCAGAGAATTCCGGGGAAAATAAAGGTGTCATAACCGTATCCCCCGAAGCTCGCTTCGTCCTCGATGGAGGCGCCGATGCCCTTGCCGACCACGACGAGCCACAACAGCGGCGTCAGCACGCTCCCGATGAGCCGCGAGTATTCGCGGAAGAAGACCTTGACTTCGCGCAGCCAGATGGCGTAAAGGCCCGAGAGCTGGCTCATTTGGTCACCAACCGTACGCGGTGCATATGCTTCGCGACGCCCTCGGCCCCCTCGTCGCGGATGTCGTGGCCGGTGAAGTGCAGGAAGACGTCGTCAAGCGTGGTGTTGCGGACATTGAAACTGGCGATATCGCCGGCCACGGCGAATATGGCGGGCAGGTTATGCGCCACATCCTGCACCGCGACGTCAAGCCGGCCGTCACGCACCTCGCAGTGGCTGACGCACTCGAGGGCTTCCAAGGCAACTACGGCTGCCGCGGCATCGGCGACCTCGAGCTGGACCGTGTCGCCGCCGACGACCGCCTTCAGCGCGGTGGGGGTGTCGAGCGCGACGATGCGACCAAAGTCGATGATGGCAAGGCGGTCGCAGAGCCGGTCCGCCTCCTCCATGTAGTGCGTCGTCAGGATAATCGTGACTTTCCGTTCGGCGACAATCGACTCGATGTGCGTCCAGATGCGCTGTCGCGTCTGCGGGTCCAGTCCGAGGGTCGGCTCGTCAAGGAACAGGATACAGGGGTGGTGCAGCAGACCCCGTGCCAGCTCGAGGCGGCGGCGCATCCCGCCCGAGTAGGTGCGCACAAGGTCGTGCTCGCGCCCCTTGAGCTGCACCAACTCCAGCGCCTCCTCGATGCGGCCCGGGATGACTGCGCGCGGGACGCCATACATCAACCCGTGCAGGTAGAGGTTCTCGTGGCCGGTCAGGATGTCATCGCTCGACGGGTCCTGGAACACGATACCTATCTGCTCGCGCACTTTCGACGGCTGTCGCACGACATCGAAGCCCGCTACCGAGGCGCTGCCACCATCGAGGCCAAGCAGCGTCGCCAGCATCGAAATAGTGGTGGTCTTGCCGGCGCCGTTGGGGCCGAGCAGGCCGAAAATTTCGCCTTCAGCTACATCGAGGTCGAGGTTGTCGACCGCGACCAGCTCGCCAAAGCGCTTCGTCAGCCCGTGGGTCTCAATCGCTCCCATCGGCGCGCCACCCGACGCGGGGATTTAAGGCGCGGAGTCGCGCAGCGCCTGTACCGCCAGCACGACGCCACCAAGCGTCAGTGCCAGCCCGACCGCGAGGAGAGGCAACGTGCTGTCGGCCCAATGGTGCCATACCAGCATCAGCATCAACCCCAGGAACAGCGACAGCGCCGCTAGCCCCTTGCGCAACGGTAGGCTCACGCCAGTCGAGCGTGGACGCCCTTAAAACGGGGGCGCCATCCGCCGGCCGATGCGCACCCTGACTGTCGTAATCCCGACGCTTAACGAGGGCGAATCCATCGGCCCCACCATCGACGCCATCCCGCGCGACTTGGACTGGCTGGAGGTGGATATTATCGTCGTGGATGGGAACTCGGCCGACACCACCGCGGCCGAGGCGGAGAAGCGTGGCGCGCGAGTAATCAACGAGCCGCGCAAGGGGTACGGTCGCGCCTACAAGACCGGCTTCGCCGCCACGACGAGCGAGTTCATCGCGACGCTCGACGGCGATACGACCTACCCGGCCGAAATCATCCCACACGTGCTGGCGCTGCTGCTCAACCGCGAGCTGGATTTCATCTCCTGCAACCGGCTCTCGATGATGGACCCAGACGCGATGTCGATGACCCACAAAGTGGGTAATTGGTCGCTCACGCAGGCGACCAATATCCTGCACGGAATCCATATCCACGACTCGCAATCCGGCATGTGGATTTTCAGACGACGTATATTAAAAGAAATCAGGCTCACTAGCGACGGGATGCCACTCTCGGAAGAGATAAAAATCGAGACCTTCCGGCGCGGACTGAAAGTGCTCGAAATCCCGGTTGGATACCGTGCGCGGATTGGTGACGTCAAGCTGAATACCATGGAAGATGGCATCCGCAATCTCTGGTTCCTGGTGACCAAGATGGCGGACTTCCGGTGAAGCGGCTCGACTGGTATCTCGCCGTCAACCACGGCTACACCCACGCGGTGCTGCTCGGAATCCCGATACTCATCCTGGGACTGGTCGCGACCGACGGCTGGACGCGCGCAGAACTGGTGGGCTGGTTCGCGCTGGGCGGGATGGCTTACGGCTTCGGTGCCTTCCCCGCCGGCTGGCTCGCAGCACAACGCCCCGGCGAGACCATGACGGGCGGGCTGGCGCTCGCGGCCGCCGGCCTTGCGCTGGCAGCCGCGTCGCCCGCGCAGACCGGCCCTGCGCTGGTCATCTGCGGTGCCGGGCTGGCCGCCTACCACCCGGCCGGGATGGCAGTGCTGGCCGAAACCTACCCCGACGGCACCGGCCGCGCGCTGGCGCGCAACGGCGTCGGCGGCAACATCGGGCAGGTTGCCGGCCCGCTGCTCGCCGCGACCTGGCCGTGGGTCGGCCCGCAAGGCGTGCTCTGGATTTTCGCCGCAGGAGCGGTCGCGACGCTACTGCTCGGGCTCGGCACGGTGCCGGCGCCTGCGGCTTCCGCCGTGCGGGGGCGCAGCGCGCTGCTGGCACTGCTGACGCTACCGGTCATCGCGCTGCAATCCGCTTCGACGTTCAACGGCTTCGCGTTCCGGTCGGTGATGGTCATCACGCCGCTCGAGGTCGAGGATTTTCTTGCTAACCTAGGGATAACCGCTGCCGATGCCGCCCCGACGGTCGCGCTGCTGATTGCGGTCGCGACCGTCAGCGGCATTCCCGGCACGCTAGCGGCCGGCCGCGCCATCGAACGGTATGGCGCCGGTGTGGTGATTTTCGTCGCCGCGCTGGGCGTGCTCGCCGGCGTCGCGCTGCTGGCGGGTGGCCTGACGGGGGCGCTGCCGGGCGGGCTCTGGCTCGCGGCGGCAGGGATGGCGGTTTTCGGCGCGTTCACCTACGGCAGCCAGCCGGCACTGAATACACGCCTTGCAAAGTTGACCGACACCGAGGGCAGGGCGGTGCTCTACGGCTTCACCTTCGCGTTGCGCTTCGGGCTCTCGTTCGGCGCGCCGCTACTGGTGCTGGCGCTAGTGCAGTGGGAGGCACCGCAGGTGATGGCGGGACTCTGCGCACTGGCGGTGCTGCCGTCAGCGTGGGCTTGGAAACAAAGCTAACGTTTTACTTGCCTTCGAGCGCGAACCACTCCCAGTCGGAGCGGCCATCCTTTCCGTCGCGGTCGAGTTCACGGTCGCAGTCCGTGTTCTCGATGTTGCCGCAGTTGGCTTCAGCAAATGTGTTGGTGAAGTGGATGACGATGGTGAAATCAACCTGCTCGTGCTGGCGGAGGGTCTCCTTGTCGAGCGGGATGGTGTAGTCTATGCTATTGCCGTACTGGACGCCCTCATCCTGCAGGTTCCATGAGTAGGAGTCGCCGGAGACGTTGAAGAAGAAGCGCTGGATGAGGTTATCCTCGTCATTCCAGTTGGATGAGGAACGGCTACCGGACGGGGAACAGCCGGTCACGGCGCTGTTCCAGTAGCAGCCGTCCCACTTGTTGTCCTCGTAGTTGTCGTCGCAGTCGCCGTCGCAGCTGTCCTTGTTGTCGTAGTCCGAGTTCTCGAAATAGAAAATATCGAAATATCCGTTGGCGACCGGGAACACCAGCTCGCCTCCGGGTCCGGCCGAGTCAGTGAAGCTGAGCGTCACCTGCGGGTCGTTTGCGAACGACTCGGCATAGCGCGAGTCGTCAAAGGTACCGCCGAAGAAATTGACAATTCCAATCACGTAGTCGGCATTGCGCGAGATATCCATGCTCACGGAATCGCTCGCGTCGCCGGCGCTGACGGTGATGGTATATTCGCCGTTGGCGACAAAGAAGTCAGAGACCGGGATGGTCACGGTGCCAATTCCCACCTTGGAGTAGCTGAAACTGCCGTGCGCACGCACCTCGCGGTCGTAGCTCACGGCGTAGCTGCCCGAGTCGGTCGCGAGGCGGCCAAGGGTGGGCGAAGTCAGGTAGACCTTGAACTTGAGTTCCTCGTCGAGTGGACCGAAGCCATCGTAGTTGGCGGCGATAGTCACCGAGCCGACGCCGCTGTAGAGGCCGAAACTGGTCGAGACCAGCGAGGCGACTAGCAGCAGCAGTACCGCGAGGACGGCTGCCACGCTAATCCGGAAGGTGCGCACTGGCATACCAAATATGGTCTCCTTGTAATCGTCGTCCCAGTCTTCATCCCAAGATTCGTCAGTCGACATCGCGAGGCGACCCCTGACTACGGTTCTTATAGGTTTCGACTTCAGGCTGCGGGCGACCTGACCTCGGGCACCAGGACCTCACGCCGCTGCAGGAGCGGCAGGACATCCTGCTTCAGCACACCCTCTGCAATCAGCGCCAGCACCCTGTTCTTGATTTTATAGGCCGGCATCGAGCCGACAAACATGTGGGTGAAGAACATCTTGGTCTCCTCGTCGAGCGCGGCGTAGCGGATGAGCGAACTGGGCATGAACATCAGCAGGTGCCACGCCACCTTGAGCCACTCCAGGTCGTCGCCCCACTTGTTGCGCCACGCGCGGTGGTAGTGCATCAGCTCCGCCTTGGAGAATTGGCCGCCCTCGAACAGCCCCTCCAGCGTCTCCGCCGCCAGCTGTCCCGAGTCGACCGCGTAGTAGAGTCCCTCACCCGAGAGCGGCGAGACGAAGCCGCCGGCGTCGCCGATGACCATCATGCGGTCGCCGGCGCTCGGCTGCAGCCCCATGCCGACGGGGATGTTCGAGCCGGCGAGCATGTCGCGGGTGACTTCAAGGTCGCGCGGGAACCACCCCTGCTCCTTGAGCGTCGCGACGTAGTCGAGCAGGTATTGTCGCTCGTCCCACCCCGGATTATCTGCCTTCGCGCGGCGGATAGTCGAGCGGGGGCAGCCGATGCCGACATTCAGTACCGTGTCCTTCGAGAATGACCAGCCGTAGCCGTCGAGCCCGTTGAACTTGATATGCGCCATCGAGATGCGCTCGGGGCCGTAAACCGCATCCATGTATTCACGGCCGACCTCAATTTCAAAGTAGAGCGCGGTCGCGATATCCTCGTCGGCCCACTTCATCGGCAGCCCCTCGTCGGCTCGGATGCGGCGTGCGACCATGTCGAACGCGCCGCCAGCGCCGATGATAACTTCGCTCTCGAACGTGCTCCCGTCGCGCAATTCGGTGACGACATTGTCGGGCTCGACCTGGAAATCCTTCACCGCAATACCCTCTATCAGCGTCGCGCCCGCCTCGACCGCGTATTCGACCAGCTTGTTGTCGAAAGTGTAGCGGCGGATGTTGTAGAAAAACGGGGTCTCCTGGGTGTAATCGACAGCGAGGCCGTCGGGCCCGTAGACGATACCGCGCGTGCACTTGCTCTCGAGGAAGTCGTCCCAGTTATCGACGATGTGGTCGAACTCCTCGATGTGGACGCAGAGGCCGCCGCCGCACGCTTTTTCGCGGGGGAATTTCGCACGGTCGACCAGCGCCACCGAGCGGCCTTGCTTCGCGAGGTAGTATGCTGCCGTAGCGCCTGCCGGTCCTGCTCCTTCGACGACGACGTCGAACCTGGTCACGCCTGTTCCTGCTTGCGATAGCGGGTGACGTAGCCGGAGATGCGGTTGCGCATGGAGATGGAGCTGACGTCGGTCAGCTCGTCAACCTGCAGCTTGTTGTGGTCGAAGTCATCGGTAAAGCGGTCGCCGTGGTTCTTCACCAGTTCGATGGCGATGCGCTTGATGTATGTCGGCCTGACCTGACCCATGCAGCCGCGGCACCCGCACCCCATATAAATACACTGTGGAACGAAACGCCTTAAGCCCGGCTGCAATCGGCGGCCATGCTCCACGAGGCTTCGCGCATCATCGGGCTGTCGGTCTACACCCGCCGTGGCGCCCACCTCGGCACGGTCCACGACGTGCGGCTCGATACGAACACGCGCCGCGTTGACAGCCTCTACGTCACCGGCACCGAGCCGCGGCTGGTCCCGGACGGCGCCAACATCATCGTGCCCTACCGCTGGGTGCAAGACCTCGACGACGTGGTCGTGCTGCGCCACTTCCCCGAGCCGCTCGAGTTCGGCGAAACCGCCGAGGTCGCCGACGCGGAAATGGAATTCGAGGAGTAACGCCAATGGAGCTGCTCACGCAACGGCCGGAAACCCCGCACGGCGATGCGCAGCCCCGCGAGGCGGACCTCGGCTTCTGGGTCGCGCGCCGCCATTGGGGGCGCGGCTACGCGACAGAGGCGGCGTCCGCGCTGCTGGCGTGGGGCTTCCGCGAGCTGGCGCTCAAGCGCGTCATCGCCAGCACGCTCGCCTGCAACCGCGCCTCGCAGGCGGTGCTGCGGCGGCTCGGCTTCCGCTACGTCGGGATGCGGCTGGCGGCGACGGGGGCGTGCGACGAACGGCGGGTGCCGCACTACCTGCTCGAGCGGCCACAAATTTGAATTACCGTCCCCGCTCGCGAGGACGGCGGGCCCGTGGGGTAGTTTGGCATCCTTGTGGCTTTGGGAGCCATTGACTCTGGTTCAAATCCAGGCGGGCCCACCACCCCAGTACCGCAACCTGTGCGCGGCATTCATAGCGATTAAAAGTAGTGACAAAGAATATGAAAGACCTGTCAGAAAGTAGAGACATCTCTGCAATCCATGCTTATTGCCCAGCTATGAAGTCGTACAGCTGCAGCTACCCGAGAAACCCTAAACCCACCCGCCACTGTAATCATTATTAAGGCTCAGGATTTCTTAAGGAATGATGGAACCGAATATCCGGCTGACTATCTTACTGGTGGAGCTGGTGCTAGTTGCCCACGGTGGCTATCTCGCCTAGGAGGGCGGGGGGGACGAGGACGAAGATGGTGCCAAGGAAGCAACCCCCGAAGATGAAGACGATGATGATGATAACATGTTCCTCCTCGAGGCGCTGGCCGGTATCGCCCGGGTAATCGGGATGCTGCTGCCGCCCTCCTTTATAGCCGGCAGGATGAACTGGTAAAGCCGCTGCCGTAGAGGCATTGCAGAATAAAGAGAACGTGCAGATGAAAGAAATTCTTGACTCGGGCGTGCACTAACCTGACAAACTGGACCGGTTAATAGGGATACAGCCAAAAAAAAAGGTGCCTAACTATTATTCTTCAGTACTTTCGTTACTATCTTCTGAATCATCGTCTGCTTCGGATTTGCCATCCTCAAAACGTTTGTCGCATTCCTCTTTTCTTTCTTCGAACTTCTCAAGGAGCGCCTGGAACTCGTCATCTTCCATGCCCAGACTTGACTGGATTTCAGCCATTTTCTCTCCGGTAAGGTCCTCTTCGTTGAATACGGCGATCAGGGCAGACCACTCTTCCTTGGTCAGGTGATTCTCGTCCTTATCCCCCCAGTCTCCCCTCTCTTCGTCCCAATCTTTTTCAGAATCTTTGGTTCGCTCCAGGTACTGACCCCACTCTTCCTTGGTCAGACATTCGACATCTGTTCTTTCACGATTGGTCTCGCGGTCCCAGCCCTCGCGATCTCTGTCACTCTCCTCACGATTGCCGTCGCGCTCCCAGCCCTTATCATCTCTTGACCAGTTCTTTTTATCCTTGCCAGACCAGTTTTCTCGGTCCCAGTCTTTTCTATCTTTATCCCAGTCTTTCTCGGACTTTTCTCTCCACTCTTCAATAGTCAGACAATCCTCATCAGACAGCCCATCACGTTCTTCCTTGTCTACTGAAGTGGAATCCTCCTTGTTCAAGGCATCGTCGCTTCTATCGAAACTTGCCACTAAACCTTCTCTCAAATCACCAATGGTCGTACCGTCGCCAAGAATCTGTGTGTCTTCGTTAGCTATGGCCAATGGCGATGCCGTGAGCAGCATGATACCGAGTATCAGGGCTTGGCCTTTCAACATACTTCCGTATGTGAACCGGCGATATATAAAAGAGCGCCAAAGAAAATTTGCCACAGAAAATTTGTTTGCTCACCAAGGACTACCGCAGCCGCTGAAGGCGCTATCTCGTCCGTCGCAGCGCCTAATCGCGCGCTACGCCCAGCGCGACCGCCAGGTCTCCGTTCCAGCCGAAATCAACCGCACGTAATTCTCCGGGTGACCGGAAACGCAGATTGGACCACCATTCCGGCACCTCTCGCGGCCCTTCCGCCGCAACCTTGTAGCTGAAGGTCAGGTCCCAGTGGAGTGAACCGGGATACCAGTCGCTATTGGCCTGCCATGAATCTATACGTGGATTCCCGGCCTCGTAGTCGGTGATAGTGAGCTGGTCATGCATAATCCGTTCAAGTGCGGAGCCGGGGTGCTCGCCCTCTCGCAGGTAGGTGCAGGGCAGCATCGTCTGGTCCTGGAACGCTTCACGCTCTTTGGGAGAGTAGCCATTCCAGCCACCCATCCAGCGGCTGGCCCAGAATTCGAACTGCCGCGGTTTCCCCACCAGCACCCCACCAGAGCCGTGCACGACCGCGAAGACGCTGATGCACATTCCGGCCGAAGGCGAGTCCAGGTAGTGGTCGGATGGGCCGTAGCGCGCAAATCGCGTCACTGCCGCTGGCCTTGGTGAGGCGCCCTCGCCTGATTCCGCCATGATGTGTGAACGGTCGCCGGTTATAGCCTTAATCAAAGTCCAGCTGCACCTTGCCGATGTTCTGGCGGCGGTGGATTCCTCCCCGCGCCGTCGCTGGCCGCTTCGGTCGCCGCCGTGGCCGTCATTGCGCTGCGCCGCCGCCCGAGAAAACCCTAAACCCACCCGGCGCTACAACCCCGATGCGCTCACGGCCGTTCCTGCTGCTGATTGCCCTCGCCCTGATGCTCGCGACCTCGATGTTGCCAGTGTTCTCACCGTCCGGGTTCGCCTCAGCTGAGGATAATAGTGAGAACGGCTATACGTCTGACCATACCGTGGTCGAAATCGGGCCGGATGAGAGGACTGCTGAACTCAGGCTCCCCGGCGGTTACGACGGCACCAAGAAGCTGCCCCTGGTCGTGGCCCTGCACGGATACAGCAGTGACGGCCCCGGAGTCGCGTGGTATCTCGAGCTGTACGACAGCGTCCACGAAAATGGACACATACTGCTGCTTCCAAATGGCGCTTGGGATGCAACTCTGTTACGATACTGGAATGCGACCGAGGCCTGCTGCAATTTCTATGCCGAAGGACCTGACGACGTCGAGTGGCTGACCAGCCTCATCGATGAAGCGATTGAGCAGCACGGCGCGGATCCGGACAAGGTCCTGCTGATTGGCCATTCCAACGGCGGCTTCATGTCCCATCGCATGGCCTGCGAGCGCGGCGACCGAATCCATACAATCATCTCGCTGGCCGGAGCCACCTACGATGACTTCGAGGACTGCGCAGTGACCGGTTACCCGAACATCCTGAACGTCCATGGCACCTCTGACAACATCATATATTTCGATGGGGGTGAAATATCCAGTGAGAGTTATCCCTCTGCATCTCAGACCACGGCGTCGTGGGCTGTACGTTCAGGTTGCGATGAAGAGGCGACATATCTGGGAAATTTGGACCTCATCTGGGACAGTGACTACTACGAGACGACGGACCTGGAACACCTGAACTGCGCCGCAGGGAATCACGTTGCCCTGTGGAAGATTGACGGTGGCAGTCACTCACCCTCGTTCCCGGATGGTTCGCTCATTAATGCCGCTTTCTCATGGGCGATGGAAGACAAGAAATGGTTCGCCTCGCACAGTTTCAACGAGTTCGACACTGATGGGGATGGCCTCGGTGACACCATGGCCATCACGTATGACGTGGACTCCGACGACAGCGAGATCGTGGCCGTGGTCATCAGCATCCACGACCAGCTGACTGGTGACTGGTTTGATACAGCACCAAGAGTCTTCTGGGTCAGCGGCGACGAGCATGACCCGCATACTGAATTCCTCACTGCTGAGATGAATGGAATCTACGATTTCTACGTCAGCCTGTATGATTACAAGGAAGGGGAGGTTCAGGAGCGTCGAATCCCTCATTACTCCTCGATGGCCCTCCAGACCTTTGAATATCTGGACAATGTTGGTGCCGCAGCCTCTGACACCGACCCCACCATCATCGAGATCAATGGCGACTGGGAGTTCTCACCTGACCCGTCCTACGTGCTCCGGGGCGAATCGGTTGTGTGGCTGCACAACGCCAACGACATCCACACCGTGACCAGCGATGATGGCCTCTTTGATTCCGGCGGGATGGACAACGGTGATGCTTTCAGCCACACCTTCGACTCGCTGGGCACCTACAGCTACTCATGCTCCGACCATCCCGGGATGAACGGGACAATCGTCGTCCTGGACCCAGGTTTCACCTTCAGGCCACTCATGACTAACTGGATCCTGCAGGAGGGGGACTTCCTCGAGTATGACCCCGGCAATATCATGGATGGGGTGCTGAAGGAACTCAACATGCAGGACATGGAGGTTCTCCACCTGACCCCTATCCGGCTGGAGGCTCTGGCCGATACTGGCCCTGGTTCACCGACCGGGGAGACTTGCCCGGACTTTGGCGGGCAGTGCCACGTCATCCAGTATAGTATAGAATTCGGGGCGAGAGGAGTTAATGACAACGCGGAAGAAGATTACAAGGAACTATCACAGCAATACGAAGTCACCGTATACATCTCCGCGCCATACAATGGATACCTGTCGACGCATGAAGTAGGCTATCATTACTCTTCCGAGGGCACTGCATCCGGTGAGGACAAACGTAGCTGGAGATGGATGAACGAAACGACGCGAACTGGCACGTCAGGTGCGGGTAATCCAGCGACCGGCGGCGTTCCCCTCGAGGTCAGCCTTGGTGATAACTGGACCGTGTTCAGGAGTGAGGAGACCCTCAGCAGGTCAGAAGAGGGATGCGACCAGGAGGTCAACAGTGGTGTGGTGATGCATTCTGAGTGCGGGCCCTGGGCACTTACGGAGGATGAC
>Ga0310121_10002391_pt1 | contig 17850 bp, 12 predicted proteins | sample CB27_Tmax_986_MG_FD_203504 | JGI IMG/M metagenome (GOLD analysis project Ga0310121, IMG submission 203504) | Marine microbial communities from Western Arctic Ocean, Canada - CB27_Tmax_986 | ecosystem: Environmental > Aquatic > Marine > Oceanic | place: Canada: Western Arctic Ocean | collected...
ATGATATACTGACCGCGTGAACGCATGGCTCCCTCCTTGGAGATGACGTGTTTTGACGACTCAAGTCATGTACCAGAGGGAGCTTGCGTTCACCCATAGCAATTGGCTGTATTTGGAACTACTGAATGTGGCTTGGCCTGAAGGACGCGGCAATCGCGAAACCAAGGCGCCCATTCGCTATTTCGGAAAGTTCTTTTACAACGATGGACGGTGCTCGGTGAAAGTGCCGCCGGGCAAGCTCCGTGTAGAAGTCTGGAAGGGATTCGAGTATCAACCCCAGACGCGGATCGTTGCGTTGGCAGCCGGCGAACGTAAGCCGCTCGAGCTCGCGTTACGGCGATCCATTTCCAGTACTGATTTGAATTACTGGGGCGGAGATCTACACCTTCATTTCGATCGCGTCTCCCGTGAGGACGAACGCGTTCTCTTTGATTTGCTCGAAGCGGAAGACATTCAATATGCCCTCAACCTGACCTGGAATAACGATACGACGACCTACCGAGGCACGATGGACGCGCTAAGCAACCCGCAGCGTGCCATGGGCGAACGGTCCATCGGCACTCGAGGTGACTATTCAATCTTGTCCGAGCAGGAGTACCGCGGCAACGTATACGGCCACATGCTGTTCGCCATGTTGGATCATCTGGTCCTGCCTGGTGCCGTGCACAACATTAACGATTGGCCCGTCTACGGAGAAGTGGCCAAGGAGATACAAGCTCAAAATGGATACGCCTTCCATGCGCACGGCGGTTATGCCCAAGAGGTTTATGCCGACGTGGTCCAGGGGCGAGTGGACGGGGTTGAGCTGCTGCAGTTTGGGAAATATCGCGGCATTCAATTGGAAGGTTGGTACCACATTCTCAATACCGGTCTGCGTCTGCCAGCCTACGGTGCCAGTGATTTCGATGCCTGCCGCAAGTTGGGGGATTGCCGTACCTATGGGTACCACAAGGGTCGACCGACGATGCGCCAGTGGTTGGACGCGGTCGCCCAGGGTCGATCTTTTGTGACCAGCGGCCCCATATTGCTAGTCGAAGTCGATGGCCACTTGCCCGGAGACACGATTCAAAGAACGGGTGATGGCCCATACGAGGTACGCATCGCTCTGCAGGCTCGCAGCAACGTCGCACCGATCACTAATGTGGATATTATCGTCAACGGTGAGGTGGTCCAAGAGCTGAATCTTCCGCGGGACGAACAACCAAGTCAGTGGTTCCGACATGAACAAACGTTGCCACTGAACCGTCCGTCGTGGATTGCCGCACGGGCGTATTCTCGCTCGCCGACCGGGACTCCTGACGCCGAGTCCCACACCAATCCAATCTTCGTCAATATTGACGGAAACGCACCCTACCACGAAGCGGACGTCGATTGGCTGATCGCGGAACTTGACAAACAGATCACGTTTCACGAGCAGCGCGTCTTCGACAAACAACATCTGGCGATCCGCTTTTTCGAGCGTTCCAAAGAGTTACTGGAAGGAACCCGTCGACAAGGGCAGCGACGGGCCAGTGAAGTTCCCACCCGGACCAGCGCCGCTGATTCCGCCACCGAGTCTGCCAGTGCGCTGCAGGAATTCCTCGAAACCATTCCACCCCGTACGCCCGACGAAGCGCTGGCCGAGATGCGGACTGTCGATGGATTGCGCCTGGACCTGTTCGCCGCCGAGCCGATGGTCACCGATCCAGTTGTTGCGGCGTTTGATGAACATAGGCAATTGTTCGTCGGAGAGCTGGTCGACTATCCGTACAAACCGTCGGAAGGGGGATTGCCCTTGGGACGCGTGCGAATCTTGGTGGACGAAGACAACGACGGTCACGCGGACCAGGCTCACGTCTTCGCGGATCGGTTGCTATGGCCCACTGGGATCGCCCCTTGGCGCGGTGGTGTGTTCGTCGCTTCGGCGCCTGACATTTGGTACTTGAAAGATACCGACGGAGACTATCGCGCTGACGTGCGCCAGAAAGTCTTCACCGGCTTCGGCACCCAGAATCAGCAGGGCATGCTGAACAATCTCGTGCTGGGTATTGACGGCAAGATCCATGGTTCGACCAGTTCCAATGGAGGTGACGTTCGTCGTGTGAACCCGTCCGATGCCCAGCCCGTTAACCTAAACGGCCAGGCGTTTCGATTTGATCCTGACACGTTTGCGTTGGAAGCGATTTTGGGTAACGCCCAGTTTGGCAATACGTTTGACGATTTGGGTCATCGATTCACCTGCAGCGAATCCAGCCCGATCGTGCAAGTGATGGTTCCACCTGGTTACTTCCAGTCCAATCCGCATTTGCGTTTTAGCGGGACGACGCGGGAGATATCCGTCGACGGAATCGACGTGTTTCGCATCAGCCCCGTCGAGCCGTGGCGGACGATTCGCAGTCAACGGCGGGTCGCGTCGCGATGGCTGGACGCGGCGAATCCCGCCGTCAGCCACACGAACATTACGTCGGCTGCTGGACTGACCTGCTATCGAGGTGACGCTTTCCCAGTGGAGATGCGCGGCAATATGTTCGTGGGCTGCGCGCAGACGCATCTGGTTCACAGGCGTCGCCTCGAGCGAGAGGGCATTCAGCTGCATGCCCATCGCGTGGATGAACAACAGGAAATAAACCGCAGCCCGGACACCTGGTTCCGACCAGTTAACTTCGTGAACGCACCCGATGGTACATTGTACGTCTTGGACCTCTATCGCGAGACCATCGAATCGGTCCACATACCTCGTGATGTCGCTGAGCTTCTCGATCTACGCAACGGACGCGGGTACGGGCGCATTTATCGACTGGCTCCCAGCGATTTCAAGAGGCCCGAACGTCCTCGCTTGGCGAGCGCGACGACGGCACAATTGGTGGCATTCTTGGAAAGCGAAAACGGTTGGCGGCGAGATACAGCCCAGCGCTTGCTCAACGAACGCCAGAATCAAGCGGCGGTGCGGCCTTTGCGGGAACTGTTTTCAATGTCCGCCGCGGACACGACACGACTCCACGCCATCTACTGTTTGCACCAGCTCGGCTCGCTGGGACCCGACATCCTCAAGTCTGCATTGGTCGATGAATCCGCATCCGTCCGGCGCCACACACTGCGTTTGGCTGAAGAGCATTGGGAAGGTGACGTTCGTCTTTTGGATGCCTGCCTGCGACTGGCCGACGATTCCGATCAAGAGGTCCGCAGGCAGCTCGCGCTGTCGCTCGCCGCTTCGTCGGAAGGCCGTCGACTCGATGCGATCCAGCGTTTGGCCAGGCGGGATGGCGGCGATCGATGGATGCGGAGCGCCGTGTTGAGTGCCGTCCCAGTCGATTCGGCAGAGCTGTTTTCCCGTTTGGCCGTCGACGAGGGTTTTCTCGGGCAAGACCACGGTCTTTCGTTTTTGATCGAATTGTCGGGTCAAATCGGTCGACGCGCGGACGCTGGCGAGGTGGATGCGTTTCTCGAAGTTCTCGTGACTAGCGACTATTTTCAAGAGTCGCTCGATTGTCAACGGCATGTTCTGCTGGCCCTGGCCAAACCTCTACGTCGGTCTGGTCATTGCATCCTGGAATCGGCCTCGACCTCCTCGGTCGCCGAGATGGTGTATGAGCAGTTGAACTGGGCACAAAGAGCTGCCGCGTCCGACGACTCAACGGCTGCCGTACGCCAGCAGGCGTACGTGATGTTGGGCTTCGGCCAGTTCAACGAGGCGGAAGGGGCGTTTCGCGCTGGGATCTCGGCCGATGCCGATCCGTCAGTGCAGCTGGCCGCTGTTTCGGCGCTGTTGGAGCTGGATGATGCGACGATCCCCACGCTGTTGATCGAACAGTGGAGTGGTCTGGCTCCGGACGCGGCGCGTGAGACTATCCGGGTGCTGGTCTCGCGAGACGATGCGACAAATCAACTCTTGAACGCCATTGAGAGCGAAGTATTGCCGCCAACTTGCCTCAGCGCCAGTGATCGCTCGACATTGCGCGAACACCCAAGCGAGGCGATCCGCCAGCGAGCCGAGTCAATTCTCGGTGTGGTGTCCCCGCGTGCCGACGTGCTGGCGACTTACCAGGCCGCGCTCGCCGCGTCGGGTGATCTAGCCAACGGCAAACGGATGTACGACGAGCACTGCGCGACATGCCACAAATATGGTGAGCGGGGCTATGACGTCGGTCCCAACCTGGCCGTCATTGACTATCACACCGGCGAGACACTGTTGGTTCACATTCTCGACCCCAATCGCGATGTGAATCCTAAGTACCAACAGTACGTGGTGGCGGATCAATCCGGCCTATTGCACGTCGGAATGATTGCCGCTCAGTCGGCGGGCTCGATCATCTTGCGTCAGGAAGAAGGCAAGGAGGTCGAGGTGCCATCTGTAAACGTGGAAAGCCTCCAAAATAGGGGCTCTCTTTGATGCCCGAAGGACTGGAGAAGAACATCCCACCGCAAGCCATGTCGGACTTGGTCCATTACATTTTGTCGATCCGTTACGATCGTGCCCGCACAAGCACACTGCCTGGATGGACCGAGCCGGACAGCCAGCCACCGATGTCTGAGACGGTCAGCTCGGCCAACGTCCCGTCAGGTCGTGAGGAGGCATTGGCGCAGATCGACCGGTCATTGAAGACGCTACTGACCGCCGCGGACTGGTCCGAACGTCGCGATCAGCTGCGCGGCGAATTCTTCCGGGCTGCCCGACTTTCACTCGATCTGCCTCGCAACCCATTGAATCCAAAGGAGTGCCGCCAACGGACATACCAGGGCTATACGGTTGCGAACGTTCAACTGGACTGCGGTTTATTGCGCCACGGCGAGGATGGCCTTGACCCATCGCACGACTTTCCTCGGACCGGTCAACCTCTGGTCGAGGCCGCTTATCGTGCCCACAGTGCTTTGGAGCACCTGCGTTGTGTCCATCTTGCGGAGGAGGCGCATGATTTCGGGCCGACGAAACGTCAATGTGTCTACCAATTCTTCGCCGATCATTTCGAACTGACTTACTTGGAGGAGCAAGTAGCCACGATCCCGATTGAGACGGCGGAGCAACTCCAAGCGGTGAGTGCCGAGCAGCCGCTGCCGGCACTCGCGGGGCAAGGTCACGAGGCGGTCCAACGACTATTCGAGGCGTGGACGGGTCGATAGGGTGGCTGTCTGTACGTTTGCCCTTCCCGGAGCTGGCTCATGATTGCGGATCGAGCGTGTCGTACGCTACAGTAATTATCGAGCCGTCATTAGCGTCATAATTAGCGACACTATTAGCGTCGTTTAACCCCGGTGCAGAGGAGATGGCTGAAAGGGGCACCTAGTAGGTTCATCCCTACGATGGCTGCCAATAACTGAGAGAATGGCTTAAATCGAGAGGATCCTTTCAGTCATCTCCGTCGCGCCGGGTGTTGGCATCGCGATTGTGAGTATACTTGGGGTTAGCAGTCTCGGATGTCACGAATGCAGGCTGGCATCGAGCCGGCCGCCGGCCACAAACCGAACCGATGCATCAAGTTGGAGAAGTTGTTTCGCGAACCGGTCTTTTCGCGCATACGACACGCTGCCGCGCGACGGTACCACCAGTGGCCTCGGGTCGCCGTTTAAACGACGCGCGCGACGTTAGAAATCTGTCCATCAAGCGAACTATTAGCTAAATGTACCGTCTCATGAACAATCGCCTGTCACGTGTTATTGGTTTCCTGTTAATCTTGGTTAGCGTATCGCGGACGGGCATTTCCTCGCCTGCGTCGGCACAAGATATCATTCCGTCGGACCCACCATTACGTTGGTGGAAGGGAAACACGCACACTCACTCGCTGTGGAGTGATGGGAACGATTTTCCCGAAATGATTGCGGAGTGGTATCGCACGCACGGATACAATTTCCTGGTGTTATCCGACCACAACGTGCTGAGTCAAGGAATTCGCTGGATGAAAGTCTCCTCGATTATAAAGCGCGGCGGCGCTGAGTTCGGGGAGAAGGTGGTGCCGAAGTACCTTGATCGGTTCGGCGATCATTGGGTACAAACCCGTGGAACACCCGGGACTGATGACTACGAAGTTCGGCTAAAACCACTGAACGAATTCCGGTCGCTCGTGGAGCAGCGAGGGGAATTCATCATGATGTCGGGTGAGGAGATTTCAGACGAGGCGGCGGGGATGCCGGTGCACATGAACGTCGCCAATGTGCATAAGGTCATCAAACCGCTAGGAGGCCGCACGGCACGTGAAGCCATGGCGGCCAACCTGCGGGCGGTTCTCGCGCAAGAGGAAAAGACAGGCCGTGAGATGTTCGTGCATCTGAACCATCCAAACTTTCACTATGCAGTGACGGCTGAAGACCTGGCGGCCGTTCTGATGGAGCGTTTTCTCGAAGTCTACAACGGGCACCCGGCCGTGCATCATGGTGGCGATGGCAGCCATCCTAGCACGGAAAGAATGTGGGACATTGCCAATACAATCCGCGTCGCCCAGGCCCGTACGGCACCCTTATTTGGAATGGCCACCGACGATAGCCACGAATACCACAAACCCACCAGCAGCAGATTGAGCCAATCAGGCCGTGGATGGATCATGGTGCGCGCGCGGCACCTAACACCGGAATCCTTGGTCCGTGCGATAAAACGTGGAGATTTTTACGCCTCCAGCGGTGTCCGATTACGCGAAATTCGATTCGATGATCAAGATCAAACCTTGCAATTGGAGATAGAACCAGAACTTGGCGTGACCTATTCGACCCAATTCATAGGCACCTTGGTTGGATACGATCCGACCAGCTCGGAAGTGGTCGTGGAGGAAGAGGAGGAGGATGGGGAGGAAGACGCGAAGGACAAAGTCGATTCGCCGGCAGAGCGCGAAGCGCCGCCGGCACCCATAACGCGGCACTATTCCGAGGATGTCGGCATGGTGTTAGCGGTCGTCGAGGGTGACCGTCCAGTCTATTATCTCAGCGGCCAGGAATACTATGTGCGGGCGGTGGTCACGTCCAACAAGCCTCCTCCCAACCCGTCGTTTTCAGGCCAGTTCGAGCAGGCTTGGACGCAACCAGTCGGGTGGGAAGAGTGGCTGGGCCCATCGAGCGACTTGGACATATCCAACTAGCAATGGTTGGCCTTGCGTGGTGGCCCAACGTGACCGTCTGACAGGGTACCACAACGAATGTCGATACCAATCGAATACCGGTCAGCAAGGGACACGAGATTGATTTTGAGGACCGGTTTCGCAACCGGGTTCATCTAGTCAGTTTCGTTGCTAACGCAATAGATTTTCGAGGCCGTGCGGATCAACAGATTCCCTTGGCTGATCGACGGCGTGGCCAAGCAAAGTTCGTCCACTGAATTGGTCTGTTCAATCCGAAACTCTGTTCCGACTGGCATGACGCTCGTCCGGCCATCTTCGTCGAGAAAAAAGAGCTTACCGTTGTAAGCCCATGGTGAAGCCGTAAAGGTGCCGCCTGCGGGAAAACGCTGCCGATCGTAAACGAGCTGGCCCGTTTTGGCGTCATGGCAGGTGATCATGCCGCGATCTAGCAACGTGTAGTAGTAGCCACCGTAGACGATCGGGGATGTGTTATACGGACCCATCCGTTGCAGTGACCACTGGATGAAGTCGTTGCTCGTCACGTCATCGTTCAGGGTAATGTCACCAGTGGCGCCGGGACGGATCGCGAAAACAGGCCGCTTACGATCTTGGAAATAGCCCGAAGTGATGTAGAGAAGGTTATCGACTACGAACGGGGAGGGGATGGTGAGCACGGACATGCGACCATCGAAATTCCACAGCAGCTCTCCGTCGGGCGAATAGGAGCGGTTCTCACTTTTACCGGTGGTCACGATTTCCGTAGTGCCATCATGCTGCCACACGAACGGCGTCGCCCAGGTGCTCCTTTCATCGCGCGGCACCTTCCACCGCACGTCGCCACTGGCGCTGTCGAACGCCATGATATACGCAGCTTCCTCGTTGTCGTAAACCATGATCACTTGATCGCCTTGGACCACTGGCGAGGCCGCGGCGCCATATCCGCGAAATGTTTCCAGCGGATCGATTGCGTGTGACCAGACCAGGTTTCCATCCAGGTCATAACTGTACAATCCGACATCTCCAAACAGGACATAAATCCTTTTTCCGTCGGTGGCGGGCGTCTCAGCTGCGTACGTGCTTTTGGGGTGTCGCGGGATGCGCGGTTTTCCCGAGTGGGATTCTTGTTGCCAGACCTGTTGGCCGGTATGCAGATCGAGGCAGTAAACCATCCAGTGGTGCACGGTATCCGGCGGATCGCCCCGTCCTTCGCCTAGATAGAGTCCAGCCTGAGGCGATTCATACTCGTCATCGCTGTGCACGGACGATACAAAGACTCGGTTGCCCCATACAATTGGACTTCCCCAGCCGCGACCGGGGACGTTGGCGCGCCAGCGCACATTTTGCTCTTGGTCCCATGTATCGGGGAGCCGTGGGTCGTCCGCAGCCACACCCGTCCCATCCACGCCACGGAACCGAGGCCAATTCTCTTCGCCGTGGACCGTCGTTGAGACATGGAAAGCCGCAATCAGGATTACCAATGCACCTACGCTGCTTGAACAAGAGTGGGTTGTGAACATCGCCGGCATCCATTGGTTGAACATAAAAAAATTGGCCCTTCGACAAAGTCGGCGCTCACCGAACAGTCGCGGTGGCTTTCGGCCACTGTGGATATTTCAATTCGCGGCTGTGTTGGTCCGAGCCAACGTTCGTAAAGACCGCTCCTAGATTCTAAGACGTTAAAGGATTTACGCCAATTGCCGCCGCCGAGAGGTTGGAGCTGTCGGCAGACATTTGTACCCGGGGTGGACTGGCTTTTCGGTGGATCCGCTTCCGTACGGTTGAGTAGCTGATAGGATATTCGGTTTCACCATAATCAACGAGGAACCGCACGATGCCACGTTTAGATGACAAGGTCTTGCTGGTCACCGGCAGCACCCAGGGAATCGGCGAGTCCGTCGCGTTGCTCGCGGCCGAATCGGGGGCGGCGGGAATCGTGGTGTGCGGTCGCCAACAGGAGAAGGGGAATCAAGTCGAGGCGGCCCTTCAAGAGAAAGGTTGTCAGGCGGTCTACGTACCCGCGGATTTATCGCGCGAGGACGATTGTCGGCGCGTTGCCCAAGTCTGTGACGAGCGGTTCGGTCGTGTCGATTGCCTGGTCAACTCGGCGGCCGACACAAGTCGCGGAACGTTGGATGACACGAGCGTCGAGCTATGGGACTATCTCTTTGCCGTCAACTTGCGAGCGCCGTTCATCCTCACGCAGGAGTGTGTGCGGATTATGCGCCGCCAGAAGATCTCCGGCAGCATCGTCAACATTGCATCGATCGCCGGATACTGTGGTCAGCCGATCATGGTTGGCTACAGCGCGACCAAGGGCGGTTTGGCAACGCTAACATCCAATTGCGCGAATGCGTTGAAGGAAGAGCGGATTCGCGTCAACGGCGTCATGCTGGGTTGGACGCATACGCCGGGCGAGGAGGCGGTATTGCGCAAGAACGGATTTCCCGAGGATTGGCTCGCAACCGCGGAGGCGGCCATGCCGTTCGGTCGACTGATCAAATCGATCGACGTCGCACGGCTCTGCGTCTATCTGCTGAGTGACGACTCGGGCATCATGACTGGATCGTTAATCGATTATGCACAGCGGGCGACCGCCTTCGTGCCACCAGTCAAGATCGAATGGTAGGCCCACCATGGGCGGCACCGTACGAATGGCGGCTCGACTATCAGTGCCCGTAAGGTCAAAGAATTGAGCCGACGGCAAAGCTCTTTGGAATTCGGGTATTGACGGCCATCGACGCCTGCGATCTCAGCCGAAGTCGAGTGCTTCCAAGGGCACAACGGGATTGCCAGGCGCAATGATGGAGTATTCGTGCAACAAAAGCTTAAGGAAGCGAATGAGTACTTGGCTCAATTACGATTGCTACGCAGCGTCCCGATAGTAGTATCGCAGCATACCACCAAGCCGTTCGCGGCACTGAATGCCGACACCGCTCTGGCCAACTTCCACACTGGGCGCGATGATCTTGTTGTCGAGGCCTTGATGATTTCGTTCACCATGGTAATGTCCCAGGTTTGAAACCGTAGCCCGTCGCAACGAGCTCTCACCAAAGAAGATAACTCTGTGCATGAGCACTTGATTCTCGGTGCGCACGTATTCGAAGGCTTCTTGCTGCTGGCGGTTGATCCAACCGGCAAGAATCACAAAATAGAGCTGCCAGGGTTGCAGAACGAAATTCATGGGTATGCCAGCGGGTTCAGAAGAGTGAGGCTTCACCATGGCGCCGGCCCGGATTCAAGTCAACCGTGTTTCTCTGCCGGGTAGTTCGCGTTGCGACGACACGACCCGGTTGTTCCGCCTGGGTAAGCTGAACGGCGGCCGACTTCGGCCGAGATTCATTTACGGGGCCTGTTCAATCGCTTTGATTCCTAGTACTTTTCGCTCGGCCGAGTTTTTTGACCCTACGGGCTCTTCGAGCTTCATGGCCAGATCGAAAAGCACATTTTCCAGAGACGAATCAACGGTGGCCTGCCCCGACGGAGAAATCGAAATACCGGGCACAACTTGTTCATCGTCATCGTTGTTCTCGGACATCTATTTTGTCTCGGACAGGGGTGGCGTCTCGATCCAATTCGAATATCTTGGCCGCGTGCATTGCGTGAAGAGTACAGGAGCCTGTCAATAGCGAGGTACGTTCGTATCCACCGTCTGAGCCCATCCGTCGATGCCGCCAGTCATGCTCTTAACGTTAGTGAAGCCATGGCCGATAAAGTACGCCGCGGCATCCATGCTGGAAATGCCGTGATGGCACATCATCACCAGCGGCGAATCCTTGTCCCATGTGTCCATGATTTCCTGAGCCTTCTCCCGGTCCATGGCGATGGCACCTTCGACGGATGCGAACTGACGATCTTCCGCGGGGCGGACGTCCAGTAGCTTGAGGGCGATGCCGTTGTTCATTGCGTTATGGACCTCCTCTGGAGAGATTTGCATCTTCTTATCCAGCACATGGCTTTCATGGAGCCACGAAATAACTTCTTCGACGTCGAGGAGATTGTGGTTTTCACAAACTTGTTTGAGCGTATCGGTCGGTTGAAATCCACAGCTGCTGCAACCGCCCACGTGATACTTCTGGAATAGGGCACGGCGCGCACCGGACAGGGATGATTCAATTTCTTGCATCTGGGTATCGGGCGAAATGGTCACTTCCGACATGGCGTCACTCTCCTTTTTTCTACGGTGACTTTGTGAGAATCACTAACTCGTTCCTTGGAATTCTGTTCATCCTTTCACAGCGAACCCGATTTTACCTTTTCCCCAGTCGTAGTTGCAACTGCCAAATAACACCCATCGGATGGGCTACGGCCGAGCTCTTGTTGAATGGGATGAACTGACCGAGCCACCGCCAGACTGCCCCCAGTGCGTCGATATGCGAACGTGGTGGGATGCCGTCGGCAACCCTCGCTGCGGCAAGTGCGACGCTAATCAAAGCGATAGGGTGCGAGGCTTGGCCCAACGCTGTCGCGACGCCCAGGTGGGGCGTTATAATGGACAAGCCGCCGGGGTGCGTCAACACCGCCGGCGACTCTAACCGCAACCTTGAATGGAAGGCATACGGCTGATGGCCAGTGTAGTCAAAGAAACACGTAACGGCAGGACCCTCTATCGCATCCAATTCCGGGATGCCAACAAGCGACGCAAGAGCATTCGCCTCGGCGGTCTCGCCAAGAAAGACGCCGACGCAATTTGCTCGAAAGTCGGGGCTTTGGTTTCCGCATCGATAAGCAAACGCCCTCTGGATAATTCGGTTGCTCAATGGCTCACCGAAATCGGCGATGACCTGCACAAGAAGCTTGCCACCGCTGGTTTGACCGAGCCCAGGCAATCGGCAACGCTTGGCGATTTCGTTGCCCGATACATCGAGCAACGCATCGACGAATCGACAATCAAAAACTTTCGGCAAGTGGAACGGCTATTGAATACGCACTTAGGCAAGGATACCGTCATGCGTGCGATTACCGAGGGGCAGGCCGACGATTGGCGACAAACGCTCACCAAAGATTACGCTGAGGCAACGCTTAATAAGCACGTGAAGCGGGCGAGGCAGATATTCAAGGCCGCATCAAGGTGTCGAGTGATTGAGGCTAATCCGTTTGCCGAGGTAAAGGGTGGCAGCGAAACGAATGATGAACGCAAGTTCTTTGTTGAGCGGTCCGTTATCGCCAAGGCCATCGCTTGTTGCCCCGATGTCCAATGGCGAGCCCTTGTCACATTGGCTCGATACGGTGGCGTACGCACGCCCAGCGAATCGCTGGGGCTCAAGTGGTCCGATATTGATTGGGCTGGCGACAAGTTCACGGTTACTTCGCCCAAAACGAAGCGACACGGGAAGGGCTCACGCATCGTTCCGTTGTTCCCCGAATTACGCTCGCATTTAGCCGATGCGTTCGATGTGGCTCAGCCTGGCGACGAATACGTTATCACCCGCTTTCGCGATACCAACGCCAACCTATGTACCCAATTCGAGCGAATTCTTGCCAAGGCCAGCGTTGAGCCTTGGCCTCGGCTATTCCAAAACCTAAGGGCTTCTCGGGAAACCGAACTGGTCAACGATTTTCCGTTGCACGTGGTGACGGCTTGGCTGGGCAATTCCCCAGCGGTGGCGACTCGGCATTATCTTCAGGTGACCGACGAACACTTCCAACGGGCCGCCCAGGGTGGTGCAGGGGGTGGTGCACACGATAGCCGAAACCACCTGAAACCGCCTGAAACCAAAACACGTGTTTCATCAAAAACCTCGGGGAAACCCGCAACTGTCGGGTTTTCGTCACAAGGCGAATGCCCCCTCAAGGACTCGAACCTTGAACCTATTGATTAAGAGTCAATCCGCGACCCCAGAAAACCCCGAGGAAAACGCAAATTCTGAAGATGGCGCAGCGCCAGGCTCAGCAGCTGGCGCAGAAAACGCCCCGATTGACCCCGATCTGGAACTGATAATCCACAAGTGGACTGACCTGCCCCAGACGCTCAAGGCTGGCATCCTGGCGATGGTGCGGGCGGCCGAGTAGCGCCGGCGAGGAACCTCAGACCTGGACGGCGTTGCGCGACGGGGCAAACCGGGACCATCCCCGCTTACCACACCCCGACGACGTTCGTCGTTACGTCCTCTATCTCTAAGCACCCCGGTGCCCACACCTCGGGCATGTCCATCGTCGCCAAGCCTCGGTCCCAATGGGACTTACGCCGAAAACCGAACTCCCAATCTTGAGGGCTGCCGTGGAGCCTCATTTTGGGAGCATTATCTTGGGGACCTGAGCCCCGTTTCTAGCGGCGGTGTGTCACGCCCCCGCGGGTTGGCAACTTGCAGATTCGTGCGGAGGTCAGCTTCACCGCCGCATGAAACGGTTGCTTGACTGGCCCGCTTCGAGGCCGCTAAACGTCAGCGGATGGCTAGTTCTGGCCACCGATGTCCGGCGCCATCAAACGTATGGGCGTGGGACTTTGATTCGCGAGATCCAATTTAACACACATTTGCGTAAGTTCTGGCTGCCTAATGGCTTCGGTAGAATTGTGGGTAAATATTCGCCGAAGGTGTGGGACTGCACCGCTAGCCATGCGAAAAACCCGGGGGAAATCGCGATAGCATCAACATCCTCCACAGGTTCGGCGAATATTTACAATTGTGGCGGTAAAGGAAGGTATTCCGGGAATCGCAATCGGTTGCACGTTATCATGCATCGCCGCCGCACAAATGAGGCGGCTGATTGGCGGAAGCAACTCTCCCCCACGTCGTTGTCGCCGCGTGAACTGACCTGGTAAACTGCGAACCTGACCAATCGCGTTATTGGGCAGCGCCCGCTCGCGTTTGCCAATTTGGAAGCCAGAGAACTACGTGAATTAGGACGATGCAAGAAATGAGACAGCCGTTGAATCGCATCACTTTTGTTGGCAGGCCGTTGATCGCTTACAATCTCGTTTTACCCAGGTGGCATTGCAGTTCACCCCCACTGTTATTTGGAGATAGAGGATAATGTCTAGTAGGCGTTTCAACACTCGATTTCATGGTAGCCGCATTCGACAGAATTCGGAACGTACTGGTCATTTCCGAATTCTTGCGAATTCGGCTACGGGTTTTGTCGCCCTGGTTGCAGTGCTTTTCGGCGTGGCCAGCGCATGTGGGGCAGAGACTATATATATGGAGGACAACCTTGTCATCCATAACTCTTTTGACGAGACCTTCGATAACGTGGCCCGTGGGGCTGCATCGGCGGGCTCGCTGGGTGCTGCCGTTCCCAACGGAGGTGGCGGAATCGCGCTGGTTACTTTCGTTCCCCGCCGGCCGGGTAGTGGCCAGGCACTCTATTTCCCGGCCGTTGGATTTAGTGATTTGGCCTACAACGACTCGGCGCTGGCCGATGTGGCAGGCGCTACGGGTGTTTCGTTCTCCATGTGGGTAGTGCATGGTCAGGCGCCCGCCGACCAGCCGGCGTGGCTCTTCTCGGCAGGTTCCTCGCAGGGCAATTTTGGGCTGAGGGTCAATGGCAACAGCGACGAATTCCGTGCGTGCAGTCCCGGCGGGTTTTTTGGGAGTGGCCGCGCGGACAAGAAGCGTTGGCATCACATTGCCTACACGATCGTTCCGGAGGAGGGTCAGTTCCGCGCAAAATTCTACGTTGATGGGAAACTCAACGATGTCTCGCCGCAGCTCTTTGAAAAAGTTGAGGCTGTCAAGAATGCCGGCATCGGGAAGGCTTCCTACGGCCAAGAGTGGCGACTCAACGAAACCCGCATCGACGATTTTCGCTTGTACAATGTCGGCATGACCGACCGCCAAATCGCCAGGTTAGCTAGCGAAGGCGGCCGAACGGCTACCCTTGCTTCGTCAAAGCCGGCGCCGGCAGCTTTACCAAGCTCCACCGAAACGCCACCCTCCAAGTCGATCGCTCCTACGCAGAACAACGAAGAAGAGCTAGGCGACCGGCTGAAGCAGCCCTTCATCATCTATTCGCGAGACTACACCACGCCCTGCTTCGCCAATTATGTTCCGACACCGAAAGAGGCCGACGGTAGTTACTCCCTTGAGATGGCCGGCAATGAATATGAGCCGGTCCAGATTGGCATTTATGTTCCGTCCGGCGCGGGGCCGGCCTCCAATCTGAACATCGAGGTCGACATCGACATTCCTCACGAGAGCGGCCACCTGCACTACAACGCCAAGGGGCAAATCTGGCGCCCCATCGACGAGGGGCGGTGGTACGCCAATTATCCTGGGGGGCGTCGAACGATGCCACTCTACGTGGTGCCCGGAAGAACCATCCGTCACATACCCCCGGGCGGCTCATCCGCATATTGGATTACCTTCAAAGCCGACGAGAAGGTTTCGGCGGGCATCCATTCCGGCCAGATAACCATCTCGGCGGCGGGAGCAGCGCCGCAGGTCGTGCCACTCAACGTCGAAGTCTATCCGTTCGGTCTGCCGCGGCCTGATGCGGTCTTCAGCCTCTTCTATCGCGTAGAACGTGTGGCCGGCGCCGACGTGCCCGCGGAACAAACGCCACCTTATCGGACCAAAGCGTATCAGCAGATGTATGCCGATGACATGGCCGCTCACGGGCACAACTCGGTTCAGATTAAGGGATTCTACGAATTGTTTGGGAGCGACAGTTACCAAAGCACTGGCAAATCGCCGCTGCCAAAGACCTGGCCAACCCAGCGCGAATACGGCAATTGGCGTCACTCACTGGAATTGCTCGATCCGGAAGAATACGCAGATGGAAATGTGGACCCGCTCCGATTGCTCGAAGAACAAATGCGCATGTACCAGCGAGCTGGTTTGGCCAATGCGGATGTACCGATGCACGCCGGCGGCCACTTCGCTTGCGACAATAAATCGCGTGCGGCCGAAACGATACGGAACCTGACGATAAAAAACGACTGGCCGGAATTCTTGTTTTATATGCGTGATGAACCACCACTGTGGGGCTGGGATCAAGAGCAGAGAAAAAACGTACTTGAATTCAAGCGAGTGGCCCATTGCCGAGGCATAGCTGCACTGAGTGGGCCGTCGGCGATAGCTTGGGGGCACCTACACGACATCTGGATCAGCCTGGTCGGCGAGATTACGCCAGAAATGCTCCGCGAAGCGCACCGTCAGGGCGGTGAGGTGTGGACCTATTCGGACGGACGATATCGATTGACCAACCCGCTGAGCAATCGTTATTACACCGGTCTTTACACCTGGGGTCTGGGATTAGCAGGCAATCATACGTATTGCTATCAACATGGTGACGTAGGTGCGCCCCATCCTGTGTGGCAGGCCGACACAGAGGAAGCATCACGGGCACAGATTTTGGGTTACATAATTCCGGGCCCCAAAGGACCTGTGCCGGGCGTGGGATACGAAGGACGCCGGGAAGGCATCGATGACTATCGTTATCTGCAGTTGCTCGAGGCGCGCGTGGCTGCAGCGGGGACAAGTTCGGACGTTGCCAACGAGGCGGCTCGTTGGCTGGCAGACCTGAAGCAACGCATCGTAAGGGCCTCAATCCGCGGAATTCTTGGAGCAGGGTATCAATACCATTGGGAAATGGATTGGGTCGATCCACAATCAGACATTGATCCCGCGGAATATCCTGCCATCCGAGAGACCGCGGCACGTTACATCGATCGACTTCCCAAGGCGACGGGAGAGTCCAATGCTCCGCCAAGTGCGGACGCGCGCCAATTCGCCTCGAGCGGATGGGAAGGCGAGCCATTCCATGATCGATCGCTGGACGAATGCCTGCGGGCTTTGGAAGCAGGAAGCATCGCAGAACAGCGCGGGGCAGCTAGCGCCCTACTGCTGAGGGATGTTGATACATTCGATCCGGTCAACCTGGCGGCGTGCATTGAGAACCTGGCCAGGTTGCTGGAGAATCCCGAGGTGCGGATTCCGGCGATGCGTGCTCTGCGCATCTTTGGCCCCCAAGCCGCGCCGGCCCTCGATGCTCTCAAGCGCCAATTGGCCGCGGAAGATCCGTGGGTGCGATGCGGCGCAATTTGGGTCATGGAATCGATGGGACCGGTGGCACTGGAGGGACTCATTCTCGGATTGGAAGATTCGTATCCCATGAATTCGGGTCTGGCTGCCGAGAGCTTAGGCAGATTTGGCGCTGATGCCGCTCGCGCTCTGCCAGCGCTGAAGAAGGCCATGGCGTCGGAAATGATTCGCGGCCAACAGCGATCACTGCAGGGAGCGATTGAAAGTATTGGAACCGATCCCAGCACCGGCCCTACTAGCCCAACGCGCTAGCGGTCGCAATTGATGCCACGAAAAACCCCGCCGGTTGTGTAACCAACCGGTCAATAGTGATGCCAATGTTGTTGCCTGTAGATCGTGGAATAACGCTCCTTCCTCAAAGGCGCCATCACAAGTCGGCCCGGGGCAAGGTAAGGCGAGTTCTCTGCTCTACGTAGCCGAGCTCCGCTACGCAGAGCAGAGCCACGAGCCTTGCCGCCGCCCTGGGCTACCATGTTTTGGCCCCTTCGGGGCAGATATTGCAATTTGAAATCGGAAGTCCCAACAATGGACCCTTTTTTGATTCCAGCCCAGCAGGCGAATCGTTGCCCCTGCTAACCTGCGTCGGTCGCCTCCACCGATTGCACTTCGCCGTCACTGAAACTCGCCGAGGTTGCATCGATTGCGCCAAGCAAAGCTTGGGAGAGGAGAATGAGATGTAAATTACACCTTTGAAACCTTTCATCGGAACCTTGTGGGTGAGAACCCCGTCCAGTAGAGCCTGACCAGCAACTGGAAGCGAGTTTTGCGTGGTGTCGGGTGACCGGCCCTGCGAAGCGTAAACAGCGAATCCGAAAGCCATGCTATTGAGCGTCGAAAGACCCAATCGTGGG
>Ga0310121_10002392_pt1 | contig 17839 bp, 10 predicted proteins | sample CB27_Tmax_986_MG_FD_203504 | JGI IMG/M metagenome (GOLD analysis project Ga0310121, IMG submission 203504) | Marine microbial communities from Western Arctic Ocean, Canada - CB27_Tmax_986 | ecosystem: Environmental > Aquatic > Marine > Oceanic | place: Canada: Western Arctic Ocean | collected...
AATAGCCTGCAGACGATCGGTTCGCCGTGCTACGAGAACCAGCGTTTTCGCCATCTTGCTCAATTCGTGAACGAAGGCCTCACCGATCCCCGAAGAGGCACCAGTTATCATAATGACACGGTTTTTGAGTAATGGCTTCATGCCATACCGATACGGTTACGGGTGGTTCGAATCTAGAAATCGAAATGCATCGTGGCACCCAGGTTGCCATCGGGCTGTATCGCCATCTGGATAAGCCGAAGGTTCAGACGGCTCGACGTTGGTTTGGGCGTGATGGAGGCCGCTTGCTGGAACAGATAATAGGACACGGCCCCGAGCGCCAAGCCTGCGACTATAAGACCCCCGCCGAAAGTTTGTTTATTCGATTCCATGATCAGGTCTTCACGTTCTGCTTTCTGGACGTCCTGGTAATAGGACCAGAACAAAAAGCCACCACCAAGGATCGAAATGGTGCCCAATCCGCCCGAAATATACCCCCAGGTCCGTCGCGTACTGCTGGCACCGAGGGCGTGGCTTTGGCAGTTCAATACGAGATCTTCACCCTCTCGCACGGTGAAGGTTCGAATGTCTTTACTTTGACCCGAACGCCAACACACAAATTGATGGCTCCCGACCTGAACCGTACGAGGGCGTGTACGCGAACGTGCCTGGACCTCCTCGGGGATCTTCCAGGGAAGGCCGTCCAACATGATATTTACGCCACGAAGGGTGTTTCCCGGAGCGCGTACCGCCAGAGTGCCCGTCAACGGTTGAAGCTGAAAGCGCACTAATAGAGCACCGGAGCCGCGTACGTCGACGACCTTTCGCGAGGCACGATAGCCTTCCGCGTTGCCTTCGAAGACATGGAGCCCACGTGTGAGTTTGATCTCGAATGGGGTTTGACGCCCCTCCACATTATCCACAACAACCCGTGTCTCCGAAACATTGGAGATGACCGAGATCGGGATGGGCTGTTCGAGGAAGCTTCGAAGAGCATGCATTCGAATCCGCACTTTTTGAGCCAACTGTTCGTCGTCCGTTACGATGCCCTGCAAGGCCTCTAGAGATTCCTCCGGTTTGCCCTGCTTTTCAAAAACGTCGGCCAGTTTAAGGCCAATCAAGGGGTGTGGATGCAAGGCCCAGGCTCGTTTAAGCAGATTCTCGGCCCCTTGAAAGTCCCCCTTTTCATAGGAGATACGAGCCTTTTGGAATAGCTCCAGGGCCTGTTCTACCCGCGCGGTGCTCTGCGCCACGGCTGTATTGGGTTCCAGGCTGAATCCCACGGGTGCCACAATCGCCACTACCAGTGCCAATGCGCATAGAGTTCGCCACTGGCGCAATGGGCGCGGCCGAGAGGGCTGGAGGTGGATGTCTGAAACCATCAGCGTACCTGGCTAGGCTATCCGTAGGCGGAGGCTACATGCATACCGCTTCTTTTACCACGATAATCTGGGAACGCCAGCTACCAGAATCCGGGTCCAGTTTACGCCCCTCGCGGTGTTCTATTGCCAGGCGTTCTTGAAGGGGTCTTTCTTTTTGGGTCGTGGTCGAACCACTTTCTTCTTCTCGAGTCGAAAGACAATACCCTCCTGGCCAACCAGTCGAATCAACTGGGGCGTAAGGTTCTTGGATTGGTCATCAAACCCCCTTTTTCGGAGCATGAGTTCTCCAGGAGGATTTTCCTCGTCGTAGAAGAAGGGCGCCGGTGTGTTGCCGATCTCCAGACCGTCAACAAAGATGGCGGCTCCGGGGGGATCGCTACTCACGAGTACGTGCTGACGCAAGAAGGTTGGCTCAACGGGTTTATCCACCGGGGTCGGCGTTATAGCTGCCACGTCTTTGGAAGCCGTCGCCTGGGCATCGGATTTCGTATCCGACGTTGTGCTGGTGCCACCGGATGGTTCGTCCGCAATGGCCTTGGCCATAACGTCTGCATGGTTCGGGTCGGAGCGGTCCTTACCGTTCAGGTTCTTCTGTCGTAAAAAGAAGAAGCCGGCCACACCAAGAACCAGCACCAGGAGTACGCCGACCATGAGAAAGCGCCGGCCGGGTGCTTCGTCGACCTTGATATCCGTCTTTGAGTCCGATTGTGGGTCGTCCAGGGCACGCCGTTCGTCCGTGCCCTCGGAGGCGATGATCTGTACAGAAGGCTCGTCGTCAGGCTCGAGGAAGTCCATTTCGGGATCCACGGTGACGACGGCCATCTCCAGGTCATCCAGAGCACGCTGAAGCTGCTCGGCTGTCTTTGGGCGTTCGGCGGGGTCTTTGGCGAGGAGATCGAGTACGAGTTTATCGAGAGCGGGCTCGAAATTGAGGTCGGGGGCCAACTCCGACGGAGCGCGCGGATCGGACTCGATATGCGCCATGACCACATCGAGAGCCTTTTTACTGACGAAGGGGGGGACACCTACAAGCATTTCGTAGATCACACATCCCAGACTGTATAAATCGGATGAGGGGCCCACCGGCTTGTCCAGGAATTGCTCTGGACTAAGGTATAGGGGAGATCCCCAGAAGCGGCCACCTCCCGACTGGGCTCCATCGTCCCGTAGCTCCACATCCAGGATCTTGGCTATGCCAAAATCGAGAACCTTGGCGTAGTCCTTTTCGCCGTAGACCTCGGTGATGAAGACGTTCTCAGGCTTCATGTCCCGGTGCACGATACCCACGCTATGGGCCTCAGCCAGGCTTTTGCATATCTGGCGAGCGATATGGAGCGCGCGTGAGCGTTCAAGACGGCCTTCACGGCGCAGTAGATCCCCCAGGGTTTCCCCTTCCAGAAACTCCATAACCAGAAATAGGAAGCCATCCGAAGATTCTCCGAAATCAAATACCTTGATGGTGTTTGGATGGCGGAGGCGGCTACAAGCGAAGGCCTCCTTATTGAACGACCGAACCTGTTCCTCGTCCTGCATCAGCTTGCGGGAGAGGACCTTTACGGCCACGATACTATCCATCTTCAGATGCTGCGCGCGGTACACCACGCTCATGCCACCTTCACCCACCTGCTCAAGCAGACGATACCGTCCGAGGAATTCCCGGCCCACGAGATCGAACGATTCTTGGTTCTCCTCCTTGGGTTTGTCGGTCTTTTTCTTTTTGCTCATTGAGGGGGGGATAGGTCCAGGGGGGGGATGATCAGTCGCCTAGTGTAACAGAAGCCATTTGCGCCGCAACATTGAATCAGGGCTCCCTTCGGAGTGGGATTTCAACGTATGGAACTCGGCCCAAGGCTTTAACAAACCAGCGGATAGAGTTGTTTCTCAACTCCTACTGGCGGAAAAAATGCTTCAGGAAAAGCTCGCTGTTGTCGGAGTTGTCCACTACGCGGGCTCGGTAGGATTCTTCGGCGGACAGACCCTTTTCGAGTAACGCCTCTACCTGCTTGAGCTCCTTCTTTATGTATCCTTCGGTGCCAATCCGGCTTCCCCAGCCCACATGCTTCTTCCCGTTGATGAAGAAGGCGGGGGTACCACGGGCTCCCAGCTTTGCCGCGATTTCTGCTTGTTTTTCTATGCTCGCGAGAAGCTTCGGGTCGTTTCGATCCCGGTCAAACTGTGCCATATCCAGGCCCAGTTGTTGGGCATGTTGCCGTAGATCCTCGTCGGACAGGCGTCTTTGTTCGGCAAATACCCTGTCGTGATATTCCCAGAATTTTCCCTGCCGGTGCGCTGCGCTGGAAGCCTGCGCGGCTGGTAACGCTCGAGTATGCATTTTCAGGGGGTTTTGAATGAAGTAGATGGCCACTTTGCCTTCGAGGCTCTTGTGAATGGTCTGCATCTCGACCGCGGCTCGACGGCAGACAGGACATTGAAAATCGCTTACCACGAGGACCTTGACCGGGGCTTCCGCCTTCCCGAGCAGAGGGGCCTGGCCCAGAATCGTGGGTGGGGCTTTCGGTCGCAGCTTCTTGACGGCCTCCGGCGCAGGAGGCGAATAGGGCGCGGGCTTTGGACTCAACAAAACGCCGACAGTAAAACTGACGAGAAAGACGACGATTGCGCCGAATAGTGCGGATTCTTGCTTCATCGAAAGCCAGACTACTCTTCGGGTGGCGGATCCAGGCGTATCCGTTCGGGAAGAAACGAGCAGCTATTGTCTTCGAGGCAGGGCTCATCCGATAAGATTTCACCGTTGGTTATGCAGAAGTAGCCGATCTGGTTCACCATAAAGGTTCCAATATCAAAGGGAAGCGACGGGTCTGGCAGATCAAAGCCGTGGGAGCCGTGATCGTCAGAATAGGGTAATCGAAGGGCTACGACGTAGTTGTTCAGCTCCGGACCGGTCTTGGTTGCACGAAGGGGAGGGCCTTCCAGATTGGGCTCTCCGAATCGAGGACTTCCATGGTTGAGATCGTCCACATCGAATAGGACCGAGCGAAGCTCTCCCTCTTCATTTTCCACCTGATACCGATTGGTACGTTCGGTTCCTTCTATCACGCGATTCCGGATAAGCACGTCGTTCTCGGTCATGCCCCATGGGGTATCCGTATTCCAGTAATCGATGGCTCCAGCGGCCCGCGCGTTGGCAATCCCGGTATTGACGGGAACGTTCATATCTCCAATGGATGGAATGAAGAGCATATTGGAGCCCGCATCAAAGCTACCGTCCTTGACCCGGGGGTCGTAATCGAAGTCGAAGGGATCGATCGCATAATGCCGCGAATAGGCGATGGGATCGCCGGGCTCGAGCAACATACTGGCGAGATAGAAGAAGCGCCGAAAATCGGGCGTTTGGCGTTTCTTACCGTGGCCGTTGGCAAGAGCAACAAGCGTTGTGTCTGGCAGGAAACGAGCACCCTGCCAAATGGCATCGGTCTGCCACTGGTCGATGGTCTCTTTTACCGTTTCGGAGTTGCCTTCATACACAGTGATACGGAGGCGGTCGCCGAGCTTGGTCGGGTCGGCCACGTCCACCGGCACATTACTGTTGTCCTCTAACATTCCGAGCACGGGGCGCTTTTCTGTTGCCGACAGGGCGTCCGACGGTACGGCGAGGCGGAAGCGTCGATCGGCACCAATATATGCCGAGTCTACGTGCTTGTTCTCTAGATTTTCCAGCTCTACACGGTCACCTTCTTCTATCAACTCGGACGTGTGGAATACGATCTTCGTACGACTTGTGACGTTGTGGACGAGGAAGCTCAAGCTTACGCCGGAATCATCCTCGTTGGGACTACCCAGCACAAGGGGGCCAAAGAAGGGCATCAGAACGGCCTCGGGAACACCTCCCTGGCGACTTCGAACCCCCACGTCGGTAAGACCACCGCCACCTACGATCGGGAGCCCCACGCTGATGCTGGGCTCTACAGCCGGTACAATCCCCGCAAGGATCCCACCCAGGCTCGCGCCGGAAAGGGTGTACTGCACAGTCGGGCCACCAAAGTCGACGACTCCATCGCCATCGAAGTCTCCGGCCAGGTTCTTTTCTCCATCCCCATTGGTGTCGTAGTCCCATGTGTTGGTGCCATCAAAGGAGCGCAACATTCGAATAAAGGAGATGTAGTCCACAACGGACTGCCGAACAATGTCCCGGGTATGAAAAAGATCGTAGGTCCAGAAATCTCCTCCGCTGTCGGGTACCCCATCATTGTCCAGATCACGGGCTCGACCTGCACTCAGGCCTGCTGGAACTCCTCCATAGCCCTGGGCGTCGAAGAACTCTTCGAGGGCTCCCATGATCGTGGTGGCCTGAATCAGCGGGGCCAGGTCAATCTCATCATCGGGGAGGCTCAAGCCATGCCCATACGCGTCAATCGCGCAGGTGGCATAGCCAAAGCGAGCTAAACGCCCCGCAAACCCGAGCCCTTCCAGTCGGCTCGATGTGTAGCCGTGTCCATACATGAAGACGGGGAAGGGTGCGGTGAAGTCGTCATCTGCCTTCGGGATGGTGCACCACCAGGTGATGTCTGTGCTTCCAAAGAAAAACGCACCGGTATGGGGGTTCACATCAAAGGATTCATCATCGTCGGCTGGGTAGTTCTCGGTGGCGATGCCGTCTTTGTCAGCCAGGAAGTTTGGCCCTGGGGTAGCTCCCATTACGATACTTTCGATAAAGTCGAGATCCGTGAGAATCGCGTTTTGGCTCTCTTCGCCTCCGCCCGCAAGATCGTCGATGACCAGCGCGAGAAAGGGGGTGAGTACACTTGCAGGAAGTATATAGGCCTGACCTTCCAGCTCACTCTTCGCTTGAAAAAGATCTACATCTGTCGGGGGAAAGGCTTCACTTAAGGCCGCGAAGGGCCCATGATTATACAGGCCGGCCCGGATAGCCTGCATATCGCCAGTAGTGTCCTGGGTGGTGAACTTCCAGGCGAAGGCTACATCGCTTAGATCCATGCCGATATCAGCCTGTTTTAACAGCGAGCCCAGATCCTTCAGTGCCTCATATTGGTCGGCTGGGTGGATACCCTCAAATGGCGATTCGACGGCCTTGCCGTTCGTATCCAACAGGTTCTTGGTAATGATCACGGCATAGGTGCTCTTGCTGAGAAGGGGCAAGACCGGGCGGAAGACCAGGGTATTGGTCTCCAACTCAAAGAAGCTCGCCAGATCATCCACACCGGCGAAAAAGCCCGGATCATCCGCGAGGGCTTCGGCTACGCCGGGGATCACATTCGCTACATTCAGTATGCCGTCGCCATTGGTGTCTTCGCCGGGGTCGAGCTCGCCGTTATCGTTGGTGTCCTCAGCGACCGTTTCAAAGATCAGATTCTGGCCCTGTGCCCGGGGATCGTTGTCAAAGTAGGCGTCGGTGACTTCCAGGACAATGGGGAAGTTCCCATTCCCAAAATCGAGAGGGACGACATCCGGGTTCTCGGAATCGAGTTTGATCACCAGGGCCACATCGTTGGAGAAATCCCGGTCGTTACATTCCTTGCGGGCCCATCTCTGTTCCCAGTCTTCCACGGATGTGCCGGTGCATTGCCGTTTGACTATATTTACCAGGTCGACAGGACCCGTAAGAGGAACGCTGATCGGCATATATACCCCGAAACCGCCCACTTCACCCGCCTTGGTGCGGGTCTCTGACTCCATCGTAGTGGGCCCGATATGGCTGATATTGATAAACCGCCCCGTGGACGAATCATCATCCAGACGGGTAGCGGTGTCATTGGGGAGTGGAATGGTCGGGAAGGGCTTGTCCAGGACCTCATAGGCGATTTGGACACCCCCGGCACGTTCGGTAGTTACCAGGACACTGGGCCGCTCGCCAGCACAGCCGAGTACGAGCAGGAAGAGGAGCACCAGGTTCAGTGGAGAATATCGAGTCATCATGGTTTTGCTCCTACCAGGTCAGGTCCGCCAAAAGGCGCCATTTCTGTACATTTCCAAGCCCTTCGACACCGTCGGCGGCCGCCAGGGCTGCTCCCGGCTTGAAGAAGCCGTATTCGGCCCCAACTCGCATCGTGAGGTGTTTCCCCAGCGTTCGTGTATAGCCAAGGCCGATATTTGCTTCGTAGCCAAGGACCCCCGACGCGTTCGCTTTGCCATAGGCGTTCTGGTTATATCCGCCCTCCAGAGCACTTTGATAGGCGTCCACCAGGTCGGCGGGGGCGTAGGCGAATAGAAAGCCCAGCGATGCCTCCAGTCCCGGCGAATCCTTTCCGTAGGAAATCGTGGGGTAGAGATACACTGCATTTGTAACCGAGCCGTTCGTTGGGATAAGGTCGACACCCTTATGAGGCTCACCCATCAGATTCGGATCGGTCGCGTGATCGTAGGTTCGAGCCGAGATCCGATGAAGGACCTCCTCAAATAGAATCATTCCTACCCGGTAGCCGGGATCGAATTTAAAAGCTCGCGCTGTGCTATCACGGGTATGGTTGTCGCCCGAGGCGAATCCGGCCTCCATCTGGACATTCGTATGAATGGGTCGATGGGTCAGCCCGGTGCGGAGTACCGCTCCATATTGCTGGAGTTGAAGTGGATAATCGGCACCTTCAAACCGAGCTAATTCGGTCTCGCCGCGAATCATGGCGGCTTCGAATGCCAGGTCAAAGCCGAGATTCGGGCAGATATCGTGGTTCCATTGGGCATAGACGTCGACAGCGGTCGCTCGGGTCTTATCGTTGGCGTGGTCATCGATCCGGCGATGGGCCACGTACACACCGGCCTTGAGCTGTTTGCCGTACCAGGCCAGGGCGCCTACAGCCTGAATCGCCTGATCTCCGTCTGTTCTATCCACCAGATCATCACGCTCCACGAGGTCGCCGGCCAGTATCAGAACGAGATGTTTGCCTATAGCACCTCCTATGGGTGCCAAGGGGCGCGTCAGAAACATGACTCGATTGGAGATGTCCCCGATGGCAGCATCGGAAAAGGCATACTGTTCTTTTTCACCGCCGTTAGCGACCATCCCCAGTCCCCAATGCGACAGCATTCTACCGACTCGTAACTCACCGAATCCAAACCGGTAACGTATAAATGCTTCACGTAGAAAGATCTGGTCTGCGTACGGGGTGTCAACGAAGGGGGAGAGCAGCTGGTCACCACCTACATTCTGTTGCGCCAGGTCGCTGGGCGCACCGTAGAGTTGTCCGTCGAGCACCTGCAGGGTGAGCTTTGCACCAAAGGTTTCCCCTTTGTTCAGGTAGGGCGAGATCCGTAACAGGCCCAAACCACGGTTCGCCTGCCCATGCAGGAATCCCGTCGAATCGAGCGGGAAATCGGCCAGGCCGTGATGACGAAACCGAAGTCGTCCATGGATACCGAAATCCAGATCGTTGGAAGCCGCCTGCACCGGCGGTGCATACAGTCCCAGCAACAATAACAGGGCAAGGGCGGTACGGATGGGCCGTCTTATAAAGAAATTCTTCAATTTTGAGTTCCCGGAATGAGGATGCACAGGACTTTGGCAATGTTTTGGAGTGTTGGGTTTTACATGCGGTGGGACTGGGGTCAACTGCTTTCGGAAACTTTAGACGGGGTCCGATCGGTGAATCGATCCCATCAGAGCCACGAATTCCGTAAAATGAACGGATAGTTTGGGGTTTAGGTTACGATTTATGGTAATCTCCCTGGATTCTCGCTTGAATGGTGTCTCAAGTCTGCTTATAACTACATGGTCTGCGGTCGAGGTTTGCTACATGTATCGGGTGATTGTGCTAATTGGGATTGGCCTGTTTGGTTGGGCTGGAATTGCGCAAGCTCTATGTCCCACCGGCGCTACACAGCTCTCGATGGATTGCGGGGATTTTTCCTATGCCGGCTGTTGTGACAGCAATAAGGTCACCTGGTGTGATGATGTCAGCAATGTCCTATGCCAGCTGGATTGTCCCACCGCGAATATTCTAAGTGGTGCCACCTACTGTGGCTGGGATCTTGTGAATGGTTACTATGATTGCGCCACGGCTCCCAGCGCTGACCCGACGGGTGTGAACCCCATTACTTGTCCATCTTCGACGGGCGGCAGCTGTATGGGGAACTGTGGCAGTTCCGGGGACGGTTGCTATTGCGACACCCTTTGTTTCAGCCTGGGTGATTGCTGTTCGGATATCTGCACCTATTGCGGGACCGATTACCCCTCGAACTGTGGCACGGCCGTGGAGTGTACCGGGACTGAGGCGTGGATCGGCGATGGCATGTGCGACTCCGTCAACAATAACGCCGGCTGCACCTGGGACGGTGGTGACTGTTGCCAGACGAGCAATGAGAGCTGCGGTACGAGCGCTGGATTCCCCTGCGACTGCCAGGATCCGGAGGCGTGCGAAAATAATCCGGCCAATTGTTCGGGTTGTGTGCCCGATTGCGATGGTAAGGAATGCGGTGCGGACGGCTGCGGATCGACCTGTGGTGACTGTGCCGTCGGTAAGACCTGTGATCTGAATCTGTTTGTATGTATCTCCGGTTGTACGCCGGATTGCACCGGCAAGGAATGTGGTGCGGACGGCTGTGGGGCTACCTGTGGCGAATGCCAACCGGGTGAGACCTGCGATCTCAACAACTTCATCTGTGTTGCCGAATGTGAACCGGCCTGTGAGGGATTGGATTGTGGTTCGGATGGCTGTGGTGGAACATGCGGTACCTGCGTTGGAGACGAGGTTTGTGATGGCGGGACCTGTACCGTCGGCGAGTGTGTCGGCTATGTGACCTGGATCGGTGATGGTGACTGTGATTCCGCCAACAATGATGTCTATTGTACCTGGGATGGCGGCGACTGTTGCGAATCATCGAATGCCAGCTGTGCGACGAGTATTACCTATCCCTGTGACTGCCTGGACCCAGACGCCTGTGAAAACAATCCCGCCAATTGTGGGCCATGCACTCCGGATTGTACTGGGCTGGAATGTGGTGACGATGGCTGCGGTGGCAGCTGTGGAACATGTGCGGGCGGTCAGGCATGCAATGCGGGCGTTTGTGGTGGCGCCACGGTCTGCGACGGCACCGAGTCCTGGATTACCGACGGGTATTGCGACGGAAGTAATAATAACCTGGGTTGTTCCTGGGATGGTGGTGATTGTTGTGAATCAACCAACCCCGGTTGCGCTACGAGCACAATCTATCCCTGTGATTGTCAGGATCCGGAGGCTTGCGAAAACAATCCGGCGAATTGTGGATCCTGTACTCCGGATTGTACCGGGCTGGAATGTGGTGATGATGGCTGCGGTGGCAGCTGCGGGACCTGCGCGGTCGGAGAGACCTGTGAGACTGGTATATGCTCCTCGGCGACGGCCTGCCAGGGTAACGAAATCTGGATAGGCGACGACTATTGCGACAACAGTAATAATAATGAGGGTTGCTCCTGGGACGGCGGTGATTGTTGCGAGTCCACCAACGAAGGCTGCGCTACGGCGTTTGCGTTCCCATGCATCTGCCTTGATCCGGAGGCCTGCGAGAACAACCCGGCCAATTGTGAGGGCTGCGTCGCAGACTGTCTTGGCAAGGAATGTGGTGACGATGGCTGCGGGGCCAGCTGCGGGACCTGCGCATTTGGTTCGACCTGTTCCGTGGATAATAAATGTGAAGCCGGCTGTACTGCGGACTGCCAGGGTAAGAACTGTGGTCCCGATGGTTGTGGTGGTTCCTGCGGCACATGCGCTGCAGATCAACTCTGCCAGGTGGGTGTGTGTACAAATACCGGCGGATGCACCGCTGACTGTTCCGAAAAGGAATGTGGCGACGATGGCTGCGGGGGTAGTTGCGGCTACTGCGGATTACAGAAATTCTGCGGAGAGGACTTTGTATGTCACGACTGCACGCCCACATGTGATGGTAAGGAATGCGGTGACGATGGTTGCGGTGGGCTATGCGGCTATTGCAATGCCGGCGAGGCCTGTTCGATATTTGGCTTCTGCATCGAGGAGGGCTGTCAGCCCTACTGCCCGAATAAGAACTGTGGTGACGATGGTTGCGGCGGGTTATGCGGCCAATGTGCGGAAGGGTTCGTCTGCGATCTGGGTATTGGCCAATGTTTGTTTGACGACGGCACGACAACGGATACGGGCTCTTCCACTCCGGATACGGGTTCGTCGACCCCTGACACGGCACCACGACATAGCGGTGATGCCTGGGCGAATATCTGCCCGGAAGGCCAGGTCCCACTGTACGGCGAATGCGTCTACCCCACTGGGAATATGCCCGGAGTAAACGGTGCAGGCGGTGGTGCCGGGACAAGTAGTGGCTGCGCGGCAAGCCATAACAGCCGCGGGCAGTTCTTCATTCTCTTCATTCCGTTCTTCCTGCTGCTGGGGCTTCGTCGGCGCGAAAGCTCGTGGAACTCCCAATCCTGAAGATACGGAGAGTTGTGCCCAAACTGGATGCGAACATCAGTTTCGTTTATCGTAATTCGGTAGGAGGGGCCTTCTGAACTGCTGTACAGATTGGGAAACAACCCTCGAGAGCGTTTTTGCTACGCAGAACTCATGAAACTTCGACTCATCACATATTTTCTGCCGATCTGGGCCTTGCTTCTTTGCCCGGTGGCTGAGGCGGCCTGTCCGAGCAACGCCCAGATCATAGGTACGAACTGTGAGAATATATCGGCTAGCGGCTGCTGCAGTGGGGGCTCTGTACTCAGCTGGTGTGATGCAGCGTCCAACCAGATCTGCATGATCGATTGCGGTGCCAATGCCGCTTCAGGAAGCGCAAACATCTATTGCGGCTGGAATCAGTTCGCGTTGTTTTATGACTGTGCCGCGGTTCCGGGGCAGGCGGATCCATCGGGTCAGAACCCATACCTATGTGGTGTTACCACCGGGGGTGACTGCGGAACGATTGGCAACGAGGGTTGCTGCGACGAAAACGGTTCGATGCGGTTTTGCTTTAACGGCGAGATTCAGGTCTACCCCTGTCAGGAGAATAGCGACCCACTGCTCCAATCCTGCGGCTGGAATAGTGCCGAGGGATTTTACGATTGCCTCTTCAATACGAGTGCGGATCCGTCGGGGTCCTTTCCCTATAACTGCCCCAGTACGGGCTGTGTCCCAGACTGTTTTGCGAAGGTCTGCGGTGATGACGGTTGTGGTGGCAGTTGTGGCGGATGCCCGGGGGGGTATACCTGCTTAAGCAACCTCTGTAGTCCCTCCTGCAATCCCAACTGTGTGGGACGGGAATGCGGCCCGGATAGTTGTGGTGGGCTTTGTGGCACCTGCCCGATAGCGCAGACATGTGACAATGTGCAGGGGCAATGTTCCGGGCCATGTTCTGGCGATTGCTCTGGTAAACAATGTGGTGATGACGGCTGCGGTGGGAACTGTGGCCAATGCGCCCCAAACTCGACCTGTGTGTTGGGACTATGTGTACCGTCTGGGAGTTGTACGCCCGACTGTTTCGGGAAGGAATGTGGCTCGGATGGCTGCGGAGGACTCTGTGGCCAATGCGCCTTTGGGATGAGCTGCCAGCCGAATGGGATTTGTTCTGCCAGTTGTATTGGGGACTGTACCGGCAAGAATTGTGGCGACGACGGTTGTGGCGGTAGTTGTGGCGCCTGTGGTGCGGGCCAATACTGTAATAACGGGCTTTGCGCTCTGGGTGGTTGCCAGCCTAATTGCACGGGTAAAGAGTGCGGCGATGACGGTTGTGGCGGTAGTTGTGGCCATTGTGGGGTCGGTTATCAATGTGGGCCGATGAATATTTGCCAGATGTGTCAGTCGAGCTGTTTTGGGAAAGACTGTGGTGATGACGGCTGTGGCGGATCGTGTGGGGCTTGTGGAATGGGCGAGACATGTAGTTTCGCGGGTTCCTGTATACCACAGGGCTGTACACCGTATTGCCCCAATACCAACTGTGGACCCGACGGTTGTGGAGGCGTCTGTGGGGTTTGCAGTCCGAACTACAGTTGTGTGGCTGGCCTTTGTGCCTTTACGGGGACTGGTAGCCCGGACACGGGACCCGTTCTTACGGGGAATTGGAGCAATCCATGTCCACCCGGACTGGTCAACCTCTACGGGCTATGTGTTGTGCCGGCTGGGGACTTTCCCGGTCTTGGTGGTGCCGGTTCGTCGTCCTCTGGCTGCCGTGGTGGTCTAGCCGGATTCGCCTGGATGTCCGTGCTATTCAGTCTTCTGATTGCTATACGTCGACGCAAGTACGCCTGAGTCAGAGTAGAGGTCCATCGGATGGTGCGTATACGCTTTGTGAAGGGGCACGGATTGGGAAACTCGTTTCTCGTAATCGAGTCGGATGCATTGTCGGCCTCGATCACGCCGGCGATAGCGCAAAGGCTCTGTTCGGCTGCGCAATATGGTGTGGACGGCATACTCGTGGTGGGAGGAGGTGCTCCACCCTATATGCATATCTTCAATTCGGATGGAAGTACGCCCGAAATGTGCGGCAATGGGGTGCGGGTTGTGGCCCAGTATCTGGTCAACCATAAGGCTGCACCGGATGGATTCATCATCGACACACCGGCCGGAAAAAAAACCGTGACCGTTCGCTGTGATTCGGCAGAGACGGCCTGGGTCTCGGTCGATATGGGGCTGGCCGAGTTTATCGACCCGCACGAATCATCCCCACATCGTTTGAAGGTGGCCTCGTCGGCCCAGCAGTGGGAGGTGTCCGGCTACCGGGTGAGTATGGGTAATCCCCATTTTATTGTATTGCCGGTGGATGATGAGCCCGTCGTGGACCGGGTTCTGCGGCTTGGACCTCTGCTGGAGGTGCATGCGGACTTCCCTGATCGCACCAATGTGGAGTGTATCCGCCTGAACTCTGATGGCAGCGTGGAGGTTGCCGTCTGGGAACGGGGCTGTGGCTTTACCCAGGCCTGTGGAACCGGTGCTTGTGCAGCAATAGCCGTGGCGTCGAGGCTGGGCTGGACGCCCTTTGATCAGCCGGTCATAGCTCGCCTTCCGGGCGGGGATCTGGAGATCGAGGTTCGCCAGTCGAATTTTGGTCTTCGTATGACCGGGCCATCCGTGGAAGTAGAGCAGGGCTGGCTTGAATTAGAGATCTAGGCCAGCACCTCGGCGATCGCATCGGCCACCCGGATCCCATCGATAGCACTCGAGACGATTCCTCCGGCAAAGCCAGCACCTTCACCGCAGGGATAGAGCCCATTTACGGTGGTAGACTGTAGATGTTGCGCATCGCGCAGAATCTGGAGTGGGGCTGAGGTCGTGGTTTCCAGGCCAATGGCCACGGCTTCCTGGCTATCAAATCCCCGGATCTTACCGGAGAAATTGCGTAGTGCCTGTCGAAGCGGTTCGTGGAGCGCTTCTGGGATGATTGTTGTGAGGTCGGCCGCGGTCACGCCCGGCCTGAAACTGGTCTTTTCGGGCACGTCACCTACGCGCCCACGCAGGAAATCGGGTATCCGCTGTGCCGGCGCGATATAGCCTCCGCCTCCCAGTTCAAAACAAGCCCGTTCCAGCTTGTCCTGGAAGGCGAGTCCGGCCAGAGGCTCGGGAACATCGGGACCCGCTAGTCGGGCGTAATCCTGGGCATCGACCGTAACTACGATGGCACTGTTGGCGAATTGGCCGCCGCGATTTGAGTTGCTCATGCCATTTACGTTGAGCTGGCCTTGGCGTACCGGCGTGGGGATCACAAACCCACCGGGGCACATACAAAACGAGTACACCCCCCGGCCATCGGACTGGCAGGCAAGTTGATAACTGGCCGGTCCAAGATGACCCTGTCCGGCCTGTGAGCCGAATTGGGATGTGTCGATGAGAGCCTGGGGGTGTTCAAGCCGGAATCCAATTGCGGTGGGCTTTGTCGTCATCGCCACACCGTCGCCCAGAAGTTGTCGGTACAGGGGCCGCGCGCTATGCCCCGTCGCCAGAATGACGTGCCGACATTCCACGTGGCTACCATCCGATAGCTCTGCTCCCACAATATGTTGTTGTCCCGGATCGCCAGCGTATTCAAGCCGTATAAGCCGGGTGTGAAAACGCATATCAACCGCATGGGCTAGAAGGTCCTGGCGGAGATCTTTCAGGATCGGAATCAGGAAGTTCGTGCCCACATGGGGCCGGGCATCGATGAGAGTCTCAAACTCTGGTGCGCCGAAGGCGACCAACCACTCCAGCACTGTGCGGACCAGCACATGCTTTTTGCGGGTATAGAGTTTTCCATCGCTAAAGGTGCCGGCTCCGCCCTCGCCATAGCAATAGTTGGATTCTTCATTCAGAACACCACCGCGTCGCAGGTCGGCCACATGGCGGCCACGCTCATCGACAGGCGCGCCCCGGTCGATGATCAGCGGTGCGATTCCATGTTCGAGTAGACGCAAAGCCGCGAAAAGACCGGCTGGACCGGCTCCAATAATCAATGGGCGACTTGCCGGGGAAAGATTTCGGGATGGCGCGTAATTGGGTCCTTTCCACAAAGGTGGTGGGTCTTCGCCAGGCAGAAACACCTCAAGGCTTGCTATGAAACGGGGTGAACGGCGTCGAGCGTCCAGAGTTCGTCGCAGCAGTCGAACGGCACCCAATTCCTCCACCGACACTCCGAGCGCGTTGGCCGCCGCAGTATGGAGGTCGGGTGTGTCGTAGGCGAGGGGGAGGGGGATGTTCTGGACTTTCTTTGGGCACATCTTCGAGTCTCGGCTAAAACTCAACACTGGGTAGTCATCTGTTTCGATGGTGCTTTAGAATCGCCTGCCGTGCAAACTCAGATAGACGTGAGGTCGCTCGCTGGGGATTCGATGAGAGAGATCCCAACCGAATTGAGCAGATGCCGTGTCACGCTCGGCAGCGCTTCCCGGTCCCACTCGGTGGGAGGGTAGAGAGCGTGGCCATCCGCACGGAAGGTATTCGGTATAGTGACTCGATAGATGTCGGCCTGCAGGTCGATATGTGAAAACTGCCAACGCGCCTTTACGGAGGTCTGGGTTGGCTGGCTGCAGCCCGGAAGAACGGAGGCCACCAGTGTGCCGGGCTCGTGGATCCCTTGTTGGATCCTGTTCTCGGTCTTTTCCCCCACCAGGCCTGGCAGAAACCAGAGACCCGCGAGAAGGCCCTTTTCCGGCCTGCGTTGAAGGAGCAGTTCTCCATCGGGAGTCTGGCCAGCGAATAGGACACCTCGCCATTGGGCTCTGCTGGCTCGGGGGGCTGGAATGGGAAGCAGGGTTGGATCCGGCATGGTCCGGGCCACACAATCGTCTTCAAATGGGCATTGTTTGCATGCCACCGATCGCGGGGTACACACCATCGCCCCCACCTCCATCAGGGCTTGCACCAATATGGCGGGTTCGCCGGCCTGTACAATGGAGTCTGCCCAGGCCTTGACCGGCTGACGCAGAGCCGCTGAGTTTCGTGGGGCTTCGATGCCCAGCACCCGGCTTCCAACCCGAAGAACATTTCCGTCCACGGCGGCGACAGGCTCTCCAAAGGCAATAGCGGCCACCGCACAGGCCGTATAGGCGCCTATACCGGGAATAGCCTGCAGCGCCGTCGAGGTGACAGGAAAGACCCCATTATGATGTGTAACCAGGTATCGTGCCCCTTCCCATAAGTAGCGTGCGCGGCGGTAATAGCCGAGCCCCGACCATTCTGCGCGCACCGTATCCAACTCGGCCGCGGCCAGACTGCCAACATCTGGAAAACGATTAAGGAAACGAATATATCGGTCTCGTACGGCTTCCACACGCGTTTGTTGAAGCATGATCTCACTTACCCAGATGCGGTAGGGGTCGGCCGTATGTCGCCACGGAAGGTCTCGAGCGTGCTGCCGATAGTACGAGTCCAATCGTTGCGCTTGATGATTCATACTATGGGAACCAGCTTTCACCTGGGCCGATGATTCCCCCCAGAAACACCACCAGTACAAGGAACATGCCCACCCCAAAGAAGCGATTTCCGTCGGGATGGTCCCTGCCCAGAACTACGGTTCCCGTAACGATAAGGAGGCCGGATAGAAGATTCGACCAGGGAGCTCGGTCTAGACCGTATCCGGAGCCAGACAATTCACTGGCGAACATACCGAAGCAATAAACGGCCCCGATAACGGCCAGAACAATAAGCAGGTGTTTACAATAATTATGGGTCTGTTCATCGCCTCGTTCCAGCCGGCGCGACTGCGCCAGGCCTGTGAATAATCCTGTCGCCAGGCCGGGCAATAGACCGGCGGCTACGGGTAGGCCAAAAAGAAGGAAATGCCCATTGGCGGTAGGCAGGGTTCCAAATGGGAGATAACTGGTAGCCGCAGGTAGGCTCAGTCGAGCCAGAGTTGCGGCCTCGATATGAGCTCGGGGCACCGGAGGGTCCATAACGGAAAAGAACGCAGCGATTGGAATCAATAAAGCCACGATGGCCGTAATAACAGAGGTCAGATCGGAGAATCGGCGGGCGGTGGGATGTCGCGTGATCGCAGCAAAAGCCAGCAGAAGAAGACTCGCCAGCGCCGTCCAAAGCAAGGCCTGACGAAGACCGTATAGAAGCTCCACATTCCCGGTGGCAATCGTCTGGGTCTCGGTC
>Ga0310121_10002393_pt1 | contig 17837 bp, 21 predicted proteins | sample CB27_Tmax_986_MG_FD_203504 | JGI IMG/M metagenome (GOLD analysis project Ga0310121, IMG submission 203504) | Marine microbial communities from Western Arctic Ocean, Canada - CB27_Tmax_986 | ecosystem: Environmental > Aquatic > Marine > Oceanic | place: Canada: Western Arctic Ocean | collected...
AAGCTACTAGAGATTGGGGACACGCAAAGGATTATGTGAGAGCTATGTGGATGATGTTACAACATGATAAGCCTGATGATTTCGTATGTGCAACAGGTGAATCTCGTTCTGTTAAGGATTTGTGCGCAGAAGTATTTTCCGAATTAGATATGGATTACAGAGAGTATGTTACTATTGATTCTAAATACTTTAGACCTACTGAATTAACAGACCTTAAGGGAGACTCTAGTAAATTAAGGGATACTTTGGGTTGGAATCCTGAATATAGTTTTCGGGAGTTGGTGGAAGAAATGGTGAAGGCAAGGCTATAATAAACTATTGATGAAAATATTATTTTGTGAACATCCTAGAAAACGTCTTACAAAAAAAGATTACTGTTCTTATTACGGAGAAATCTTTTACGCTTTAGCTAAAGAATGCGATATAACTTATACATCAAAATCTCCAAGTAAGATCAGTGAGTTGGGTCAAGGTTGGGACGCAATCATCCTTGGATTTGCTCACACTAGTCTAAGAAACAATCGTGAGCCAGCCCCTATTATTCAAGATACAACTACACCTGTTTTTCCAATCTTAAATAAGGAATACACAGGACTTGAATCTAAACTAAATTGGATTAAGTCCATGAATGCAACAGCAGCCTTCACGATTCAGCATGAAACGGACAAATATACGTCATCTACAGGCATCCCCTTTCATAGAATAATGTGGTCTGCTGATACAGAGTTATATCATAGTTATGGAAATAGCTACGATCACGACCTTTTCTTTTCTGGCGTGACTAGACCAGAGCAAACTGAAAACATCAGAGAAAGAGTTCTGTCGCAAATGGACAGGCTTTCGGATTACAGATTAAAGCTCAACATAAGATCTCACAAAAATAATTATATTGGCAAAATTTACTCTCCTAAAGAATATGCAAAACTACTAGCTTCCTCTAAGATTTGCTTTGTTACAACTGGACCGGCAGATCTTATTGGAGTCAGGTATTTTGAAGTCATGGCTGGAAACAAAGGTCTTGTGTTGTGCAACAGGATGCCTAAAGATGTGTACCAAGATATTCTTGTAGAAGACTCCAACTGCGTGATGTTTTCTTGTGTTGATGAGTTTTTTGAAAAAGCTGAATACTATTTAGAACACGAACAAGAAAGAGTGAAAATAGTAAACAAGGCTTATGAAATTTTCATAATCTGTCAAACGTGGAAACACAGATCATCAGAAATCTTAAACATTATAAAAAAATACTTATAAGATATGGAACAATTAGAACACAGTATATACATTAGCGGCTGTTCGGGGTTAATTGGATCGAACCTAACAAAAAAAGTTAAAGAATTTTATAAAATTTCGTATAGAGAGAAAGCTTTCAATAAATTTAAGTCGCATGACAGTGCTATATTAATACATTTAGCAAGCTTCTCTAAAACGCAATCACCACTTTCGCAGTATAAAAACTGCATAAAATATGATTTACTGAACACCACTTCGCTCTTCGAGAACTTTTTACAAGCAAATCCAAATGGAAGAATAATTTATATATCTACGGCAGGAGATATGTACACAGGTCTTGCTGACGAAAATTCGATACCGCATCCCAGGTCGATCTATAGCTCTATCAAACTGTTTAATGAGAATTTTTTAAAATTTAAAAAATGTAATTATTTCATATTCAGCGTCTCAAATGCCTGGGGAGGAAAAGTGTCTCCAGATCGACTCAATGGACTGTGTGATAAAATTCTTAATTTCACAGAAAAGGACAAGCCCTTAGACATATACGTTAATCCAGAAACTACGCTAGATTTAATTCATATTAATGACCTAGTAGAATTGATATACAAATCAATTTACTCTAATAATACCTCTGGTAAATGGCTTGTTGGTGCAGAGTCCTTATCTATAAAACACCTATTAAACATAAACCCAAACCTCAAATATAATTTAAATGAAAAACAAAAACCCCTTACTCAATTAAAAATTAATAACAGCAAAGTCCGCAAAGACTTTAACTGGACGCCGAGAAGATTTGTTTTTCAATAAAAAATGCAACACGTTATTTTACTCTGGGACGGTTCACCTGTCAACTATCTAAAGGTCTGCATACAAAGCTTAAGACTCTACAATAGTCAATGTTCTATCTACCTCCACTACCTCAATAAAGAGGTAACTAAAGCATATGAGAGATTTAATATAAATTTCATTAAAATTAACAGGGAGCAATTTCAGGGCAAAAGGCTTTTTTATAAAATTGATCAAAGCCGCTTGCTTTGCGAGAGATGCGAGGATGGAGATCAGATCCTTGTTTTTGACAACGACATTCTTTTTCAAAATGATCCATTTAATATGTTTAAAGAAACAAAAGACGGGGATCTTTATTATACCCACTGCATCATGTCTAAACCCGAAAGCCTAAGACCCAAAGAGCTTTGGGACTCTATGAAATATCGAGTCAATGGCGGCACGCGGGGGATTATAGCCAATCAAAATAGCAGAAGATTTTTAAAATTTTGGACGAATAATTTATTAAACCCAACTTGGGACAAATGGATTTCATACCCCCCGCACAAAGATCACCAAAAAGATAAGCTTAGAACCGTTGTTGACTGGTGGGGTGATCAGGACTTTTTAAATTGTGTGGACATTAATACCCCCCCATTTGAATTAAAAAAGGTTGACGCTACCTATAGGTATAACTATTTCACCTCTACATGGGGGTATTTTAATAAGGATTTAAATATGGCAAATAAAATTGGTGATCAGAATTTCCCAGTAATTCATTTTAAAGATAATTTTAAAGGTGTTTTCAATATTTCAAATCCAAACATTTATAATATAGAAAACATTTTAGCAAAAAAGGACTTGACTACTCCCGAATCTAGAGCTAAAATAAAAGCGAAGTTTTTAAGTAGAGGAGAAAAGAGATTTCACGTTGTATAACTAAGATGAAAAAAAACGGCTGCATATTTTTGATTTCGGCAAGGAAGAATATTCTTAAAACTTGCTTAGAGTATTTGAACTCAAACTATAATAAAATCTTTAATTATCCAATATTGATTTTTTATCATGGAGACAAATACGATAGCCCTGAGTTTCAAGACTCCATAAAAGAGATCAATACCAATACAATCATTACTTTTCATAAAATTGAGCCTAAAGTTCCAGACCATCTGAAAGAAGAAGATATGTTCTGGAATCTTCCAAATAATAAGTATGCCAGAAACTTCACAAGAAGTAGGTTTGGCTATCTTCATGCAAATTACTTCTGGAATAATTTCATGGACTATTCCGAGCTTAAAGATTATGAATATATGATGAGGATTGATGACGACTCTTGGTTCAAGTCTCCTATAGAGTTTGATTTTTTTGAAGAACTAGATAAACAAAACAAACTCATGGGTACAGGGTATCACTGGAATCATGTCAGCAATAGAGTACTTGATACTAGAATGAATCTTTATCAATGGATTCAAAACTATGTTAAAAAATACAACCTTGATGTTAAACATAAGGGTCTTGAAACATATCTATTACAAGGTGAAAATGATATAGTTGAAGGTCGTAAATGCAATAAAGCGTTCCATGAAATGAAACAAATGTCTGGAAATTGCTCTATCTATAATAGAGATCTTTTTAGAACAGATTCATGGAAAACATATTTAAAAGAATTTAATAACATAGCTGGCGGTTATAGGTATAGGTGGGTTGACTGTGAGGTTCAATCCTTTTATTACTATATTCATATAGGGGGAGATTTTATGGACCTAGATTTAAGAACAAAAGGGTTATATCATAATCAAATAAATAATCAATGGGAATGTATTCAGGATCGTAATATTTCTGATTTTACCAAATGAAAATTTTAGTTATAGGAGGAGCGGGTTATATAGGAGGCTTAGTTGTAGATACGCTAACAAAGCATGGCATTTCTACAACTGTTTATGACAATTTGCTCTATGAGGATCGTTTCTTAAAACAGGTAGGTTTTATCAACGGAGACATAAGAGACTGTGAAAAAATAAAAACCATCTCTAAAGATTATGATGTTTTAGTTTTAATGGCAGCGATAGTTGGTGATGCAGCTTGTAGCGTTGATACTAATTTAACGTATGAAATTAACTACGCGGCAGTTGAAAAAATTTGTAGCTCTATTCCGAAGGATAAACATATCATTTATATGTCTACTTGTTCGGTATACGGAGCGCAAAATAAAATTTTAGACGAAGACAGTCCGACAAATCCTCTTTCAGAATATGCAAGAACCAAATTAAAAGCCGAAGCGCACGTTCGTGATCGCGGAGGAACTATTTTTCGTTTAGGTAGCGTTTTTGGACTTGGAGACACTCACAGTAGAATCAGATTAGATCTTGTTGTTAATACATTAACCATAAAAGCACTACAAAATAAAGAAATAGTTATTAGTGGCGGTGAGCAGTGGCGACCAATCATATCGGTAATTGATATAGCTAATTATATTTTTGAAGCTTGCATGAATAGACAAGCTGGCACATTTATTTTGTCTAAAGAAAACGTGACAATCAAACATTTAGGTGAAAAGGTAGCAAAAATGATTCCAGAAATCAAAGTGAATTATACAGAAATACCTTTCGAGGATGCTAGAAACTATCGAGTAGACAACTCTTTATCTTTGAAGACCTTTAGTTATAAGCCCCAAATAACTGTCGAGCAAGAGATTGAAAGAATGATTGAAGTTTTTAAAAATAAACGTATTAAAGATTTTAATAACATTATTTATCATAATGCTAAGTATATCAATAATCTAAAAAAGACAGGAGCATTTTCATAACTAGGGGAAAAGTAATTATATTTGGCTCCACAGGAATGTTGGGGAGATACCTCAAGGATTACTTATCTGATTTTTTTAATTTCATAGGTATAGTAGATAGAAAAGATTTTGATGTAGAAAAAAATACCTTTGCTGAATTAAAAAGTGTAGTCAATATAGATTATCTTATTGATCGAGATGTTTTAATAAATTGTGTAGGACTTTTGCCGCATAGATTCAATAGAAGTAGTCTTTCTAAAGGGCAGTACGATGATGAAGCTTACAAAAAATTTATTTTAATAAACTCAATTTTCCCTCATCAATTAGAAAAACTTCATTTAATTTCCAACTGTAATGTTATTAACATAACGTCAGACTGCGTATATACAGGAGACAAAGGTAACTATAGTGAAAAGGATGCGCCCGATTATAATTGGGTCTATGGCGTAACCAAAGCTGTTGGAGAGTGTAGTGAAATTTGTAACATTAGAAGTTCTATTATTGGCGAAGAAAAATATAATAAGCAATCTCTATTAGAGTGGGTTGTGTCGCAAAAGGGCAAGGCAATAAATGGTTATGATAATTATTTGTGGAACGGCGTGACTTGCTTGCAAATGGCTAAGATAATCAAAGAGATAATTCATAGACAATTGTACTGGAAAGGGACAAGGCACATATTATCTCCAGATAAAGTTTCTAAATATGATTTATGTTGCATGATCAATGAGGCATATAATCTTAATATAGAAGTAAATAAATTTAGTTTAGACTCAAAGATTGATAGGTCACTAAGCTCCATTTACCAAAATTTTATGGAAATACCTAGTATCAAAACTCAGATTGAGGAAACTCAAGCTTATGTGTTTAAAGATGAGTGATGACAGATTTAGTAATTGCCTTTTATCAAGAAAATGATGCATTGCCTGTATTTGCGAAATACGCAAATAGTTATAACTATAATGTAAAACTCTACAATAAGGGTACTCAGTCTCCTAATCTAGACCACTTTACAGCACCTAAACAAGTCTACACCCTACCAAACATAGGACAAACCACACACACCTACCTTAATCATGTGATTCAGAATTATGATAATTTAGCAGATATCACAATTTTCATGATGGGAAGCGCGTTTAGAGACGAAAAGAAAGCTCGTAAAGCCCATTGGTTGTTAAACAATGCCAATGATTGTTCGGGGTTCATGTCTCAACATATCTGGATTAGTAGTCTTAAAGATTATAATTTTGAACTACCTTTTTATGATATATTCGATTATAGTAATTCTGCAATTCGGGCAAATAGCAAGAGGGTTCGTACCGCAATGATCAGGGCAGATGTTACTCCTTTAGGAGAGTGGATCAAAAAACACACAAACTTCAAACTTAAGGATAAACAATTCTTTAGGACTAACAAATGTACCTTTGCCGTAAACAAAAATACGATACTTCAAAAGCCCGTTTCGTTCTATAAAAATCTAATCACACAATTGGAGCATTCAGATAGAAACCTAGAGGTTATTCATTTTTTTGAAAGAGCTTGGATATGCGTATTTCTTGAAGATAGTTTGGACAATAGTTATTATAAAAAAACACTAAATCATGATGTCCTAAGATATGGTGCTATTAGATAAAAAAACAAAAGAAGAGATTGATCGTCATAAATCAAATCCTTATAGAAAAGGTTTATCTTCTAGAAAGCCAGTGGGTTCTGATTGTTTTTTTAGCTTAGAAAATATAGTTTCAGATCATTCTTTGTTTTACGTTCCTATTGATAAATTTTCAGGATTTGAAGGTCACTATTATTATAGTGGTAAAGACCCTCTGGTTATAACCACCCAAGAATTGATTGCGAATCCAAAATTAAATTTGATCGACAGTTATCTATTTAAATACTATAAATCATTCCAACCAAAAACGTATGGTGAGGTCTACCAATTAGACAAATCAAATAAGCTGCACTCATTACCACAAACATCTTTTTTTCATCCGTGGATTCATTCCACGCCTACTAATATTTTTAGAGCCGGATTATTTGGACCCAAAGACATAACTAATGTAGAACACAGAATATTAAGATTGGGTAGTTTAATTAAAAATGTGTGCGAATTTGGATACATCCCAAGCTCAAAGGATATTGTCGAAGGTTATATTCTATTAAAAAATGATGATTATAGATTTTTAATTACTGGTGGGCATCATAGAATTGCTGTTATGTCTGCTCTACATATGAATGGAAGTGTTGACTTTGACAATATTTTGGTAAAATATGAGACAAACAGATCTAATGTTAAGATTGTAGACATATCAAAATCTAACAATTGGCCGGGAGTCCGAAGCGGATTCTTAAAAAGAGAAGATGCGGAAGAAATGTTTAATGCTTACTTCATATAAAACATGAAAAAAATCGATTTACAAGTGAATGGTCTTATATGTTGTAGGGGCGAGTCTTTAAGAGTCTACAAAAAACTAAAAGAAGAAAACTATGATTTTATAACTTTGATTAATGAGTTCAATAGGTTTATAGTAGAAGATAGCGAATTACTTTCTTTCTTAAAACATCAATCCTCGACTGCATTTTTAACACAGCAAATTAATATTAACTGCTCTGGTGTTGATCAAAATTTATTAAATCAAATTAATGTCCGAGAAATAACAATCACTAGATTTGACTTCAGATCAATAGGTGATTTGCCGCCGATGGTGAAGAAAAGGGAGGGGTGGAAAGAAAGAACTAGATTTAGGTTGTTTAGAAGGAAAATTATTAAACAACCTGAATCTCTTGTGCCTTACCTTGAATATGTAGAGAACTCTCTACATATCGCCATTCTTAATATGATTATTGTTAAAAAATGTAAAGCCCTAACAATCATAGGTTCAGATTTTTACGAAGCTGACTATTATCTATCTCATAAAGAACTTGATTGGGAACAGACTTCCACAAAAAAAACCCAAGACAGATTAAAAAAAGGTATGGATTGTTTAATTTCAAAATTCCCAGATGTTCAGTTTAATCTTTTTACTTGCTCAACATATAACAACAATTTTAAAAATTGTAAAATAGTGAAGATATGCCCATGAGTAAAGCAATACTTATTACCGTCCGCAACGGTTCCTCTAGATTAAAAAACAAGGCGTTACTGAAAATCAACAACGTCACTGTAATAGAATATATCATAAAACGTATGCTTCATTCTAAGGGGGCTGATAAAATAATTCTATGCACCACCGAAAACCCAAAGGATGATGTATTATGCGATATAGCCGAAAGAAACAACATCCTCTTTTTTAGGGGTGATGAGGAAGATAAACTAGAGAGATGGAATGGCGCGTGCAAACATTATGGGATTGAGTATTTTGTTACTTGCGATGGCGATGATCTGTTTTGCGATACGGAATTAATAGATAAGGCTTTTGAACAATACAATACATCCAATCATGATTTCTTAAGATGTGATGGTATAACAGGTAGTGGTAATGGAATATTTGATCATGGAATTAAAGCTTCCGCTCTTCACAAGGTTTGTGAGATTAAAGACACAAAGAACACCGAGATGATGTGGGTGTATTTTACGGACACCAACCTGTTTAGGGTTCAAAATTTAACAGATGTACCCAAAAGCTATTTTAGAGATGATATAAGAATGACACTAGACTATCCAGAAGATTTGTTATTTTTTAAAAAAATTATAAATTATTTTGGGGTAAATAACCATTTACCTTTATCAGATATCATAAACTACATAAACCTGAATCCAAGTGTTGCAAAACTTAATATTCAACGCCAAAAGGAATGGAAAGACAATCAGGTAAAAAATACGAAATTAATATTAAAAAAAAGCTAAGAAAATAAAGCGATCAATAAACCAACAATCACAATTAACCTCTCATTCTATAACCAGAACAAAGTTCTCAAGCAACATGTTTTAGGATGGAAAGATTGGTGTCAAGATTTAAAAGATCAGTTTTCATTTTGCATTGTAGATGATTGTAGTTGGACAAAAGCTATAGATGTTCTTTCTGATATTGACTTAAGCGATCTTGATATTAGTGTTTATAGAGTACAAGAAGATTTAGTTTGCAATATAGCAGGGGTAAGAAACCTCGCGGCGCAAGAATGCCAAACCGAGTGGATGGTGATCCTTGACATGGACACTATAGTATCAGAAGAACTTGCTAAAGCTATGCTAAAACTAATTGAAGCAAAACAAAAAGGAATTTGCTTTAAGTTCAATCGTAGAGTTCTTGATAACAAAAATCATGAAAAACACAATCATTCCCATCCTGCGGTTTGTTTGTTACGAAAGACTGATTATTGGGATGTCGGTGGGTGTGATGAAGACCTTGTGGGACATTATGGACAAACCGATCCTATGTTTTGGCATAGAGCAATTGGAAAACTTAAGGTTCACACTGAAAAGAAGCTTTGTCTTGATTATATGCCCGATGGTGAAGCAAATATAAACAGAAACCGTTCGTATAATGCTAAGTTGTTTAAGCATAAAAAGAAAAAAAATAGTTGGTCAACTGATTTTGTAAGGTTTAAATGGAAAAGGATGTTATGAAAATCTGTTTTACATCTGCACTATTCGGAAATAAAGACAAGGTTGATATTCCTGTAAGGTTTGAGAGAATCCCCAAATACGATTACTTCTTGTTTACTGATATAGACAAAAAACATTTTGATACAGGTTGGGACATCATCAACATTAAGGATCATCCTAAGATTGTAGAGTTAACATCCAATATTAGAAAATCAAGATATCCAAAATTTATGTCATGGGAACTGTTGGAAAGTCTCAAAAAAAATTATGACGTTGTATTTTATTGTGATGTCTATCTTACTCCCAATATTGAGAAAGACTGGAAGAAGCTTGCAAGAGAGATAAAGGATCATAGTTTTGGATTTACGCAAGAACTCCACCCACAGGAAACCCAAGCTTTAAAGGAAATGAAAAGAATATTGAGGGCTAAGAAAGATTCTAAAGAGTCAATAGATAAGACAAAATTATTTTTTCAAAAATATGACCCAACAATTGACTTAGCTTCAATTCAAGCATATACTAATACAACATTTGGATATGATTTTTTGAATGAGAAGGTTCGGAAGATAACAAAAGAATTTTGGAAGATCTATACAACAGAAGATATTACATATCGGGATCAACCCCTTTGGAACTTTCTAATTTTTAAAAATGGACATACCCCCCTTAAGAATAACTTATGGTGGAATGGAAATTTCTTTTTAAGAACAGGACACAAACGTAGACATCGCTATACTTAAATAAATATAAGTTTAGAGGATAGAAATTGATACACATCCTTACAGTACACGCAAACTCCGACCAGTGGATTAATTTGCAGTTGGAGCAAATCAGCAAGCACACAAAAGACTATAAAGTTTGGGCATACTGCAATATCCAGGTTGGAGGAGTCGCATTATATAAAGACAAATTCCATTATTGCGAGGCTTGGCAACATATAGATGTTAAGTTAATGAATGAAGGGAACTCAATGTCAAGTAGTCATTCAACAAAGCTAGACAAATTAACTGGAATTGTTTGTAATGATCCAGATACCAAAGATGATGACATATTGATTTGGATGGATAGTGATGCGTTTCCAATAAACAATGTAAATGATTATGTTACTGAAAAGTTATCTAACTATCCGTTACTGGGAGTGAATCGTAAAGAGAATCCAAATGGTGATGTCATTCCGCATCCAAGCTTTGTTTGTTCAACTGTTGTTTTTTGGAAAAAGCAGCAATGGAGTTGGGGTGGGTGTCAACTAGTACGTAAACTCACTACCCGGAAGAGGTTCAACACGGGCGGCACACATGATACCGGGGGAAAACTATATCTTCATCTTTTGATTAACAATATAGACTGGTATAGAATGCATAGAACCCATTCGCTAACAGAACATCCAGTAAATTTTACTATTTATGATGATCTTGTCTACCACCACGGCTCAGGTTCTCGACGTTCTAGCTCTAGGTGGGACATAAGGAATGCTGCTCTACTTAGAAGGAGAAGGGGTAGAGGTATTAAATTAAAATATAAGAAAAAGAAAATGACAAAACATATGTTTGATGTGATATCAGAAGATAATTTTTTTGACAAATTTATAACTACACCATAACGTGAAAGACTATATTAATGAGGCGTAGAAAAAAGGTTGCTATCGTTGGTGGAGGACATAACGGTCTTATTGCTGCTGCATATTTAACAAAGCATTGCGATGTTACCGTGTTTGAGTCAAGAGGTGTTCTGGGTGGTTGCGCCTCTACTGAAGAGATATGGAAAGGCTACAAAGTTTCGCCAGCAGCATATGTGGTAAGCCTGCTGGACCCGCAAATTATCAAGGATTTACGACTGAAGGAGAATGGGTTTAAGATTCTTCGGCGTGATCCCTCTTCCTTTTCTCCAGATCTAAACGGTCCTGGGATTCTTCTAGGTCATGATACAGCACGTAATCAAAGTAGCATTAACAAATACAACGTCCTAGATGCAAGCTCATTTATAAAGTATGAAGCAATGCTGAAAAGAGTTGCTGTTGCAATTGAACCCATGCTACAAATGACTCCACCCGTATCGTTTGGAAGAAAAGTCTCTGTCTTTCGTAAGATGAAAGAGATGATGGAGATGTATCGTCTGTATAAACATGTCTCTTCTTGTAACATTTCTGAAGCACTTGAAGTTATGACAGAAGCAGCAACCCCGATCTTGAACCGTTGGTTTAAGACAGAACTGCTTAGAGCAACCCTAGCAACAGATGCGATTATTGGTTCCTTTGCTCCCCCATCCCATCCAGGCAGTGCATATGTTCTACTCCACCATGTTATGGGTGAAGCAGGAGGTGCGCGTGGAGTGTGGGGCTATGTGCAAGGTGGTATGGGAGAACTCTCTCATGCGATTGTTAAATCGTCCCCTGACGTTTCAATAAACCTCAATACGCCGGTACAAGAAATTATAACAGAAAACAACGAAGTCAAGGGAATATGTTTGGATGGTGTAAAGGGGCTACCCTTTGATATGGTTGTTTCAAATGTTGATGCTAATGTTACGTTCAATAAGCTTCTGGTAAAGGATACTCTGCCACAGGAGTTTTCAAAGGAGTTGAATAAGATTGACTATTCATCCGCTTCAGCTAAAATTAATTTAGCACTTAGTGAACTTCCGAAGTTTGATGGCTATGGTGATGAAGTCTGTCGTGGTACAATTCACATCTCACCGTCATTAGAATATATTGAAAGGGCATACTTCGACGCAGCAGTAAACGGTAAGATTAGTGAGAAACCTATTTTAGAGATCACTATTCCAACAGCGGTAGATGATACTATCGCTCCTCATGGTAAACACATCATGTCTATATTTGTACAATATGCTCCTTATAAGTTAAAGGACAGAGAGTGGGATTCTGTAGCAAAGGATGAATTATTTGAAAATTGTATGTTGACCTTAGAAGATTATATTCTAAATATTAGAAATATAACTGAACATGTAGATATAATCTCTCCAGTAGATTTAGAGAAAAGATATGGAATTACAGGAGGTAATATATTTCAAGGAGCAATGAGCTTATCGAAACTCTTTATGGGTCGTCCTGTCTTTGGATGGAGTGATTATAGCACTCCAATAAAGGGTCTATACATGTGTGGTGCAGCCACGCATCCTGGTGGAGGGGTAATGGGGTTAGCAGGAATGAACGCAGCTAGAGAGATAATAAGAGACTTGTAATAAATATTAAGGAGCCACAGCATGGCATATAGCGAAAAAGTTATTGAACATTACGAACACCCGCGCAACGTGGGAATCTTGGACAAAGATGCGCCCAACGTCGGGACAGGACTGGTGGGCGCACCAGAATGCGGTGACGTAATGAAACTACAAATCAAGGTTAATCCACAGACCGGCGTTATCGAAGATGCCAAGTTCAAGACCTTCGGCTGCGGATCGGCTATAGCATCATCTTCTCTAGCAACCGAATGGATGAAAGGTAGGACCGTAGAAGAAGCCGAAGCAATCAAGAATACCCAGATCGTACATGAGTTAAACCTGCCGCCAGTAAAGATACACTGTTCGGTTCTCGCAGAAGACGCGATCAAAGCCGCTATCAGCGATTACAAAAACAAACAAGACCAGCTAGCACTTATTTCCTAAAGGAGTCCATCATGGCAATCGAACTAACAGAAACTGCTATACACGAGATCAAGACAATCATCGACCAGCAATCTCAAGACGGAACTCTTGAAGCGCAAAACATACGCCTGCGCGTAGGTGTCAAAGGAGGAGGATGCTCTGGATTCTCATACATCCTCGACCTGACGGAAAATGTAAATGATAATGATGAGGCATTTGACAAGGACGGAGTTTCTGTGATCTGCGATCCCAAATCATACCTTTACCTCAACGGCACAACAATCGACTTTAAGGACGAGCTTGTGGGCCGCGGGTTTGTGTTCACTAATCCCAACGCGACCAGTACATGCGGATGTGGCAGTTCGTTCCAGGCATAATAATGAATCGAACAACATTACTAACAGAACTATTCTAATAAATATCTTATAGCATTCTTGGAATCAAGTACGTATGATCCAGGACCAATAATTGCACTTGAAAAACAACTACTTCGGAGAATCTAAGTACTTTCTTATAAAGAACTTACCACTGAGATGACGTTAGCTAACACAACCGAAAACTGGCAAATATTTGCCATATTGGCAATTATAGCAGGAGTGCTTTGGATGGCACTTGATGCATTTCGCGCCATGAAAAGAGCGGGGAAGAAAGAGATCAAAGTTAAAAATAACGACAGGGAGAAGACAGGGTGAAAAGATTTTTAAACTTTCTATTAGAAAAACTCATTATTCTTGGTAAGGGTAAGCGAGAGGGACAACTCGTTTGGTTGGTTGGAGGTGCGGCATCAGGTAAGGGATTTGCTCGTGCTAACTTTATTGAAAATGAAAAATTCAAAGCCCTTGATGTTGATGAACTAAAGAGTCAGCTACTTAAATTAGCAAAACTAGGCAAATCACATCCAGAGCTTGCAAATTTGAATTTACGCAATCCTGAAGATGTTGAATATTTACATAATTATGTTAAAGATAGAAAACTACCTGAAAAGAAATTAACCAATCTATTAAAAGGTGCGGGCCCCGGAAATTTACCCAACATTTTATTTGATGTTACTCTTGGTCGTAAAGGTAAAATCGAAGACCTTATGGATCGTTTATTGAAGCTTGGTTATGATAAACGAAATATGCATATTGTATGGGTATTAACTGATTATAGTATGGCTGTTAAACAGAATCAAGAACGTGAACGTGTAGTATCCGCAGACGTATTGTTAAATACCCATGTTGGTTCAGCAGTGGAAATGCATAAATTTCTCACTACTGGAACACCCGCAGGACTTAATGGCGAGATTCATGTTGTTCTTGGTGGTGAGGATAACAATATTTTCTGGACAGATGCAGATGGTGAGCCAATTCTAACAACAGGTAAGAAAAAGAGTCATGTTATTAAGACTTTTACCAGTGTAAAGGTTAAGGAACAAGGTAAAAAACACGATTCAAAATCCGAAGTAACAAAAAAGGTATTTAAGTGGATCGATGACAATGCACCAGCAGATTTACGACTGGCAAAGGTCTTTAGTACAAAACGAAAAAGTCAGCTTAAACTCAAATGATTCGTTTTCAGCAATTCTTAGCGGAAGAACAGCGAAAGCACCTCACACATATTGAGGACGCTATTCTATTCGGTGATACTGAGGATGCTATCTCATTCTTGAACAACATCACCGATATGTTATCTGGTAACGCCAAATCCTCTGTCAATCTAACAGTCAAATGGGATGGCGCACCTGCTATAATAGCAGGCACGGACCCATTAAGTGGAAAGTTCTTTGTGGGAACCAAGTCAGTATTCAACAAAACTCCTAAGCTAAACTTTACCTTAGCCGACATCAAGAAGAACCACAGCGGTCCCCTTGGCAAAATATTAGCACAAGCTCTAAAGGAGTTCTCCAAGATCGGCATTAAGGGAGTGGTTCAGGGCGATCTACTATTTTCTAATGTCTCCTCAACAGCAGCAAAGAACACACAAGCACTTGATGGTGAACCACATATCGTATTTCAACCAAACACGATTGTCTATGCTGTTCCCAAGGATTCTGACTTTGGACGAACAATCGATAAAGCTAAGATAGGCATCATCTGGCACACACAATACAGTGGACGCGAAATCTCCAAGATGACAGCAAGCCCGCTGCTATCAGTTAAGGGTATGAAAAAGACAACCTCCACATGGTTTGATGATGCTAAGTTTCGTGATGCCTCTGGTAAAGCCACCTTTACGAAAGGTGAAACTGCTGAACTTCAGAAACTGATTAGTCAAGCACAATCGCAGTTCAAAAAGAATGCAGATCAAATTGACAGCATAGCTAAAAATGATAAACTACAAACACAACTACTACAGTATATCAATGATGAGGTCAAGCGTGGATCAATTCAACCATCAGCTAAACAGTTTATTGCATGGATACAGCAAACAGAAATAAGTAAAAAGGATAAGCTGAAATCAGAAAAGGGTAAAGAAAAAAAGCAAAAGCTGATTGATAGCTCAATTAAAGAGCTAAATAAAGCAAAGAAATCTCTCGACGCAATGTTTCAACTGCACTTTACAATAGCACAAGCCAAACAACAGATATTAGATAAACTGTCGAAAGTCAAGAGCATTGGAACATTTCTACGAGATAAGGACGGATTAAAAGTGACATCACCTGAAGGGTTTGTCGCAGTCGATAAGATTGGTAAGGCAGTTAAGCTCGTAGATCGTCTTGAATTTGCAGCAGCTAATTTTCAGAATGCAGCTAGTAGATTTGGAGTATAATATATGAGTAATCAAGATAATCATACTATCAAAGAAGCAAGTTCAACAATCGCACGCCACTATGCACCCAGTAAGTTCAAGATGGTTGCATCTCCCAAGCGGTCAAAAGATGATTCCACTGATGTTACTAAAGACCCAATCGGGAAGAAACCAAAAAGAAAGATAAGAAAGAATTCAATTCTAAAACAATCTGTAGAACAGGAGTCTCTCCTAGACTTAGCAGGTGAACTTATTAGTCAAGATGCTAGAAATATAAACGCCCTCTCCGAAATGGGAGGCGAGGTCTATAATGCTGCTGCTGATAAGAAAAAGGCAAGCAAGCAACTTATAAAAGGACTAAAGGAAAAGGTTCGTGATTTGGGTAACGACAAATTATCAATTGATACAGGCGATGAACACGCGGTAATCGTGCAAATTGTAGGACTTCAATAATGCCAAAACAATTTAAAGAACTACAGACCATGTTGAATGAAGTACGTAATGATTCTATTATATTCACCTTTGGTCGGTTTAATCCACCAACAGTTGGACATGAAAAGTTGATTGATAAGGTTACGTCACTTGCTCAAGGTTTAGCTATACCATTTCGTATCTTTGCAAGTAAGACACAAGATAAGAAAAAGAACCCCTTAAACTTTAAGGATAAAGTAAAGTTTCTTAAAAAATTGTTTCCGCGAGCTAACTTCAACGAAGATCCAAAAATTATCTCTCCATTCCATGCGATGGATGCTCTATCTAAAGAAGGATATCGTAATCTAATCTTTATAGTTGGTGCAGATCGCGTCAAAGAATTTGAAAAGAAAACAGAGAATATCCGTAAATTTGGAAAGTTTGATAGCTTTCGTGTGATCTCTGCTGGCGAACGTGATCCAGATGCAGTGGGTGTAGTTGGAATATCAGCAAGTAAACTACGTAACTTCGCTGGTAATAACAATCTCGATGCATTTAAGACGGGTCTACCCAAAGGTACAAGCAACAATATAGCTAAGACACTATTTGATGCTGTTCGTAAGGGTATGGGACTGAAAGGTGATCAAACCATTGATGAATCAAACACCACCCAACCCAATGGGTTTATGCAAAGTGAGGTTGATGGTACAGTCTATAATATCCTTAAAGTAATTAACGATCAGGCGTTATGTGAGGTAATTGAAGAAGGAATATGTGGTAGTGATAATGTAATCGAACGGGTTCCTCTCGACCTGTTATCTCCTGTTGGTAACTACGCATAAGCATAAATAAAAAAGCAGAACTATAACAAATATTTGCAGGAATTAATAAAGGAGTTACCGTGGCCGCAAAAAGTATATTGGGTAATAATCTACCAGATTCATTAGTCGATGCCGCAACAGGCATTATCTCACAGGACACTGATGATCGTCAAGCTATTGATACAGCAGTTTTAGCTGAATTTGGAGCTGAAAATGTAGATGAATTGTCTGCAAATGATAAGTCTCGATATGATAGTCGTGTATTCGATATCAAACGAGGTACAGACACTTTACAGACTTTACTGAACGAAGAGCCTGTTGATGATGCAGATAAGCTTCCCGTAATCGGCAAAGAGAAGAAGAATGGTAAGAAGAAGAACGGTAATGATAATGATGAAGTAGATAAAGACGACGAATACAATGAAGAGGAAGATCTGAAAAACATACAGAGTGCAGCCCAACGCATAAAACAACACATGAAGAAAAATCGTGTAAATGAAGATGATAAAGACAACGAAGATGATGAGGATGAAGTTGAGGTTGAGGTTGATAAAGATGAGGTTGAGGATGAGGTTGAGGATGAGGTTGAGGATGAAGAGGATGAAGAGGATGATGAAGATGAAGATGATGAAGATGAAGATGATGAAGATGATGAGATTGATGAGAAGTTTTGGTTACAGCGTGCAGCCGAACATATAAAACAACACGCAAAGAAAAATCGTGTAAATGAAGATACTGAGAATGATGAAAAAGAGGAAATAAACGAAGGTGGAAAAGATGCAATCAAGAATCTTGGCGACAAGAAGGCAAAGCCATTTACCAAGGACAATGCAAAGAAGCTGAATAAAGAAGCAACAACCTCCGATACTCTTCTCTTCAAAGGAGATAAGGTTCACTTAGGAACTGGTTCAAAGGGTGGGGCTGGAGTTGAAGGAACGGTTATTGAGTTCGACAA
>Ga0310121_10002394_pt1 | contig 17833 bp, 3 predicted proteins | sample CB27_Tmax_986_MG_FD_203504 | JGI IMG/M metagenome (GOLD analysis project Ga0310121, IMG submission 203504) | Marine microbial communities from Western Arctic Ocean, Canada - CB27_Tmax_986 | ecosystem: Environmental > Aquatic > Marine > Oceanic | place: Canada: Western Arctic Ocean | collected...
CCTCCGGTGACGGCACGGCGGGTGGTGATTTCGTGGTTGCCTTCAGCGTCGACCTGGGCCCGACTGTGATTGCCTCCTCGGTTCTCGAAGGAGACGTCCTGAATTCCTCTTCGTTGATCTACCTCGTTGAATTCAGTGAGGAGCTGGATGCCACGAACTTGGACGTCGCGGACGTAATCCTCACGGGGCAATCCAGCGGCGCTCAAGCGGCGACCAGCTTTAGCTATGACGGCCCGAGCTCCACCTTGACCGTTGATTTCACGGGTTTGGTCGACGATGACTATACGCTGACGCTGACGAGCGGCGACGGGGCGTTCGAGGATTTGAATGGTCAGGACTTGGACGGCGAAGCGGCGGCCGGCACGACCGTACCCTCCGGGGATGGCTCAGTCGGTGGGGACTTTGTCGTCAATTTCAGGGTCGACGTGACCGCCCCCACGGTGACTTCCAGCTCGGTGATTGAGGGGGATCTATTAGCCTCACGTTCGCTATCCTACGTTGTTCAATTTGACGAAGAGTTGGACGCAACCGACCTGGACGCCGCCGATGTTGTTTTGACCGGCCAGACCAGTGGCGTGCAAACGGCCACGGGCTTCAGCTACGATGCACCAACTTCGACTTTGACCATCGACTACGCGGCACTGGCCGATGATGATTACACACTGACTCTGACCAGCGGCGACGGGGCACTAGAGGATTTGGCTGGGAACGATCTGGATGGCGAGGTAGCCTTGGGGACGACTGTGCCTTCGGGCGACGGTTCGCCCGGCGGCGACTTTGAGATCGGTTTCAGCGTCGACGCGACGGCGCCCACCATCATCGCGGCCACGGTGCTGGATGGAGACGTTCTCAACACAACTGTCGTGACGCTGGCGGTTCAATTTGATGAAGAGTTAGATGGCACCAATTTGGGCGTCGACGACGTGGTGCTGAACGGTCTGTCCAGTGGCAGTCAAACGGCGTCGTCCATTACCTACCACGCACCCAATTCGACGCTGACCATTGAGTTTCAGGGACTGGTTGAGGACGATTATACGCTCACGTTGACCAGCGGCGATGGGGCATTCGAGGACTTGGCCGGCAACGACCTGGACGGAGAGATCGCCCCCGTCGACACCGTGCCTACTGGTGATGGTATCGCTGGGGGTGACTTTGTCATCGACTTCAGCGTGGACCTGGTGGCTCCACGCCTAACAAGCTCATCGTTGTTAGAGGGTGACCTGCTCGATTCGTCATCGCTGACCTTCACATTTGCCTTTGACGAAGAGCTGGATGCCACCAACATGGATGCAGCCGACATCCTTCTGATAGGGCAATCCAGTGGTGCGCGGACCTTGACGGGCCTTAGCTACGATGCGCAAAGCTCCACGCTCAGCGTGGGCTACACCGGATTGGTCGATGACCTGTACACACTGACGCTGATCAGCGGCGACGGAGCGTTTGAAGATCTAGGTGGTAATGATCTCGATGGCGAACCGGCGGCGGGAACGACAGTACCCTCAGGCGACGGCACCGCTGGTGGAGACTTTTCTGTTAGTTTCGAGGTGGACCTGACCAGTCCCACGGTGGTGGCGTCCTCTCTGCTGGAAGGCGATACAGTGACGACCGCCGATCTCACGTATACGGCCCAGTTCGACGAAGAGCTGGATGCCACCAACCTGGATGTCGCGGATGTAACGCTAGTGGGTCAATCCAGCGGCAGTTATTCTGCAACCGGTTTCAGTTATGACGCGGGTTCGTCGACGATCACTGTCGACTTCGTTGGTCTCGTCGATGATCAGTATACTTTGACGCTCCTGAGCGGAGACATTAACGTCGAAGACCTGGCAGGCAATGACCTCGATGGCGAACCGGCGGCGGGAACGACGGTACCGTCAGGGGACGGCAACGCCGGCGGCGATTTTTTCGTCAATTTCACCGTGGACCGCGGGCCCTTCGTGGTGGCGTCCTCATTGTTAGAGGCCGATATCCATGATTCCACGTCCCTCAGCTATGTGGTGCAGTTCAATCAAGAGCTGGATGCCACCAACCTTGACGCTGCCGATGTGATCCTGACAGGGCAGTCCAGCGGCGCACAAATAGCCACGGGTTTTAGCTACGACGCGCCAACTTCAACGCTCACGGTGGACTACAGTGGATTGGCTGAAGACCAGTACACGTTGACTCTGACGAGCGGCGACGGCGCCCTAGAGGATCTTACTGGACGCGACCTCGACGGTGAGGCCCATGTGACGGATACGGTGCCGTCTGGAGATGGAATCGTTGGCGGTGATTTCGTCATCAACTTCACTCTCGACCTGGGTCCCATCGTCATCGCATCCTCGCTCCTGGAGGGAGACACGCTGTCTTCCGGTGCGTTAGTCTATACGGCCACGTTTAACGAAGAGTTGGACGCGACGAGTCTGGATTCCGCCGACGTTGTTTTAATTGGTCAATCCAGTGGCCCGCAACTCTCGGAATCATTCAATTATGACGCTATCTCATCGATTCTGACGGTTGAGTATTCCGGTTTGGTGGACGACCAGTACACACTGACATTGGTCAGTGGCGATGGCGCCCTGGAGGATTTGGTTGGCCAGGACCTGGACGGCGAACCCGCCGTGCCGGGCACGGTTCCGTCCGGAGATGACGCGGCAGGCGGAAACTTTGTCGTCAATTTTGACGTGAACCTGCCGCCCATTGTCATCGCTTCGTCGCTCCTGGAGGGAGATTCTATCTCCAATCGCGATGTAAGTTACGTTGTCCAGTTCAGTGAAGAATTGGATGCCAACAATTTGGATGCCGCGGATGTCGTACTGATGGGCGTTTCCGGCGGCCCTCAATCTTCAACTGGATTCAATTACGACGCGCCAACTTCCACGCTGACGGTCGACTATACCGATTTGCCCGATGACGATTACACCTTGACGTTGACCAGCGGGGACGGTGCATTCGAGGATCTGTCGGGCAAGGATCTGGACGGAGAGCCGGAGTTGACCAGTACCGTACCGTCCGGAGATGGCGTCGATGGCGGTGATTTCGCGATAAATTTTACACTTGACGCGACCGGGCCGGTGGTCTTGGGTTCGTCTCTACTGGATGGCGACGTCATCGGATTGCCGGATGTGACGTATGTTGTCCAGTTCGATGAGGAATTGGATGCCACTAACTTGGACGCAGCGGATGCGATCTTGATCGGCCAAACGGTCGGCGCCCAGTCGCCAACCTTGTTCAGCTATGACGGTCCATCGTCTACTTTGACGATCGAGTATTCAGGGCTGGCACAAGATGAATATACATTAACGCTCATTAGCGGCGATGGTGCGTTCGAAGACCTCGTCGGCAACGACTTGGACGGCGAACGAGATGCTGTCAACACCGTCCCATCGGGAGATGGCACGACGGGTGGCGACTTTGTTGTTAACTTTAGTGTGGACTTCGAGGGTCCGGTGGTGACGTCTTCTTCCGTCTTGGAAGGAGAGATCATTTCGGCAGGCGACCTGGTTTATGTCGTTCAATTCGACCAGGAGCTGGATGCGACGAATCTGGATGCATCGGATGTGTTGCTCTCGGGACAAACCGAAGGGCCTCAGTCCGCGTCGTCGTTCAGTTACGATGCTAACGCATCCATCTTGACGGTTGAGTATCAGGCGTTGGCGCCCGACCAATACACTCTGACTCTGGTTAGTGGCGACAATGCGATCGAGAATCTGGTCGGCAACGACCTCGACGGTGAGCCAGACGTCGTCAACACGGTGCCGTCGGGAGATGGCGTGGCGGGTGGTAACTTTACGGTGAGCTTTACGACTGATCTCGCTCCAATCGTCGTCTCGTCATCCATTCTTGACGGCGCTGTAATCGCCGCGAACGACATTACCTACACGGTTCAGTTCAGCGAAGAACTTGACGCATCCAACTTGGATGCGGTCGATGTGCTGTTGGTCGGACAGGCCACGGGCGCTCAGAATTCGACTTCGTTCAATTACGACGGCCCGTCATCAACACTAGTCGTCGATTTCGAGGGGCTTGCGGACGACCAATACACGCTCACGCTGCTCAGCGGTGATGGCGCATTCGAAGATATCAACGGCATCGATCTGGACGGCGAACTTCCTGTATCGGGCACTGTCCCGTCCGGGAACGGCACGGGTGGCGGTGATTTTATTCTGGACTTCCAAGTGGATACATCCGGCCCGACCGTCATTGCCTCGTCGATATTGGAGGGAGACGGTCTCGCAAACGCCGACTTGACCTACGTCGTCCAGTTCGACGAGGAGTTGGACGCCACGAATCTGGATGCCGCTGACATCGTGCTGACCGGTCTGACCACGGGAGTGCAGTCCGTTGCCGGTTTCCTCTACGATCCACTGACATCCACGTTGACGGTCGACTACACGAATCTGGCGGTTGACGACTACTCGTTGACGTTGACCAGCGGCGATGGGGCGTTCGAGGACTTGGTGGGTAACGACTTGGATGGAGAAGCGGCCGTCGGAACGACGATTCCATCGGGCGATGGGGTTGTAGGCGGTGACTTTGTAGTCAACTTCACGACCGACGTCACGGGGCCGACCATCCTGACGTCATCGGTGTTGGAAGGCGAAGTACATTCCAGCAGCGATCTGGTTTATGTTGTTCAATTCGACGAAGAGTTAGATGGGACCAATCTGGACGCCGCCGACATTGTTCTGTTGGGCCAATCGAGTGGACCTCAGTCCGTCGTGTCGCTCAGCTACGACGCGCCGAGTTCCACCCTCACGGTCAACTTCGCGGGCTTGCTCGACGATCAGTATACACTGACATTGGTCAGCGGAGACGGAGCGATAGAAGATCTGGTCGGCAACGATTTAGACGGCGAAGCGGACGCAGTCAACACGGTGCCGTCGGGAGATGGCAACACGGGCGGCGATTTTGTCGTTGGCTTTACCGTGGACCTAGGCCCCATCGTGGTCACCTCATCGGTGCTGGACGGCGAACGATTCGCGCAAAACGATATCACCTACGTTGCCCAGTTCAATGAAGAGCTGGATGCCACGAATCTGGATGCCGCGGATGTGGTTTTAATGGGCCAAACCACTGGAGCGCGGACGGCCACGTCCTTCAGCTATGACGGCGGCACCTCGACCTTGACGGTTGATTATCAAGGCCTTGTCGAAGATGAATACACGCTCACTATTGTTAGTGCCGACGGCGCATTTGAGGATTTAAACGGTCACAATCTCGACGGAGAGCGTAACGAGACTTCGACCGTTCCTTCTGGAGACGGGACAGCGGGCGGCGATTTCGTTGTTGACTTCGCGATCGATTTCTCGGGTCCCAAAGTCATATCATCCTCGGTGTTGGAAAACGGCGCTTTGACTTCCCCAGATCTCACATACGTCGCGCAATTCGACGAGCGGTTGGATGATACGAATCTGGATGCCGGCGATGTTGTGCTCGTAAGTCAATCCTTCGGGGTGCAGACCGTGACTTCATTCGTCTATGACTCGCAGACCTCCACGCTGACGATCGACTACCAGGGTCTGCCTGATGACCAGTACACGCTGACTTTCACCAGTGGCGATGGTGCCTTCGAGGATTTGGCCGGTAACGATCTCGATGGCGAGCCCAACCTGGTTGGTACGGTGCCATCGGGAGACGACACGAACGGCGGGGATTTTTTCCTAAACTTCCTCATTGATTCGCAGGCGCCAACTGTGGTGTCGTCGTCGATTTCCGAAGGGGACATGCTCACACAGGCGGATCTGACGTACGTCGTCGAGTTTAGTGAAGAACTGAATGCGGCGATATTGGATGCGGCGGCGGTTGTATTGGTTGGGCAAAAGAACGGACCGCAAACGGTTGAGCAATTCGACTACGACGCACAGAGTTCCACACTCACCGTTGGCTACACGAGTCTTCCCACGGACCAATACACGTTGACGCTGGTCAGCGGTGAAGGGGCCATTGAGGACCTAGCCGGCAACGATCTCGATGGTGAGCCCGACGTGAACAACACCGTGCCATCGGGGGACGGCATCGCTGGCGGCGATTTCGTTGTGAATTTTAGTATCGATTTGACGGGGCCGATCGTGGTCAATTCGAGCATCTTGGACGGAGATGTCGTGGCCGTCCCTGATCTGACGTACACAGTTGTGTTTGACGAAGCGTTGGACGCAACAGAACTGGACGCCAGCGACATTGTGCTCACCGGACAGTTAACTGGACCTCAGGTGCCAGTCTCCTTCAATTATGATGCTGGCACGTTTACCTTGACGGTCGATTACCAAGGGCTGACGGACGATGACTACAGACTGACGCTGGTGAGTGGTGACGGGGCCTTTGAGAATCTGGTGGGACTCGACTTGGATGGTGAACCGGCCTTGGTCGGCACCGTGCCATCTGGAAACGGCATCGTTGGCGGAGATTTTGTGATCGACTTTCGAGCCGACGATCCGCCGGAAATATACCCAGGGCCACTGGAACGCAAGTTGCCTTTCGGTGGTTTGATCTACGACCCAGTGGCCAACGGTGTGATCGATGTTGCTGGCGATACCGACGACTTTTCGATCAGTCTTGATGACGGACAGACAGTGACGGTCGTGCTTGATGCAACTGGCGGATTGCAAGGGTCCGTGGAGCTTTTTGACCCACTGGGCACGTCGATCAGTTCGGCCACGGCCAGCGCGGCGGACGAAACCGTCATTCTCCAGACCGTCCACACAACGGGGGCTGGCCAGTACGTAATTCGGCTGGGCGGCGTTGGTAGTAGCACGGGAAACTATTCGGTCCAAGCTCTCTTGAATGCCCGTGTCGAAGAAGAGATCCAAGGTGGGTCGACCAACAACTCGTTCGCGACCGCGGAGGATCTCGCCGCCAGCTTTGTGACCCAAGGTGAAGAACGCGGCGCCGTGCTTGGCACGACCGACGAAAATAACGACGACTTTTACCAATTCACTTTAGACGATGGCCAGGGTGTGACGCTGGCTGTCACGGCCCAGTCGACCGGGCAAGTTAGTTTGCAACTGTTCGACGGAGACGGCACGACGCTGTTGGCGGACGGAGTCTCCGCTGACAATGTGTCCGAAGTGATCCATCACTTCGTGGATATCACATCGGACAGTCTACCCAATACCTATTTCGTGGCGGTGACCGGGGCCGCGGATCTGGATTATAGTTTGATCGTCACCCGCGATGCGGATTTTGATGCCGTCAATGGCGACGGCTTTTCGACAGCCCAAAACATCAGTGGATTGGCTGGAGCCTTCGGTTACCTGTCGGGAGCCTCGGAAGAGGGGGAACCCATATTGCCGTTGTCGGGTCCGATTCCCGTTATCGACAGTTTTGCGGGACCAGACTTCACCGGATTCATCCCGGCCGACCCAATTCTTGCCACCGGTCCAGACCAGATCGTCGCCATGGTCAATACCTACATCGCCATTTACGACAAGGTAACCGGTGTGGAGATATTTCGACAGGATTTGAGCGGCGCGAGCGGGTTTTTTGGCGCCCAAGGAGCGATCACCAACGTGTTTGATCCTTGGGTCGTCTATGATCAAGACTCCGATCGGTTCTTTTTGATTGGCATTGATGTTTCGGGTGATCGCACGGACAGCGAAATGTTTTTGGCTGTATCCACCGACTCCACACCGGAAAGCGGGGCGGATTGGCACAAATATCATTTAGATTTGACGCACTCCCCGACGGATCCTGAAGTGGGCTCGGACGTACACTTCCCGGACTATCCGAAGCTGAGCGTCAGCCCGGACGTGATCGTCATCTCCGGTAACTATTTTCCGATCCTGTTTGGGACCGGTATCTTCGCCGGGGTCGTGGCCATTGAAAAAGCGCCACTATTGTCCGGAGGGCCGGAGAATCGCATCTATGAAGAGTATTTTGATGGCTTCACCGTATTTCCAATGATGCAATATGGCGATGAGTCCACGCTTTATTTCGCCGAATCCGATCGCCTCGGAAGTGATACCATCACGATTCATACCGTGTCGGACGTGATGACGTCCCCGACGCGCACGGCGACGACGTTAACCGTTCCCGACTACGACTTTCCCGAGGATGTGCCCCAGCTGGATGGCATTCTGCCTACCGACACCGTCGACGCGCGAATCATGACAGGTGTTTACCGCGACGGATCGATGTGGTTCGGTCACGCGGTGGACGATCCCGCCATCGGCGACGGAGAGGCGGTGGCACGTTGGTACGAAGTCGACGTGACCTCGACTCCCACGATCGTGCAATCGGGCAATGTCGATCCAGGCCCGGGCGTCCACGCCTGGATGCCAGCGGTCTCGGTGGACGGAAATGGAAATATGGGGATCGGTTTTTCGCTGGGCGGGCCCAATCAGTTCTTGGGAGCAGGCTTTACGGGCCGATTGGCGACGGATCCGTTGGGCCAAACGGCCTTGCCGGTGACCGAGTACGTTGTGGGGCAGGGAACTTACACCCGATCCGACTTCGGGGCCCGCAATCGATGGGGCGACTACAGTGGATTGGTCATTGATCCGTCGGACAATGAAACATTCTGGGCGATCAACCTCTACGCCACGGATTCCAACACCTGGGGAACGGAGATCGCCAGTTTCCGGTTGGAGCGTCAACGCCCCGAGGCTTGGTTCCAGTTTGAGGCGGTGGATGGGGACTCGGTCACGGTCACCACCTTGACACCGGGCGATGGTCCATTCGAGTTTATAAATGACCTGGATCCAGGCATCGAGATTTTTAATCCCAGTGGTCAACTGGTGGCCTCTTCCAGCCAAATCGGAAATGAACTGCTCGTCCAATCGGTGACCTCGACGGACGAAGGTCCGTGGCACGTCCGGGTGTTCGCCGATGACGACAACGGCGGAGAATTCTTCGTGAGGGTCGATGGAGCCACCGGGGCCAATCCCAGTCCGTTTGTGACGGACGTCGATCCGGACGATGGTTCACGAATTTCCGTGTTTCCCACCACGATAACGCTCGACTTCTCCGAGACCGTTCTGGATACCACGATTCAATCCGGCGACGTCATGGTCGGCGGTTTGCCGTCGTTGGGAGTGACCCGGATTGATGGGGATACTTACCGATTCGAGATCGATCCCTCCGCGGACGTGGGGACTGGTACGTACGATCTGGAAATCAATCAAGGAGTCCTGGCGGATTTGCAGGGTAACGGTGTCGACTCGTTTGCAGCCCGCTTCACGGTGGACGCCACGGCACCGTTTATCAAGAACACGATCTGGAATGGGACTCCGTTGACTGGGGCGAGTTTCGATGAAGGCCAACTCATTTTTGCAGCGGTGTTTAGTGAGGACCTTGTCCAGACGTCCAGTGCTTTCAAAGGACCGTTCACGCCGAGTACCGACGACGTCGTGCTGGTTAACCAATTAAACGGAATGGAATTGATTCCCGCGTCGGTCGGGTACAGCCCAGGCTCCGATGAGTTGACGGTCATTTACGACTTCATTCCAGAAGGCCAATATAGCCTCGCGCTTGTATCTGGCGATAACGCGCTGGAGGATCTGATTGGTCACGATCTGGACGGCGAGGCACTGGGGGCATCCCTCGACGGCGCACCCACTGGCGACGGAGTCGCTGGCGGCGACTACGTGATCCAATTCGATGTCGACCGCGCGGCTGCCGAGGCGGTACCCTTCGAGCGATTGGAGCCACTGGGTGGCTTCACCTTTGGCAGCCAGGGCAATACGGGATTGGTCAATTTTGCCGGTGACGAGGACGATTTTACGTTCACCATGCAACTTGGCGAAACCGTCGCCGCGCGGCTCGTGCCGACCGATGTCAACGCGACCCTGTCCATACAGCTCTTGGGCGAGACCGGTATCTTGACGGCGTCCGGCCCTGGCGAGACGGTTGTACTGCCTGCGACATCCATCGCGGCCGACGGCGGCTATGCCATTCGCGTGGCAGGAGACCAGGTCACCACGTTTTCGCTGGATATCTTTCGCAATGCTACCCTGGAGGACGAGGTCGGTGATAGTTCAGATGGCAACGAAGTGACTGCCAATCCTCTGTCGTTAGGATTGGGTTCAGGGACATTCGGGATTCTCGGAACCAGTTTTCTGCCGACAGTAGAATTGGACGCGGTGGTATGGGGAGTCCAACCCGACCAGGGACGCATCATTAAGGTAGATCCAAACGGCGGCCATATCGTCGATACGTTCTCGGCACCGGGCACACTGTTGCCCACGCATACGAATATTGGATTGTCCATCGCGGAAGACGGGGCCAGTCTCATTTACATTAATGCAGACGACGATGCCGACACGTTATATCGACTGGACCCACAAACCGGTGAGATTCTCTCGACGGAAACTCCAGCTTTTGCTCCTGGTTCGACTTATGACGGATTGAGCTCTCACTCGGTGCCGGCATCGACGACCCTGTTCAGCCAGGATTTCGAATCCGGACTGAGCGCCAACGAAGTGGTGTCTGGAATTTTCTCGGTGAATAATTTCAATTCGGTGCTCAACAATGGCACTATGATGTTAGGACATTCGTTTAACTATACCAACAACGATTACTCCTATTACGAAGTCACGTTGGATTTGACGGGCGTGACCACTGCGGAATTGAGTTTTGACTATGTCGCGGAGATTGAAGACGAATTCGATGGCGTCAACGTACAAGCCAGTGCTTCGGCGCTGAATCCTCCCGGCGATCTCATTGTGCCTATCTCTGGATTGACATACGACGAAACTCGGCCAATTCAATTCTTGGGGACGACGGCCTACGACGGCGACGGGGTCTTGGATTCCGGCACGGCGACATTTGATCTAACCTCGCTTGTCGGCGGCACGGCCCATGTCCGCATCCAATTCCAAAGCGACGAATCAGTCAGCCGGGCTGGATTCAAATTCGATAACGTATTGGTGACTGCCGCGCTTCCCGATTTACCCATCATCTATTCATCGAATCCGACCGCCGGGGTCGATCGCCAGCAGGGGTTTTCGGGGACGGAATTCGTGCACTTGGATGATGCCACCTTGGCATTGAATCCGACCGGTGGGTTGGGCGGAGATAGTACTGGACGGCAGTTTGGTTTCTTCAGCGACGGGCTGATTTACGAATTTGACCCGCTACTGCCCGACACCCTGATGAATTCGTTCGCTCCGCCAGCGCTGGACGTGGAAGGGTTGGCATTCGACGGCACGAATCTTTACGTTTCATCCGCATCGGGTAGCCTCTACACACTCAATCCCGATACTGGCTCCGAGCTGAATGAGGTTGTCCTTGCCGACGGGCCGCTGTTCGGGCTCGGGGCGATTCGGGCTACGCAGCTGGTTGCCAACGAGCTGATCGTCAATGGTGGATTTGAGGCCGGGACTTTGACCGGTTGGAAGGCCGGTGACAATGGTTTGGATCCCACCTCGCTATGGTCGGTGGCAGGTGATGGTGGCGGCTTTTCGGGGGATTCGGCGCCGCTCAGCGGCGATCACAGTGCATTCAACGGATTCGAGGGAGGAGCTGGCCTCGAATATGAGCTTTTCCAGGACGTCTCCATTCCCAATGTCAATGTCGCGACGCTGACGACGAATCACCGCCTCCAGTTTGATAGCCTCGGCGTTGTTTCCACGCAGGACCGAACCTTGGAGATATCCGTTCGTGACTCCAACAACACCGTTTTGGAACTCCTCTACACGGAAACACTCACGCTTAACGGCCAATCCTACACCGACCTTGGCTGGAATACGCAAACTTTCGATCTATCGGCGTATGCTGGGCAGGACGTTCGTGTCCATTTTAGGGAATCGATTCCAGAGGCGACGTCTGGACCGGCCCTCCTTCAATTCGATGACATCAGCCTCAAGGTTCCCGGTGTCACGGTCGTGGTCCCTGAGGTGGACGAGTATGAATTCACGTTGAGTGGGTTGATCGGCCAGTCGATGGACATAATTTTCGCTGGCCATGATGGCGCCGACTTTGACGATGCTCAATTGGAACTTCTGGACGGGGCTGGTTCGGTCCTGGCCACGGCTTCGCCGAATCCGTTGGGGAACCCAGAGCCTGGAGGACAACCAACCAACTACGATCTCGGCATTCTTGATTTTTCCATTCCGGCGGACGATACATATACGCTGCGGTTCTCGTCGGTTTCGCACGGCGAGTATGGGATTTTCGTGGCGGGCTCGCTAACGGTCGAGAGCGAGCCCAATAACGCTTTGATCACCGAATTGCGCAGTCTCAATTTGACCCATGCCGCCGTCGGGTTCTTGGGAACGGCGGGGGTCGGTAATCGCCTGTTCGGAATTGATCCGTCCACGAACGAAGTGGTCGAGTACGATCCGGCTTCGGGTGCGGAGCTAAATCGTCTTGTTTTACCAGTGAGCACGGATGGCCTGGCCGATGCATTGGCATTCGACGGCACAAGTCTCTACTATGCGTCTGGCGTGACGGGGGTGCTGTACGAATTGGATCCGGACGATGGCTCGGTACTGGATAATGACGCCTTCACGGCTCTAGGTCTTAGCGCTGGCGTCGATGGGCTGGGGGCCTATGCCGGGCATCTGGTGGCGTCCGACCCATCGACGGGAGAACTCTTTTTTGTCGACGCGCTAGTCGATGCGGTTGTGGGGAGTTTATCTCCGATGGTCTCGTTCGCGGGAGGTGCCGCGGGAGCTGGATCTCGAGGATCCATCTTCGTCAGCGACGCACTGACAGGACAAATCCACGAATTGGCGGCGGCGACAGGCGATCTGTGGAACACCATCACGGTTCCGGCCATGGACATCGCCGGGTTGGCCTTCATCAACGAAGCCTTATTTGTCGCCGATGCACGGACGGGCAGTCTGCTGCAGGTCGATCCCAATACGGGCGCGCTGCTTAACGGTTTCGTCGTCGGGGTGAATCTGTCAGGTTTGGGCGGTGACAATGCGCTGGGGATATTGCCACTGTTTTCATCCGCACCAGTCAATCCGTCCGAAGAGGGGCCAACGGTGAATTCGGTTTCGCCGTTGGTTGGCCCGTTGGTGGACGTCAATATTACGAGCATCACACTCGAGTTTTCCGAGCAGGTCACGGTCAACTCCGCCGACGAATCGTCCAACTACCAGTTACTGGACGCTGGCCCCAACGGTCTGTTCGAAGATGGCGGCGGCGACGACGTCGTTATTGCCGTCACGCCCAGTCTCGATGCGGGGCAAACGGTTGTGACCTTGGCCATCGAGCAGGCCTTTTCGCCGTTGCCGGCTGGAAAATTCCAGTTGAAGATTGACGGGGAATCGTCCATCGTTGATCTGGTTGGAAATCCGCTCAACAGCATAACGGGGCTCGATGGCGGCATGGAATTCGTCCATCAATTCTCAGTGGTTTCTAGTTTTTCGGAGGCAGGCGACGTCTATCGATTGGATTTAGTGGCTGGCCAGAATGTTATCGTCCGTACGGCAACTCCGTTGGATGTCGATTTGGACCCGTCGAACAATCAGTTGGATCCAGCTCTCTTGGTTTACGATCCAGCGGGCTCGCCGATTGCTGGTGACCGAGACTCGTTTGATGGAAAAAACGCGATCACCACTTTTACGGCTGAAACCGACGGTGCCTTTGTCATTCAGATATTCGGCCAATCGGGATTCGGGGAGTACTTCTTGGATCTGGTGGTGGATGGGGACTTTGACCGTAACGGCACGCACGATTGTCTCGACGTGGATGCTTTCGTCAATGAAATAGTCGCCGGAACGAACAATCTCCTCTTCGACATGACCGGAGACGGACTTGTCGATGACGCCGACCTCAACGTCTGGTTGGATGTTGCCGCCACCGCGAACGGATTTGCCAGTCCCTATCCGCCGGGGGATGCCAACCTTGATGGAAACGTGGACGGCGTCGACTTTGGAATCTGGTTTCAAAACAGGTTCACACTCAATGCGTCTTGGTGCTCCGGGGACTTTAACGCCAATGGCGAGATTGATGTGAGGGACCTTAATCGCTGGAATGAGAACCGATTTACCGTTTCGAACGTGAGTGGAGATTCTTCCACACCTTCTGCCTCCACACCCTCTGCCTCCACACCGTCTGCCGCTGGTTCCTCACGTACACCCCGTTCGGCATTTCTGCCCCCTGCCGCCAGCGATCCACCCTTGTTGACCGTGAACCTCATTCCGCGGGCCGCGGCATCCGTGAATTCCAGCGCCCTTGTTCCAGAAACTCGTTGGTCTGGTTCGACTCCATCGGATCGATCCGCGGATGATTCCGTGGCCGAGGCGGTTGGTTTCGAGTATGGAATTGCCCGCACTTCCAGCGGTTCGGCTCGATCGCTGGCCGTCATTGATTCGGCCTTCGAGTTATCCGAGAACGACGAACTGGACTGGATGTCGGCGGGGATCGATGACCATTCGGAGCTGGCAGAAGACGGATTCGGCGACGGAATCTTTCTCCAGTAGCGGTAACGCGTCTCCAACCGCGCCTGGCGCCACTGCCACGTCGAGAACGGCTGGATTTGTAGGGGAGTTGGCCCGTCCTCTTGACGCGCGGGCTGGCACCGGTAACTTGTTAAAGACGATTTCGGATCTACGTTCGTTCAAGTTTCACGGAGCTCGCGATCATGCCTTCAAAAGTAGATTGGTCTTACCACCGACATGGCTGAACGTCCTGCGGAAAGACGCAAGAGTTTCTTGCGGACGCAGACATCGTGGCCAAGGAACAGGTCGACGCTCGAAAGGCGACGATCAAGGAGGCCGATGCATTGGCGTTGGTCAAGGAAATTAACGAGATTTACGCCGCCAAAGGAAAGTCGGTAACGTACCTGGATGTCAAAAAAGACAAACCCGACAGAGCGACGCTAAAAAAAATGTTGCTGGGGCCAACCGGAAATCTCCGAGCTCCAACGCTTCGCAAGGGCAAGACGTTGGTCGTCGGTTTTAACCAGGCGACTTATGAAGAGCTGTTTAAATGATTCGGGCAATCGTCTCCATGCCCGCTGTTTGCTTGGATTCGTGGCGATATCTGCCTTGACGACTAAGCGCTCCGAAGTGGCGCGGCATGGTGGTCGGGGTAAACACGCGCGACCATGGCTTGTACTCGGTGTGGTGTCGTGCGGCCTGGTCGATCGCCTCCCGAGGACTCTGATGAGAAAGAGAGTACCGAGTTAGCATGAACGCCTCTGATTTGAATTGGAACAGCCGCAACCTCACGCAAGGATGGCAACAGGGAGTCAACGCCTTTTTCTATGGTCTCGGACTGGGAGACGAGGACCTGGAGAAGCCGCAGATTGGCATCGGTGTTCCGTTGTTGGAAGGAAACCTTTGCAATGTGCACGCCTATGAGCTGGCCAGTCGCATTGCCGAGGGATGCGGAGAAGCGGGGCTCATCGGATTCCCGTTCGGTGTTCCCGGCGTCAGCGATAATCTGACCCAGGGATCGGAGGGGGGCAATGCCAGTCTCCCTTCACGCAATCTCATTGCCAACTGCGCCGAATGCGTGGTCAGCGCGCACGCCTACGACGCGCTGGTCGGCATGCACCATTGCGATAAGAACGGGCCTGGCTTCGCGATGGCCCTTGCGCGGCTCAATTATCCAGGCTTGATTGTCAGCGGTGGCTCGATCATGCCGGGTCGCCATAAGGAGCGCGATGTAACCATTCTCGATGTCTACGATTCGTTGGCGGCGGCGTCCGTGGGAGCCATGGAGCAATCCGAGGTCGACCAGATCATTCGTACCGCTTGCCCGGGACCCGGAGGTTGCGGAATCGCCGCGTCCTTTAACACCTGGGGTATCGCGATGGAGGCCATCGGCTTGATGCTGCCGGCGAGCAGCTCCATCCCAGCGGTCACCGACGAAAAGCGACAAGAATGTGGCCGGGTCGGGCAGGCGGTGAAGAATTTACTCGCGAATAATATTCGGCCGCGAGACATTCTCACCCGCCAGGCCTTCGAGAACGCGACCGCCGCCATAGCTGCTGCCGGTGGATCGACCAACGGCATTTTACATCTGCTGGCGTTGGCTCGAGAGGCCCACGTCGATTTCGATTTGTACGACATCCAGGCGATCTTGCGCGAAACACCTGTTGTCTGCAACTTTGCGCCGCGCGGTACCAAAACCATGGTCGACCTGCACCGTATCGGAGGGACGCCCGTGCTGCTCAAACACCTGATTGACGTCGGTATCATGGATGGCAGCTGCTTGACGGTGAGTGGGAATTCGTTGGCCGAGAATCTGGCGGACATCGGTTCGCCTCCCGATGGGCAAGAGCTCATCGCCCCTTCAGAGGCACCTTTCAAAGACTACGCGGACATGCAGATATGTTTCGGCAACCTCGCGCCCGGTGGCATCGTGTTCAAGGTGTCCAGCATGCCCGAGCCGCGATTCCGCGGACGCGCCGTCTGTTTTGACGATCCAAAGAAGGTCGTGGAGGCAGTTGAACAAGGTGAAATCAAGGCCGGTAGCGTCATCGTGCTGCGGTATCTGGGACCCACCGCGTCTGGAATGCCTGAGGTGTTGGTCGCTTCGGCCGCCTTGGCGGTCCCAGAATTGGACGGCCAGGTGGCGCTCATCTCCGATACGCGTGTTTCCGGAGTCTCACATGGCGCGATCGGAGTGCATTGCGTCCCCGAGGCGGCCGTTGGTGGCCCGATCGCGCTGGTGCGGAACGGCGACGAGGTGTCGTTTGATCTGGAAGCGGGTGAGTGCACGCTTCACGTGGACAAGGACGAGCTCAACGTTCGCCGTGGGGATTGGACACCCAGACCGTATGACGGTCCACGTGGTTTCATGGCGGATTTTGCGGTGACCGTGGCACAGGCCGACGATGGCTGTGTAAGTCAATCCGTCTTGGGCTGAGCTTGCTCGCTAATCCCCGCCATTGCGCACTAGCCACCGCATCCGCCGCCTCCGCCACAGCCACCTCCGCCACAGCCACCTCCGTCAAACCAGCCTCCGGTGCTCCGACTGGTATCGACCTTCTTCTCTGACCTCGTCACAACTGGGGCATACTCGGTCTCCAGAAACATCGTCGCCCCGAACAGTCCCATCGCCAGAGAGAGATCCGTGTCGGTCATGGACCCAATGTCTTCAGCGCTCTTCAGGTGAGCGGATTTCTTGCGATGTGACTCCACGATCCGATCTCCGGCACGCGTGCGATGGGGACGTTTCCCGAGGGCCCATAAGCTGACGAATGCAACCACGCAACCGGCAACCAAGAAAAGAACTGGTTTATCACGCGAGATGCCAATGCAGATCTTGACCAAACCCATGACCAAGACCGAACCCATGGTCAACGTGGTAAAACATCGTGCCGCCGCGAAAGAATTTCTTGTTTCAAGTAGTCCCCGATTTTCCAAACCAGCCCTTATCGCGGCGGTAGCTGGACGGACGTCCTTCATGACCCTCGCCGCGTCCACCGGCTGATGTCGCTCCACGGCACGATGCACGGCCTAGTCCAACGGTGAGGCGGTTGACGGTAACGCGCCGGCGACACGAACTTGAGTGCCGCTAGTCTCTAGCCCGCCCTGTCGCATTAGTTTGGCCAGTGAAGCACTGGCGGCCAGTTGTTCTCCTTCCGTGAGCACGGCTAACTCGTAAGGATCCAACTCTTCTTCACGAAGAACGACGTGGTCGGCGCGAAGCAGCCAACGCATCAACAAGCTCGCGAACAAGGCCGCTATGAACGTCCATGCAAAGAAGGCTAGGAAATCAGGTCCCTGGGGTTCAAACGGATTTACAAACACGGCCATGGGAGGTACCAAGAACGTCGTCATCGCCGCATTGTTTTGACGGGCGATGGGAAAAAGCCAGTGAAACGATGGTCGCGGAATGACCCCAGAAATCCTGACATAGTCTTTCTTTTTTCGCGGTTTTGTCGAACTTTTTCCGGAGTCAATGCGTTTTAAAGATGTCCTTTTATTTGAGCGAATTCGTCTAGCTGGGA
>Ga0310121_10002395_pt1 | contig 17831 bp, 11 predicted proteins | sample CB27_Tmax_986_MG_FD_203504 | JGI IMG/M metagenome (GOLD analysis project Ga0310121, IMG submission 203504) | Marine microbial communities from Western Arctic Ocean, Canada - CB27_Tmax_986 | ecosystem: Environmental > Aquatic > Marine > Oceanic | place: Canada: Western Arctic Ocean | collected...
ATCCCGGCCCTGCCGAGGCCGCAAACACTGTCACGTCCCCCACCGCCACCCCGTTGTTTCGAAGGATGGCGTCAACCTCCACCATCAGACGGCCGCCGTGAGCACGTCGAGGTTCTGACTGTGCCTCGTCCAACAGGGCCCCCGAGCGCATCAACGCCAACGACGCACGCGGCTCACTGGATTCAATGGCAAGGATGAGCATGAGAAGAGCCTCAGTCGAGCTCGATCCACTCAAGGATCTTAATTAGGGGACGAGCCAGAGTCGTTCCAAATCGTTCTTAAACACCAACACCATCAGCAGAATAATGGCGGAGAAGCCCAAATAGCTGGCGATTTGTCGTGTCCGAAGACTCACGGGCTGGCGCTTGATGGCCTCAATGAGGAAGAAAAGCAAGTGGCCCCCATCCAAAAGCGGAATGGGCAGCAGATTGATCAGGCCCAGTGAAATGGAGAGCATGGCCATGATCTGGAAAAAATAGCTGACGCCGCGCTCACTCGTTTTGGCCGCCAGTTGGTACATGAAGATGGGACCACCCATCTCCTTGAGTTGGACCTTCCCTGTAAACAACCCCCCCAGGCCTGCGGTCGTTAGTGCCAGTAGATTGGTGGTTTCAGTCCATGTCCGCCAGGCCGCATAGGCAAAACGAGCTTGATTGACCTCCCGTTCAGGAGCACCGTGACCCGACCGATTCGAAGCCCCGAATACAATCACCGGTTGTTCCGTGTTGAATTCAGTGATCTCAATTCGCTCGTCCAATCGAATGGAGACGGTGCGAATTTCATCACCTCGCTGTACACGCAACGAATGGGTCTCTTCCTTCCTGTCGGCCATGTCCCGAATCAACAGCCCCCACATGGAGAACTGCTTGAGAACGCCGGTTTCGGGCTGTAGCAGGCCCAGGATCTCGTCACCACGTTGGAGACCGGCCTTGTGCGCGGGAGAATCAGCCTCTACGTCATAGACCGCCCACTCTGCGCTGCGCACACCGATCGGTGTTTCTCCGTCCGGTACGATAGTAAGCGTTTGTGCCGGCGAGGTGGTGGCCAGGACCAACCCACCGGTTCCTTTGAACTCTTCGGCCAAGTCGTGACCTCGAACGTACGACACTGTGATTGGACCGTTCGCTGTAATAAACGCGCGGGACACCCCAGCCCAACGTTCCACAGACTGACCGTTCACAGCCAATATACGGTCCCATGACCGCAACCCAGCCTGCCAGGCCAGACCATCTCGCTCCACAATAACGTCCGGCCTAATGTACTGAAGCGACACCTGAATTCGACCCACGTCGTCGCTCACATCCAATCGACTGTCGACTGCGACGTTCACATTCACTGGCGTCATGGACAAGGGCTCAAGTACGTCGCCATCGCGCTCGACGGTCAGGGTAATTTCTTTGTCGGCGCTGGCGCTCACCACACGGAGCAGATCCCACCACCCCTCCACTTTCTCGCCATCGATGTTGGTAATGCGATCCCCGGAGACGAGTCCGGCGCGCGCGGCGACACCATCAGGCTCCACACTTCCCACAATGGCGGGTTGGATCTCCGATGCGGTCAGGAAGAGGCCAAAAAACACAATAAAAGGCAATATGAGATTGAACGCGGGGCCCGCAAACACGATTGCGATGCGTTTCCAAAGCGATTTGTTCTGAAACGAATCCTCACAATCTTCGCCCTCCATCTCGTCACTGGGATCCATGCCCAGCATGCGCACGTACCCCCCCAACGGAAATGCACCGATCCGGTACTCTGTGTCATTGCGTGTAAACGAGTACAGCTGAGGACCAAAACCGATGGAGAACTGGAGCACGCGTACACGGCACAAACGCGCCACAATGAAGTGGCCCAACTCATGGAAGAAAATGAGTCCTCCGATCAACAGTATAAAGAGGACGATATTCTCCAAGGTTGCCAACACGTTACACTCCTTCCGGTCGAATCAGCGGCCTCACCCTAGCACAATGTCCAAATGGATGCGTCATTGTGTTGACTTCATGTTATGCGACACGGTAGCCCTACCCGTAATGGCGTATTCGTGTCCCATATGTCGACAGCCGGTTCAACCACGGAAGCAGAACAAATCATTCCCCTTTTGTGCCGAACGATGTCGCTTGATCGACCTGGGCCATTGGCTCAACGAAGCATATGCGCTGCCCAGACCCATCAATCCGGACACGGATCAAGAGCATATTGACGCACTGATGGAAAACATCGAGACGCAATAGCGCCGGTCACACCACAACCAAACGGTCCCACCTCGCGTCGACCGCTTCCAGCGTCACATGCACACGACCACCCACCACAGCGTGTCTCGTGGGGGACCAGATGGTCCTCAGATCGTTCTCTATTAACTGAACCAAGAAGCGACGGCCTACTTCCCGCACGATTTCAACCTCAACACTCTCGCCACAACGCGACTCCAAGGACTTTAGTAGCCAGTAGCGCCGGGAGGCACGTTCCGTTCGTGCGATGGTCCGTACCGAGCCCTCGAGAAAGCAACACAGCTCATTCAATGTCCCTTGGCTAAACAGGGGCTGTCCCGTCTGGACAACATGATGAAGCTGTCGCTGCATGACCAAATCGAGGTATCGACGCAAAGGAGATGTCACTTGGGTGTAACACGGCAAGCCGAGGCCGGCGTGTGGCGTGGGTTCGGCCGTGAGAAACGCACCCCGCATCATGCGGAGTGCTTCATGCAACTCGGTGAGGGACAAGCGACGATCCCCCGGGATCGTGATCTTGCCAGTGGGTGCGTGTTGCCCACGGTAAATCGCTGGAATCGACAGCTGCCGGCACCAGGCCGCAGTCTGCGCACAGGTCGCAACCATCCATTCACTCACCAAGCGATGACTTTCTTTTCCGGTCCAGTAGGTCTCGACCGTGATCTCCCCATCCGGTTCCACATGAATGAGCACCTCTTGCCGGTCGAGAACCAGAGCACCTTCGCCTAGACGTACCTTGTGGAACTCGGTGGCCATTTGATTTAATGCACGCACATCATCGGCCAACGCGTGATCCCGGCCACCGATAATGTCTTCCACCTGCTCGTACGTAAGCCTGGCTGTGAGTTGAATGACGGCCTCTTCAACTCGAAAGCCGATGATCGTTCCTTGTTCAGACAATGTCATAATGAACGCCAAAGCCAAGCGATCAGAGCCTTCGCTCAATGTTGCGCACCCTTGCCCCAACACCGAGGGCAGCATGGGAAGCTTTCCTTCCGGCAAATAGACCGTAGCAATGCGCCGTTTGGCAGCCTCGTTTACAAGGCTGTCATGCGGAACCCAAGCGGCCACGTCGGCGATGAAAACGTACACCGTGCGTTCTCCGGTCTCCGACACTTCCACGGCCAACGCATCATCGACTTCGGTGGTTCGTTCATCATCAATTGCGATGGTTCTCAAATGACGAAAGTCGACGCGACCGTCTCGTCTTGGGGAGCCCTGTGACAATCGGGTGGCTTCCTGGTGAACCTCGTCTGAAAAGGTGGTTGGCAGCCCCGCACGAAGGACTTCCAGATTCTCATTGGGCGACCACACACCCTGTTGAACAAGGGTCTGCCACGCGATCTTTATGTCGGCCACCGAGTTCCGTGGCCATCGTTCACGGATCAACGCGCGGGCCTTGGCAGAAAGGGTCCCCTCTTGATCATACAAAACCAAGTCCTTCAGTGCATCGATGGCCTTTTGGCCGAACTCGGTGGGTGGATTGGTCGGCGTACGGAGCCAGGCGGACATTGCGGACATTTCCTCGATCTCAGCAAGTTCCTTCGCCTGTTTTCGTTTGCGCTCTTCGATGGATACCGCGGAGTGTTTCGTGTAGGACCCATCCTTGCTACGTTTGAAGTACAAACTATCCCTATGAAGCGCCCAGAAGAGCGCGTCTTGCGCGGAAGTGCCCGCGTGGGGAAAGGCCCATTCGGCGAGAGTCGCCAAAGAAAACGATGTCTCATCCTCTTCTTGCAGCAGGGACCACACGTCCTCCAAACAAACCGAATCCCTCAACCCGCTTACCTCGGTCATGTATTCATCGAGACGAGAGGCATCGGTCACCACACGGTCGCTCAGGCGTGCCAGTCTCCGTTCTGCGAATGTCTGTCGTGCGTTGGATTCGAATTCCACCTCGAACTTGCCACCAAACGTGCCAACAATGCGTCCAACCGCCATAGCGCTGTCTCGATACACAAAAACGACTTGACCGGTTTTCATGATGCCACGTCTCTCATTCGATCCTGTAGTCCACCAAATCGTCTGGATACCGTCGCATCACTCACAGCGATCCGTAACGCTCGTTCGGTCCCAATGAGCACCACCAGTTTTCGTCCACGCGTCATCCCTGTGTAGAGCAAATTGCGCCGTAACATCATGTAATGTTGCGTATGGATTGGAATCACAACCGCCGGGTATTCACTGCCTTGGCTCTTGTGAATGGAGATTGCCCACGCCATAAGCAATTGGTCGACTTCTTTGGCGTCATACGTCACCAGGCGAGTCACGGGTTCTTCGTACCGCACAAACAAGGCTTTCCCGTCGGCAGCGACCTGATGGACAAAGCCCACATCGCCGTTGTAGACCTCCTTCTCGTAATTGTTGCGAACTTGCATCACTTTGTCGCCCACTCGAAAGCGACCGCCCGAATCCCCCGGGTTGAGCAAGCCATTCAGCATGGCGTTCAGTCCTTCGGTTCCCAGCGGACCGCGATGCATCGGCGTCAAAACCTGAACATCCCGTACCGGATCCAGATCGAACGCTGCCGGAATCCGTTCCGTGATGACGCGGCCAATGGCTGCCTGCACGGAGGACGGATCGTCGCGCTCTATCCAAAAATAGTCGGCCAACGTATCTCCCGAATCGGGTGCTTTGGGCAACTGTCCACGCAAAATGCGATGCGCGTTCTCAACGATGAGCGAATTGTCCGCCTGTCGATAAATTTGATCGAGCTTGGCGATGGACACCACACCACTGTCGATCACGTCACGCAACACCGCACCTGGCCCCACCGAAGGGAGTTGGTCGACATCGCCGACCAGCAACAATCGCGTATTGTCCGGCAACGCGCGCGTCAATTGGTCGAACAAGAGCAAATCGACCATCGAGACTTCATCCACAATGACCGTGTCCACATCCAAGGGGTTGTCTTCATTGCGAGCAAAGGCTCCCTCATGAGGTTGCCATTCCAAGAGACGATGAATCGTCCGAGCATCCCGCTGGGTGGCAATGGACAGTCGTTTTGCTGCGCGCCCTGTTGGCGCACACAACGCCACGCGCTCTCGACCCAACTCCAACGCCTCGACCACCGCACGAATGATGGTGGTCTTCCCGGTGCCCGGTCCCCCGGTGATCACCATGACGGTGGCGTCGAGCGCACTCGCGACCGCCTCTCGCTGTCGCGCAGACAGCACGATTCCCAAACCACTCTCTGCACCGCGAAGGTGATGGTGACGTTGCGGTTCTGAGTAGCCCTGTCGCTCCGAACACGCCCGCTGAACCAGTGATGTTGCCACTCTCCGTTCCGCCTCGTAGATCTCCGTAATGTAGATACTGTCACTATCCGAATCGATGACCACGCGGTCTTTTTCCTGCAATGTCTCCAACGCGTTGGTCATGGATTCGAAATCCGCCGCCATTCCCAATAGGGACTCGCTGTTCTCTAACAAGAGGGGGCGTGGCAAGCAGCAATGACCATCGGATCGTGCGGTCCGAAGGACGTGTACGAGACCGGCCCGTATGCGCATGGGATCGTCATCGCAGATATTGAGCTGTTGAGCCACCTGGTCCGCACGCAAGAAACCAATGCCCCAGATGTCATGCGCCAATTCGTAGGGATTCGCGCGTACTCGCCCAATGGCGTCCACACCGTATTCCTTGAAGACGCGGCCCGCATACGCCGGGGTCAGGCCAAGGCCCTGCAAGAACACCATGACGTCTCGTACACCCGCCTGTTCCTTCCACGACGAGATGATCTGAGCGATTCGTTTCTTCCCAATGCCTCGGACCTCGCTCAGTCGCTCCGGATGCTCGTCGATCACGTCCAACGTGGTGCACCCGAAGTGGGTTACGAGCAGATGGGCCGTCTTTGGACCGACACCGGAAATGGCACCGGAGGACAAGTATCGCTCAATGCCTTGCACCGTCGACGGCAACACCACCTGGTATTTCGCCGCCCGAAATTGTCGCCCGTATCGATGATCATCCACCCACCGGCCCCAGACTCTCAGTCGCTCACCTTCACGCACACCCGCCAATGTTCCAACCACCGTATGAGGTGGCCCGCTTGGCTCAAGACCATCCCGCTGAAGGCGCAGCACCGTCCAGTAGTCGTCCTCACTGGAATACACCAGCCGACCCACGGTCCCTTCCAACTGTATTTGTCCATCCATGTTCACAAGTCCGCGCATGTTGCCATAAACGGACATCATTGACACCTTTCTAACGCACCGATAGGCTTTCCACGCTCGATGAATGTTTGAACCAAGGAAACACATGCTGAACCGAATCATCATTTTTGTGACCCTGTGCGGGGTGATTGGCCTTGCCGGATGCAAGGATGACGCAGAGTCCAGTCCACAAGAGCCAGGAGCAGGCACAGCGGCCGCTGAATCCGCGCCATCGAGTCCGGCAAAAGTAGCCAAACCTCTGGCCCCAACAGCGAGCAAGACGGCCGCCTCGGCCCACAAGAAAGAAAACAAAGTGGCAAAACGCCCGTTGAAAACAGTCAAAGCGAGTGCGGCAAAGCCATCCAAGAAGGCTCCTAAAAAGGCTGCGACATCGGCCCGGGTTGGGCGAAACATGCCTACAAAGCCCACGAGCACGGCATTATCGACAAGACCCACGATTCGGCCCCGAATCGGTGCGTCGGAGGCCCCCGATCGGGCAACCCGTGGAAACACAGAACGAACCAGCAGGAGAGTCCCGTCATCGGCAAAACGGGGGCCGGCTACAGCACGCCCAAACGCCGAACTCTTGCTTCGATTGTCGGATCTTCGAGAGATCCTGACCGTTCGGAAATCACTGGATGTGCACAGTTTGAGCGGACTGCCGGAGACCGATGATTACGACGGGATCTACTGGGGCTCGCCCGACGGAAAGACCTACATCGCTGGTGTTCAAATCTGGCGCCCACGCTCCCCAATTGAGGCACAACGTCGATACAATGACATGGTTCGAAGCTACCCCAACGCGCAAGAGTCGAGCGCCATCACAAACAAGACGTTTCTCGCTCACTGGAACGACTTTATTTACCTGGCTTACCTGATCCCTGGGAAGCGAACGGTCATCAGCCTAACCTGTCACCGCAATGCGTGTAAGAACCCAACAATGCTCGTCCAATTGGGAACTCGAATTAAGGAGCGACTGTAGGCATTCCCCCCTTTCGTTCAAATCTGCTATGATCCAGTGCAATCTTGAAACGAACTTAATTTTCGAAAGTGTAGGTGCGCCCTGCATCGTGTATTGGTAATCGATACGGATCCGGACACCGGAGCAACCATTCGACAGCTCGGGAACGGTAAGTTGTATACCGTTGAAGAAGTAGAGCGGGGGGACAAAGGGCTGTCGATGGCCCCGGGCTACAAGCCCTCCGCCATCGTACTCAATGCCGATATTCACGCGGGATTCACGTATTGCCGCCGAATCCGACGTCATCAAGATCTCTCAAACATCCCGCTTGTGCTGGTTTCGGCGAACGCCAGCGAAGAGCAATTCCAAGAACACAAACGGCTGCCCACGCATGCCGATCTCTACCTGCACAAACCCTTGGACGCAAACACGCTGGAAGAGCTGCTGGCGGGTCTGTTTAAAACGGCCGAGACAAAGCAGAAGGACGGGAACGAAGGCCCCCAAGAACCCGCCGAGCCCATCGCCACCCCTGCAGAGACGGACGCCAGCGAGGTAACCGGCGATGCGCAACAGAACGCGCGGGAACAACAATCGATGAAGGTGCTGGCCCACGAGCTTCAAGAACTTCGGGAGGCGTATGCCAAACTGCTGGAAGAGCATGACCGAGGCTCAATACCTCAGAGCCGCGTGGACGACAAAGACACCGAAGAGATGAACAAACAGGTCACCGAATTGCTCCAACAGTGCGCTGTGCTCGAAGGCGAACGAAGCAGTTTCCAAGACCGAGTGGCCGCTCTTGAGGGGGAGGTGGAAACGCTCCAGGCCCGCGCCGCAGAAGATGACAGCCTACGCGAGGGGTTTGAAGGGGAAATCGCCCAATACGAAAAACAACTGCAAGAACAACAAGCGGCCATGGAAGCGTTGCAAAACCAACTCAAGGAGAAAACGTCGAGTGGCATCAATTTTGAGGAATCCATCCAGGCAGTCGATGAGGCGCTTCAGGCCGCCTGCCGTGTGGTGGCGGAACTACGAAATCCCAATGCTTCGGCGATGGATGAAGAAAAGGATGGGGATGATGCGTCCGATTTAGCCGTCGAGTTCTAGCAAGAGAACACCACGATATCCCTACCGTTTCCTGTCTTTCGCTTTCTCTTTTTGGTTGATGATGTTTTTCGCCAACCGAATCACATGGCCCGGCACCTCATGACTTCGAGAAATTTTCTTCAAATCATTGTCGGTCACGTTACGAATCCACCGGTTTGTGAACATCACCGGCGTCTTGGGGTTGCAGAGCAAAGAGAATTGAATGCGATAATTTCGTGTCCACTCCCGATTTCGACAGATCGCTTGAATGACCTGGTCCGTCGTGGACTTGATCTTGGCGAACGAAGCGATCTCTTTGACCGTGAGCTTCGGACTCTTGAGGACCGCCATGGCCACCACGATCTTGGGATCACGAATCAGCAGTGCGCGGGCCATCGCGCCACCCACCAATGCCAAACGAACTTTCTGGGCGATGGTCATCTTTCGAACACGCTGGTACAAGCTCTCGCTGAGCGCGGTACCCGTGTCGGATGATTCGCTGGCCGCCATCCCTTCATCTTCTTCAAGCGCTGCCTCTCGCAGCACTCTTAGATAGTCATCGTCCTCAATGCCCTCTTCGCCAAAATCAATGTCGGGAAGTGGCGCGGCGGCCGGCTCTGGCTCGGCGTCAGCCGAAGGGGGGAGTTCTAGCTCAATGGGAAGTTCTTCTAGATCGTCCTGCAGCGGGTCGTCGGTAGTGGGCTCTTTGTCAAAAATGGAGATGTATATTTCACGAAATCCGGGCAAATGATGAAGACTTAAACCGCTACGAACCGCCGTCTCAAACACCCGCTGCACAACGATCATCGGCGCTTCGGGGTTGTAATAAATCGCCTCCACCAATTGGGCGTGGCGAACAATTCGCTCCTGGTTTGTCGCAATGATTGTCAACAACCGACCGCTGACCCGACGCGCAAGCCACTCAATGGCGACGTCAGGAACATGCGGGTTCAGGATGAGCAATTCAACGATCATCTCGTCGTGGTTATATTCATGAACCGCAAAGTCCAGAACATCCACGTCTCTGGACTTTCGGAGCACACCTTGAAGCACTGAGCTAGGGATTGTCTGAAGACTCCGACGCGCGTCAGTGGCCAACTCACCCTTTTCGTTGGTCGCTAGGTAGCCGAGTGCGAGGAAGAGTTCTTCAGGGCCCATGGGCATGAGCGCCTTGGAGACCATGGTCCGCATGGCATCAGGTGCATCGGGCCCAACCCGCTTTTGCAGTGTCTGTGGTAATGACTGAAGGGGTATCGCCATGAACGCCCTCGGACCCATCCGTTTGCGGAAAACCGACCGTTCTCATAGACATTTTCTACGATCGTCGGAGCCGAATCATCTTGATAGAGTGTAGCGTAGCACGTCCATCAGAATTCAGCGATATCCCAATGGCGGGTGCACGCCGGGCTATTCTTCGTTCTCCTCTTCCTTGTGGGAAGCGATGATCTTGTCCACCAGGTTTCCGGGGACTTCTTCGTAATGCGAGAGTTTCATGGCGAACGAACCCCGACCCGCCGTTAGCGATCGGAGATCCGGAGCATATGTCAGCATCTCCGCTTGAGGAGCTTGGGCATTAATGATCTGCAATCCGGCCTTGGAATCCATGCCTTGAACACGACCACGCCGAGAGTTGATGTCCCCCATGACGTCGCCCATGCACTCATCAGGAATGGTGATCTCGACATCCATGATCGGCTCCATCAACGATGGCTTGCACTCCTTGAATGCAGCGCGGAATCCCAGCCGACCGGCCATCTCAAACGAACGCCCATCCGAATCCACGGGATGGTACTTGCCGTCCACGAGCCGCACCTTTACATCGACCACCGGAAATCCAGCAAGCACACCGGATTTCATCGCGCTCATCAGCCCCTTCTCAACCGACGAAATGAATTGAGTGGGTATCGAGCCACCGAAAACAGCGTTCTCGAACACAAAGCCTTCGCCGCGAGGGGCGGGCTCCATGTCGATATAGCACACACCGAACTGCCCTCGACCCCCAGACTGTTTCTTGTGCTTCCCTTCCACGCGGGTACATTTGCCGCGAATACACTCGCGATAAGCAACCCGAGGCAGCGTCAAGTCGACGTCACCACCGAAGCGCTTCATTTTCTCGACCGCCACCTCGATGTGCGTCTGACCCATGCCTGAGAGCAAGTGTTCCTTGGTGTCTGGATCGCGCGTTGTGCGCAAGGATGGATCGCATTCTAAAACGCGAGATAAGGCATTGGCCAACTTGTCCTCTTCCCCCTTTTTCTTGGCATGAACCGCATAGGAAATACAGGGATCTGGAACCGCAGGTAGCACCACGGCAATGTGCGTCTTTTCCGCACAAATCGCGTCTCCACTTCGTACGTCCTTCAGCTTCGCCACGGCGAAAATATCGCCACAGGCCATACCCGGATGACCGTCGATCTTCTTGCCCACTGGGCAAAGAATCTGTCCCCAACGTTCTTTGGAGTCCCGGGTGATGTTGAAGAAGCTCTGGTCCGGCGCCCCCTCTCCCTGAAACGAGCGAATAAAACTCACTTTGCCCATCTCCAAATAGACGGCCTTGAACACAAAACCAGCAAAGGGAGCTTTGTCATCGGATGCGATTGACACCTCGTTCCCGCTGGCGTCAAGCGCCTTGGGAAGGGTCACATCAGCCGGAGACGGCCCCACGTGGATCAGGGCGTCCATCAACACGTCGGTCCCTGCATTCGCGGTGGCCGTGCCACACAGGACAGGAACAAGGTTTCCCGCAGCAACGGCTGACTTGAGACCTGCTATGACGTCCTGCTCACTCAACTCGCCAGCATCAAAGTATTTTTCCAGCAAATCGTCATCCGTACTGGCAACGGCCTCGATCAGCTGCTCTCGGGCATTGGTTGCCTCATCGACCATGTCTGCGGGCACATCCCCAACACTCGCTTTCCCATTCCCATCCAGGTTGTAGGTGTAGGCCTTCATGTTGAGAATATCGACCACGCCTTTGAAGTTGGTACCCAATCCGATGGGGATTTGCAGCGGAGCAATATTCGGTCCCCATTGATTCCGAAGGACTGTCAGTGCTGCGTCAAAGTTGGCTCGTTCCTTGTCCATCTTCGACAAATAGATAAAACGGGGCCGATTCAACTCCTCGGCCGAGGCCCAACAGTGGGTGGAGCCCACTTCGATGTGATCCACCGCGTTGATCAAAAGAAGGGTCAGATCGGTTGCTGCCATGGCCAAACGGGTGTCGGCGTGAAATACGGTATCGCCTGGGGTATCCACGATGTTGATCTTGTGATCTTTCCACTCAGTGGATGCAACCGCAGAACTGTGACTGGTCGTCCGACGGATCTCTTCTGGCTCAAAGTCGAACGTGTTTGTGCCGTTCTCCACCTTGCCCAGTCGGGTGATTGCTCCCGACGTGAACAACATCGCTTCGCCAAGGCTGGATTTGCCACATCCGCCATGGCCAACAAGAGAAACATTTCTGATCGCCGTAGTTTCGTACCGTTTCATGGGATCTCCGTCAGACAATTTATAATGAAAAGCGGCGTGCTACGTATCATATGGTGCAAACGCTTGCAAGGGAGCCTACTTGGGGAAGAAAGGTAAACCGCACAGTTCGACGACTCATTTTTTCGGCCGAAGAAGGACCTGATTTGTTGAGAAGATCCGACAAATAGCCTCTTGGGGACTACCCGTTCAAAGACCATGGTGATACGCTGCACATGTAAGGATAAGAGCCATGATTGGGCTACGTATCAACCCGATTATCATGTCGAGGTCTTGTGAGTTCTGACGAATCGTTAACGAATCCGATTGTACTGATTCAACCCGGTGATCTCCCTACACCACCCGAAGCGGCTGCTCGTATCATTCAGGCGTGTTCACAAAAAAATGTCGACGCGCACAAACTCGCTAAGCTGGTGGCCAGTGATCCGGTCATGACCGCTGAAATTCTACGAACTGTAAATTCGGCTTTCTTCGGGATGTCACGGAAAATACATACGGCGGTGCATGCGGTCACCATTCTCGGCAACCGGGCATTGCGTAACTTGGCTCTCTGTTTGGCCGTTCGTGATGCGGTTCGGCCCGAATCGATACCAGGATTCGATCTGGTCGGATTTTGGGAGGATGCGTTAAGGCACGCGGTGGGTGCTCGCTTCTTGGGGCAAACGATTGGTTACGACGCCGAAGAGGCCTTTACCATTGGACTCCTACAAGACTTTGGTGTGCTTGCCATGTTCTACGCAATGCCTGAGAAAGCGACACACTTTGAGAATCTCATGTCCGTGCTGCCGGAAAAGCGACGTGAAAAGGAACACGAGCTCTTCGGTGTCACCCACGATTCGATCGGATTGATGCTCGCAAAAACGTGGGCGCTGCCAACAAGCTTGGCGATTCCCATCGCATGCCATCACTCGGCGACCCGGCAATCTGTCCCAGCAGAGCATATAGTGCCTAGCCTACTGGCGCGTTGCACAGACTGGATTGCCTCCGTGTACTCGGCCTCTGATAAAAAGCGAGCGCTGGAACACACCCGAATATTGATTCACGACTCCTTTGGGCTCTCCATGGACACCATCGACGACATCTTGGACCGCGTACCCAAGGGCGTCGAAGAGGCGGCCGCTTCATTGGGACTGCGGGTCAAAGAGCAGATGGGACTGAACGAAGTCCTGCGACAAGCCAACCGCACACTGGTGGAAGAAAACCTCAGCTTTCAGGAACTCACGTGGCAACTCGAACGATCCCTCGCAGAACAGGAACGTTTGTCTGTCGAGCTGCAACAGGCCAACGACCAGCTCAAACGGCTGGCCTACTACGATCCCTTGACCGGTTTGGTCAATCACCGCCGTTTCCATGATGTGTTTCCAACGGAAATTGCACGTCATTCTCGAAACGCCCAGCCCCTATCGCTAATCATCATGGATCTGGATCTGTTTAAGATGGTCAACGACACGTATGGCCACCCATTCGGTGACCGCGTGCTGGAAACTGTCGCTGGAACGATCATCCAAGAACTACGCTCCAGCGACATAAAAGCGCGAATCGGTGGCGAAGAGATGGCCATTTTGCTTCCCGACACGGGCGAAAAAGCGGCCCGAGACTCTGCGGAGCGGGTTCGCAAGGCCATTGAAGACTTGGCGATGAATACGCCCACCGAGACCGTAAAGATCACCGCATCCTTTGGCGTCTGTACCTGGACGGGACGTGTCAGTAGCCGTGAAGAGATCTTGGCAGTGAGCCGGACGATGCTCGATACCGCCGATGAAGCCCTCTACAAATCCAAGCACAAAGGGAGAAACTGCGTCACCATGAAGAAGATAAAGAAGATCCAATAGCTGCCGACAAATCTAATCCGCTCGAACATTTCGCTCGAAGAGGATTCGCAGGCCTTCCAAGGTCAAGAATGGACGGACCTCATCGATGGTGCGACTGTCTTCGCCAATCAATTCCGCGATGCCGCCAGTGGCGATCACATAGGGGTTGAAGTCCAGTTCGTGCGCCATTCGGGACACAATCCCATCCACCAAGCCAATGTAACCAAAATAGATCCCGGATTGCATGCTCGTGACTGTATTTCGGCCCACGACTTTTTTGGGCCGCACCAGTTCAATGCGGGGTAGCTTGGACGCTTGGTGAAAGAGCGCATCGAGCGAGATGCCCACACCGGGAGCGATGGCGCCACCGAGATATTCCCCCTCCGGTGAGATGACATCAAAGGTGGTCGCGGTTCCAAAATCACAGACGATAACCCCTGACCCTCCCTTTTGGTGTTCGTGTGCAGCCACCGAGTTCACAATTCGGTCGGCGCCCACTTCACGTGGATTATCTGACCGAATGGGCATCCCTGTGCGCGTGCCATCCCCAACGACGACCACGTTCCGGCAACCCAGCGCTTGTTCGCCCATGGTCACCATCGGCTTTACCAAGGGCGGCACCACGCAACTGAGGATCACATCGGTGATGGCGTCCGGATCGACACCGCGCAACTCACATAGCTGACGAATGAGCATGCCATATTCGTCCGCCGTCTTGCTCTTGCGTGTTTCAAGACGCCAATGCTGAATCAACTCTCGCTCATGATAAATGCCCAACACGATGTTGGTGTTTCCGACGTCAACGACCAATAACATCGTCGCCTCCTGTCTGAACGAGCACGTCACCCGCGATTACTTCGCGCTGCTCGCCATTGTCCAATCGAACCAGCAGAGAACCCATCTCGGTCAGCGTCGTGGCAGTACCGTGGAAGGGCTTCGTTCCTGGACTCATCACGGTCACCCGATGCCCCAACGTGGCTGCATAGCGATGCCACCCATCCCGATCAAAGGTATCACGGTCGATGAGACGATCGTAGCCCAAGGCCAGGTTCTGAACCAACGACACATAGACGTCCTTCCGGTCGACGCGATGTCCCAACCCGTCACTCATGGACGTTGCGATGCTGGCGAGCCCTTCGGGCGCGTTGTCCGGCACGGGGTCCACGTTGAGACCGATGCCGATCACGACAAAATCCAAGGCGGTTCGGTTGGCTCGCATTTCTCCCAAAAGACCAGCGCACTTCCGTCCAGCGATCAGTACATCATTGGGCCACTTGAGCGTCGGCCGCAATGGCCGCCACTCTTCAATGCACCGAGCAACCGATACGGCCGCATCCAGCGTCACTTGAGGTGCCTGAAGGGCCTGCCACGGAAGACGCCACAACACACTCATAGAGATGTGATCTCCATCCATCGAATACCACGTTCGCCCCAAACGGCCCCGGCCACGACGCTGTCGATTGGCAACGACGATGGTGCCCGACGGTGCGCCCTGTAATCCAAGACTCATGGCCTCCGAGTTGGTCGAATCCACCTCGTCAAATGCAACAACATCCGCAGTGCAAGGCAACTCCTGGAGGGCGACCACGGTCTCGGACCAGCTCAACGGACATGCACCTTCATGCTGATGTCGACCGATGGCGCTGAATGGGTGAGTGCTCCCACACTAATGCGATCCACACCGGTCTCAGCGATGGCGCGAACCGTCTCGAGCGTCACACCACCAGACGCCTCTGTGATGAGGCCCACCGACCGCGCTTGCTGAACCGCTTCTCGCAACATCTCAATGGACATGTTGTCGAGCAAGACCATGTCGGCTTTCGCCTCAATGGCGCTCTGCAACTCTGCCAGCGTACGTACCTCGACTTGAATCGCCATTCCCTCGGGTGCCAACGCACGCGCTTTGGTCACCACGTCTTCCACGCCACCGCCCGCATCCACATGGTTGTCTTTGATCAGCACCCCGGTGCCCAGACAAACCCGGTGGTTTGACCCACCACCTGCGACAACCGCAGCCTTTTCAAGGGCACGCCAGCCTGGGGTGGTTTTCCGCGTGTCGACGATGGATGTGGCCAATCCTGCAACGGCATCGACAAAGCGTCGGGTCAACGTGGCTGTGCCACTCAATCGCTGCAGAAAGTTCAACAGGGTCCGTTCCGCCGCCAACAACGAATGGAGGGGCCCTCGTACACTGCCGAGAACGCTGCCACTCGATACGAGGGCACCGTTTTCTTCTCGCCACTGAATCACAATATCAGCGTCCAAATGGGCGCACACGCGCTCGGCCACATCCAGACCCGCAACCACCAGATCTTGCTTGGCCAGCACAACACCCTCGCCCCGGACACCGGAGTCCACAGTCGTTTGGGTTGTAATGTCTCCTTTGGACAAATCTTCTTCCAACGCCAGTGAGATGAGCCGGTCTATTGGGGAATCGTTCGACATGGGTACGTATTCGCCTCCAATGGGGTCCGGATATTAACCGGGCACGGGACGTCAAGCAATGGAGAAATGATGAAGAACGCTAATCCACCCTCTGGACGGTGTTCCGACGGCTAAAGACCCTTCAAAAGAGCTTCGATCGCTGGCGTCTTTTTCAGTGACTCAAGAAGTGTGCGGGCCTCATCTGACCGGCCCAATGCGATCCAAATACGAGCGCGTAACACACCGACTTGCTGTGCCGATTGATTGGCCATGGAAGCGACTCGATCCAAGAGAGCCTGTGCATCGGTTGGATGACCCTTGTCCAAGAGCGCACGAACTCGATGCAGCTGGACACGGGGTTGAAATGGCGCAATTTCCAGCGCTTGTCTGGAGTACCGATCCTGGACCGCCGCATCGGAACGCTCTTCGGCCACCATCACCACGGCCAGCGCCGCGTCCACATCGTGCTCTTCCAACGTGGCAATGCGCTGCAAGACTCCGTACAGGGCCTCCTTGTCTTCCAATTCGCCGAGCACCTGCGCGAGCAATCGATACGCTTTGCTGTTGGCTGGGTCAATGGACACAGCTCGTTCCAGATGCGTTCGAGCGGCCTCGAAGTCGTTCACGCCGACCGCAGCCACGGCCCGAAGAGAGCGCAATCGCGATCCGTCCGCGCCCGCGGCCAATACCTCATCCAATGCCGCCGCCGCCTCCTTATGTTTTCCCGTATCCAACGCGACCAGACCACGACGATAGGTCTCGTGCAGGTCGGGCGGCACGCCCTTGACCCACGGACCAAATTCACCGGTAAATCGATGAAGTATCTTGGTTCTAAGATGCTGGATCACCGCTGTATCAAATGCTTCGAGAGTCTGGCCCAGTGTGTCCTTAAAGACCTTCCCTGTGGGAGAGCCGTCGCCCCAAGCCCGCAACATCTTTGGAAACACCTCGAACCCCCAACGGTCATCGATGAACGCAACCACCTTGGACGCGTAATAGTAGGCCAAGACGATCTCTTGAAAACTCTTGGCCTGGGTAAACATCGTGTTGAAGGATGCGATCCCTTTGAGCCGCCCATCCTGCAACGCCTCCCACAGTTCACGATCCAACTCACGTCGCCAAGCGGGTCGAGCGAGGGTGGTCTCATGCTCCGCGAGACCTTCTGTAAACCACCGCGGCACCCGGGACTTGGACATCTGGATGTGCCAAATATGTGCCAACTCGTGCCACATCACCATGCCCCAATTAAAGTTGCCGGCGCTGGGACTCTGCGCAGTGACCACATGTCCAAAACAGACGCCGTGAGCCCCTAGCCGCGGATACCCTGTGGTTCGTATGGAAAATGTGTTTGGCTCCGAAAACAATTCGATGTGCAACGGTTTCTGTGGACGAAACCCATACACCTTGCTGTGATGCGCATAGGCCTCTCGCAAGAATGGCTTGAGCAAGGGACCCAAAACGGCCTCTTCTTTCTGCTCCAAACGCACCCGAAATGGCACCATGTCGTGCCAATTCATCCGCTTGGCGGGACCATCGTAAAAGAGGGCCGTCATGTTGTACGCTCGACGATTGTATGAATCCTGTTCAAACGCTTTCTGCAAATAGAAGTTGGCTTTCTCGTCGTCGCCCAGACGGGAGTAGCCAATTCCCAATCCCACATAGGACGGCCCATATTCGGGATCCAAACGAA
>Ga0310121_10002398_pt1 | contig 17817 bp, 20 predicted proteins | sample CB27_Tmax_986_MG_FD_203504 | JGI IMG/M metagenome (GOLD analysis project Ga0310121, IMG submission 203504) | Marine microbial communities from Western Arctic Ocean, Canada - CB27_Tmax_986 | ecosystem: Environmental > Aquatic > Marine > Oceanic | place: Canada: Western Arctic Ocean | collected...
GGGGCCGGGTTACGGGGTGGTCGGGCTTACGGTGCCACGGACGCGGTCGGGCTGCGTGCGGCAGAAAACAAGGTCCATGTGAACGAATTTCACGCCACCGTCTTGCACTTGCTAGGATTGAACCACGAAGAACTGACTTTCTACCACAACGGACTCGATCAACGCCTCACCGGACCGGACGAAGCCCACTTGGTCGAAGGAATCATTACTTGAGCCTGGCGTTGCAAAATGCCGAATGTACGACGCGCCCCCAGAGCTTGTATCCTGTCCTTACGCACAATTTACGCACAACTTGTGCGACGGACGTCCAAATCCGTCGCAGCGGCTCAGGGCGTTGGACGCCGTCGTACGCAGCTCTCGGCCAACTTGTGTGTACGGTCACGTTGGTGCATGAGGGGTTTGGGGACGGGTCCTTCCGGCTGTTTACGGCAACCATGAGTCGACTCAAATGATGTTGCACAATACCCTTACACTGTATCGAATCTTCGCCATCTTATTGACGGTCCTCGTGGGGGGCGCGGCGGTTGGCGATGATTTGCCTGACGAGCCACCGGTCACCGTCGCCGATCGCGACCATTGGTCGTTTCGGCCGCTTGAGCGCCCATCTGTGCCGACGGTCCGAGACGAGTCATGGACCCGTAATCCAATCGACCATTTTGTATTAGCCCAGTTGGAAACCCAAGATCTAGCTCCTCTGCCGCCGGCCAGCCGCGAGACATTGATCCGTCGTCTCTCGTACGACCTGTTGGGCCTGCCCCCGTCGCCTGCGCAAGTGAACGCTTTTTTAGCCGACGCCGAAGTGGGCGCTTATGAGCGTCTGGTTGACCGACTGTTGGCGTCGCCCCACTTCGGGCCACGCTGGGCCCAGCATTGGCTCGATCTAGCACGCTTCGCCGAGACCGATGGTTTCGAGCATGACAAGGTTCGTGCCGAGGCATGGCGTTACCGGGACTGGGTCATCGAGGCGATGAACGACGATCTGCCGTATGACCGTTTTGTCAGCCTGCAACTGGCAGCCGACGAATTGGCCCCCGACGACCCCCGGGCACAGGTGGCCACTGCATTCTGTCTGTCTGGCCCTGACATGCCCGACATCAATTCACAGGAAGAACGCAAACACAGTCTGCTGAATGAAATTACCTCGACGGTTGGCGGCGTGCTACTGGCTTTACAAGTCGAATGCGCCCAATGCCACGATCACAAGTACGACCCGATCAGCCAGGCTGACTTCTATCGGCTGAGAGCAGTTTTTGCGCCCGCCGTACACCTCACCAAAAACAAATCGCTTGGAACCTTGAGCGAAACAGGCGGCGTGCTGCCGGCAGCACACTTGATGATTCGCGGCGACTGGCGACGCCCCGGACCGAAGCTCGAGCCCGCCTTTCCTCGGATCGCGAACTCTTGGGGCCAGCCATTGCAGCCCGTCCGAGGCTTGCGATCTTCCGGTCGACGCGCGGCATTGGCCCGCTGGCTCATGCGCAAAGACCATCCCCTGACCGCCCGTGTGATTGTGAACCGTCTCTGGCAGTATCATTTCGGCCATGGCTTGTCGCGCACCCCCAGCGATTTCGGGCTATTGGGTGACGAACCACTGCATGCTCCGTTGTTGGACTGGCTGGCGCGGGAGCTTGTCTCGCGGCAATGGAGTTTGAAGAAAATCCATCGACTGATCGTCACGTCATCCACCTACCGTCAGGCCAGCCGGCCGAATGCCGACCGTTGGAACGTCGAGCCGCGGAGCCAGGCGGAGCGGAGTTGGCAGCGAACACTGAAATTGGACGCGAAGAATCTGTATTTGAGTCGTTACCCACGTCGGCGCTTGTCGGGGGAAGCCATACGCGACGCCATGCTTGTCTCAGCCGGCACTCTGAACACCCAGTTTGGTGGCCCAGGAGTGCGACCGCCTTTGCCACGGGAACTCCTGCAAACGCTGCTCAAAGACCAATGGCTGGTGAGCCCGGTGCAAGCCGATCATCACCGCCGAAGTATCTACGTCTTCGCGCGGCGAAATCTCCGCTATCCGATTTTTGAGGCCTTTGACCGGCCCGACGCTAACGCGAGTTGCCCACGCCGCGACCAGTCTACAACGGCGCCCCAGTCGTTACTCATGCTGAATTCCGAATTCTCATTACTGATCGCCCGACGGTTTGCCGGTCATGTCCTCAGCAGCTCACTAGAGTCTCGCGATCGACAGATCGCAGTCGCCTTCCGCCGAGCCCTGGCACGCAAGCCATCGAGCGCAGAGTACGCAGTGTTTTCCGAGTTCCTGATCGAGCAGATTGAGCTCTTGCGACGGGAGGCACGGCCGACGACCGAATTGGCATTGCCTCTCCCCTGCCCCGTGGACATGGACCCTTACGCGGCAGCAGCATTGACGGATCTTTGCCTGGCGCTGTTCAATTCCAATGAGTTCCTCTATATCGATTAGTACGAGGCGTTATTTGACTCTAGGTTTCTCCAGGGATTCAGTGGCTCCCTCCTTGCGCCCATGATACCGGTCCTTACCGCTCTGTTCATGATGTTCTTGTCGGTGATCATGGTCCGCTTCGCCGGCGTCAGCTTGGTGTTGACCGGCGTGTCGAAGGATCTGGCGCGGTTTCAAGCCATGTCGGCATTCACCGGTTCTGGTTTCACGACCAAGGAATCCGAAGACATCGTTAACCATCCCGTCCGTCGCCGCATCGTAATGCATCTGATGCTGCTGGGAAACGTGGGCGTTGTCGTAGCGATTAGCTCCGTGGTGGCGACTTTGTTAGATACAAAGAACGCAGGTCAATTTTACGACCGAACTTGGGTTCGCGTGGCTCTCTTGGCAACCGGCGTGGCGATCCTCGGCTTGATCGCTTCCAGTCGCCAGTTGGAACAATTGATGTGGCGACTCAACACCTGGGCGCTGAAACGTTGGACGCAGCTGGACGTGACGGACTACACGAGCCTGCTTCGCTTGGCCCACGACTATGTGGTCAGCGAACTTTCGGTCGGCGAAGATGACTGGCTAGCAGGCCGCAGCCTAGCCGAGCTGCAATTGGCCAGTGAGGGCGTGTTGGTACTCGGAATCGAGCGCGCCGATGGACATTACGTCGGCGCGCCGCGGGGCCAAACGACGGTTCAGGCCGGCGACTCGCTGATCCTGTATAGCCGCCAAGAAACGCTCGTCGATCTCCACGCGCGGCGAGCCGGTATCGTGGGTAACCTCAATCATGTGATAGCCGTCACGCGCCAATTGAATATGCTAGAGCAACAAAACTTAGAGGAACCTGCTGATGAAAACACAAACGCAAGGAACAACAATGACCATTGAGGAGCGCAATCAGCGTGGCAGCGAACTTCTTGACAAAATGCTGGGGCCCGACCAGGCAAAGGACATTCGCCAAGCCTGGAAGGAAATTGCTCCGGACTTCGAGCAATACGTGGTCGAGTTTGTGGCAGGAGAGATCTGGTGTCGACCCAAGTTGGATTTGCGAACCAAGAGCCTGGCAACGATTTCTGCGCTGGCCGCGTTGGGCCGTACACTCGCTTTGAAACTGAACATTCGCTTCGCGTTACATAACGGCGTAACCCGAGAGGACATTGTCGAAACGTTACTACAGATCGCCCCGTATGCCGGTTTCCCCGCTACTTGGGAAGGGCTGGCGATGGCCCACGAGGTCTTTCAAGAGGAACCTGCTTGAGGAATCAGAGCAGCAGCAGACAAAACCGATGCAGACTGGTGGCTCACCCGAAGTGTTGCCACTTCGGCCTCGGAGAGACTCGTCGATCTTCAGTCCGTGAGGGCCGACCCTTCGCGGGGGATGATGTCTTGGTCCTGCTAGCATGGGTCAGCCCGACCAGCAGATTCCGAAAATACTTACCCTTCGTACTCTCCGCTGCCGAGAGTGATTGTAGGCAAATCCTGTTCTGAAGCGGCAATCGCCGTACCGGTATCCAAGTTTTGACTCGCTGGTCAGCGAAGTGTGCGCGCCGGGTTCGTGGCTGTGGCGTCTCGCCGCAGCACCGGGACAGATTGTTCAAGCCTGACTCGCAAGCGAGGGAATGCCGTGGCCGCTCCTACGCTGGCGACTTAGGCTTCCAGACATCGGCGTTTTGGGCAAGATATTTGTAGGTCCTCTTCGCAAAAAACGATCTGACAGTTACTTCTCGTTTCATGAATTCTCCGGGCTAGGGCGTTCACGTCCCAGCCACAATGGGTTGCGCCCGAAGGCCGCGTTAGAGTCTTACTCTGTAAGATCTGCGCGCCGTGCGCGCATGTTTTGAGCAGCTGAGATAATCCATTTTCGTGGAGCTGGGGAATCGCGCCGAGCAATCTTGGTTTGTAGAAACGTTTCAACCACGAAGGCTCTGATTCTTCGTGCTACTAATGGTTCAAGTCTTCGCATCGTGCGCAACGTTTCAAGATAGAGCCCTCCTGCTGCACTTCGCTCAGGATTGGAAGCCACAGTAATATTTGGTTGCGGCCGAAGGCCGCGTTAGGACAGTCCTCGCTGATCGCGACCGGCGATGCCCAAGAGACCAGTACGCAGGCAGATTCTTACAGGAGGAAACAGAGGAAACCGAGATGACTGAAGTGAATAAGCTCGTGGCATTTTCGCCTCCTCTCCGTTTCCTCTGTTTGCTCCTGTTCCCTTGTTTTCCCGCACCGCTAACGGAGTTCCAGCTAGACGCCTGTCGGTTTCAGTGAGGAGTCTCCATTTAGTACCGGGAAGCCGTCGTCCGATCAGTGTACCAGCCATGTCAATTCGGAGTGCGCCGTTTGAGACCAACTCCGCATCGACCGCGTTCGGGTGACACAGGCGCAGCCGTCGTCTAAGGTACGGTTGACCGTATTCGCTCGATGCCCGCCGCTAGGAGTTCCAATGCTACGCATTTTTGCTGTCAGTCTGCTGATGTTCGGAACGCTTTTGGTCGCCGATGAGCCGGGATCTGTAAAGCTTGCCGCGCCGGCCGGGTGGGGTGGCGAAACCATTAAACTTCCGCCGGGGTTCGCTCCCGACATGAAACTGAAGGGTTCGGAACATATTCGTTTTGCGCCCGGGATGATGAAACCTGATTCGGATTCATTCTTCTCCTATGCGTTTGCGTTCGAGCTTGAACCGAAGCCAGTTCTGACGGAAGCCGTTGTCAAGGATGAGTTCCTGAAATACTACCGAGGTCTCTGCACGGCAGTACTGAACGGAAAGATTCCGGACGTCGATCCGTCTGAATTCACGCTGGAACTGCGGCGAGTTAAATCCGACGCAAAGCCCTTCTCGGACGAAAAGGCTGCGGATAGGACGATGCGGTACACAGGTGCTCTTGATTGGGTCGAACCGTTCGCCACGAAGGAGCCGCAGAAGCTGCACCTGGAGATTCGGACATGGGCCAGGAACGACCGCAACTACATCTTTGCCTGCGTATCACCTCAGACGCGCGATACGGCGATCTGGAAACAGCTGCACACAATACGCGATGACTATTTGAAGAAGTAAATCGAAGCAACGTCGAATCCGGCTTTCCGCACCGTTCGCAACAAAGTCGCTGCCCGCAAGTATGCCTACCGTCCTTCAGGAAGCGTCTGAACCGCGTCGCAAACGCGTGACATGGCCGCTCGCGAGTCAATCCGCTGCGCCAATTTGCGGCAACGCTCGGCGACGTGTGCTGAGCCTAGCATCGAGCGGAGCCGACGCGACACACGCGGTGGCGTGAGGAGATGACGCGAAACTCGTCGGGCCACGCCAAGCTTCTCGCAGAGTTCTGCATTGTCGAACTGGTCGTAGGCCAAAGGCACGATGAGCTGCGGTTTTCCTGCCGAAAGAGCTGCCGAGCAAGTGCCAATTCCTCCATGGTGGACGATAGCAGCCGCCCGTGGAAAAAGTCTTTTGAAAGGCACGTACGGGCTGTAGGTAACTCCGGGGGGAAGTGGGGAACGCGGCCGAAGTGGGCGGTCGGTGACAACTACCACGGGACGCCTCAGGATCCGTTGAACCCCAACTGCCAGGTCCAGGAAGGCTTGGGCGTGCGTCATCGCCGAGCCGCAGGTGAACACGATTGGAGTCTCGTGTCCCGCCTTGGTGAGCGCAGAAGTTTCGTCCACGGTTTCCAGCTCATCCCGGTCATAGTTCAGAAAACCGGCGAGAACTAACTGCTGCGGCCAACTCGATTGTGGTCTTGCAAACCAATCCGGCCACAGGCCGACCGCCCGTTCCGCCGATTGCACCCATGATGAGAAGAACCGTCGCTGTGACCGAAGGCCAATCTCCGAACCGATGGCGTTAACTCCATCCCCAACCCAACGGTCGATGAAGATGTCGGTGAAACGACCGTGAACGCGTCGTGCTGGTCGGCCCAACCAACGCGGAGCATTTTGAAAGGGTCCGTAATTCGGAAAGTCGTCGAGGCTCTCGAAGAGTAACCGGCTGGGAGTCACCATGACGAGAGGGAGAGAGAACTTTTCCTGAGCGAATTGAGCACCAGCGGCCACTGAGTTGGCGACAAGCACTGTACCAGGCGGTCGACTCTGGGAAGCGATGCTCTCATAAGTTGGCCGCATGAACGGGAGCCAGCCCTTCTTAAAAGCAGCCGCAATGCGCCACCAACGCCAGGAGTCGGGGTCCCAAACGAACTGGTAATCCCTTTCGGTACCGACAGGTACGAACCTGACCCCTCCCGCCTTCGCCTGCGATTCGAACACGGGGTTTGCGATGAACGTGACGTCGTGGCCGCGATGGAGCAATTCCAACCCGATTCCAAGCATCGGGTTCACGTCACCCGTCGAACCGAGGGCCACCACAATAAAATTCCGCTTCATGGCTGGTCAACCGTTGATACTGTTCGCACAAAAATCCAACCACTTGACGATGCTGCTGGCAAATAGTTGCTCATTGAGACCTACCCGCTCAGAGAATATTGGGTCGGAAACCCGTGCGTCCACACCGGTCTGCCAGCCCTCCGAGTATGTAAATATATATGGTTTAGGTTAAATATTCTGATTGAAGAAACATTAACGATCGCCCGCTTTGGGGCCGATATGCAACCAATGACAATCGCCCCTGAAATCTGGCCAGCTTCTTCTGCGGCATTTCCGATGACAGCACGTTCTCCCTTACTCATTGTGGTCTGCCTGCTCACCCTCGGGTGGCTCGCACGTGTCGATGCCCAAACAAGCGATACGAATCCGCCAGGAGTGTTGCATCAGGGCAGATTCATTGGATTCGTGCCAGCCCACCTGAGAGCCACGTCATCGCGATCTTCGGCGGCGTTCAACGCTGACGGCTCGTCGGACACGGTTGACCAAGCCGGGTTCGTTTCGAGTAGTTACGAACAGCCAGAGATATTGTCTGAGGACGTTTTTACTCCCAACAGTAGCGACTTTTTCGTCGATCCAGACGTGTTGGAACCGATTCTGGACTATGGATTCGATGGCCACCCAGTCGATTGCGTGGCCTCGAGCTGCACACTAAATCTATGGGGTCGCGCAGAGTACTTGTTATGGTGGACAAGCGGCATGGACGTTCCGAAGCTGGCCACGACCAGCCCCGACGGGACACCCATGAATCAGGCCGGGGTGCTTGGCCAGCCGGGAACGACGCTTCTGTTTGGCAATGAAGGCCTGAACGATCAGAGCCGCTTGGGGGGGCGATTTACGCTCGGTACATGGCTCGATTCCTGCCATTGCAAAGGCCTGGAAGCTAGTTACCTGACCCTCGATGGTGAAACCCAATCGTTCTCGGCGTCGAACAACGACTTTTCGATTCTCGCCCGTCCCTTCCTTAACGTGCAGAGCAACGCACAGGACGCCCGCCAGATCGCCTTCCCCGCTGAAACCTCGGGCAGCTTGGATATCCAGGCAAGCACTGGCTTCGAGGCGTTCGAGCTCTTGTACGGGGTTACAGGTACGAACGTGCCGGGCCAACGTGTGACGTGCTTGCTGGGTTACCGCTTCGCCGAGTTGGAAGATCGGGCTCGGATTGCCGAATCAACTTTGGCGTTAGCTGGTGCCATCGCGGGAACGACCTTCGATCTGGTGGACGACTTCAACACCCGGAACACATTTCACGGCGCTCAGCTCGGTATTGTGTTTGCGGGCGAGAGGAACGCTTGCTGGAGTTGGGAAGCTCTGGCGAAGCTTGCCTTGGGAACCGCGAAGTCTCGCGCGTCGGTATTCGGAGAGACGACCACGACAACAGCGGGAGGAGTAGCAACCACGACGCAGGCAGGTCTGCTCGCGCAATCCACGAACATAGGTACATTTGAGCGAACCAACTTTTCGACGGTTTCCGAGTTGGGCGTCACTTTACGCCGCCACTTCCAGTGCGGTGCTTCCGCCTTGTTTGGCTATTCGTTCCTTTATTGGAGTGACGTGGCCCGCGCCGGAGATCAAATCGATTTGGGCATCAATCCATCGCAGATCCCTCCTGGCATACTCGTCGGCAGCGCCCGGCCTGCACTTACCTTTGAAAAGACCAACTTCTGGGCCCAAGGTCTTCGCTTTGGTCTCGAGTATGCCTATTAAGGCATAGTCGTGTTGGTCTTGGCTGCTGAGCAAGTTCCGCGACCCGCTCTGGATCGCTTTTTCAACGCGGCAAAAGACGTCGGCTACCTAAGTCTGTGTCGACCGCAGTTGAACCCACCAATTTGGGGCATCCCTTCAAGCGTCTTCCGCTGCGATGGATGCCTATCCCGGACGATTCATGAAACGGGAGGTAGCCCCCAGAACCCGTTTCGCGAAAAGAACTTAGGACTCGTAAGGAGATAAACTACCGGATCGAGATTGAGCGCCAGGGCGCAAGCCGGCGCCAGCCCTCCGGTTTTGCAACACCGGACGGCTTGCGCCGTTCCGCTAATTCGGCAATTTATTGTCTTACAGCGCTTTATCGCTATTTTCCCAAACCACCGCGAATAGAAGCCTGGAGCGCCAGCGTAGGAACGCCCACGGTATTCCTTTGCTGGCGTTTCAGGCTTGAATATACCGCGGCCTAGCTGAAATGTCCGGTCAAGACCTGTGTTTCCGCATGATTTCAAGCCGGCGGCCGGACACAATAAAATGCCCACGGTATAATCCGGGCTTTTGGTCGGTTGTGGCGATGATTCCGCTGAGTTTGCTCCTCGAATAATTGACGTAATCCGGATTCCATACCACTATGAAGGTTTAACTCTTTGCGTTGAATCCGCCGTGGTGTAGGCAATCACTTTGGCCGCCAACCGGAAGAAGTCAAATGCGTCGTCGACGAAAACGAAAGACCTGCGGGACTGGCAGACGTCTGCTGGTTGAACCACTGGAATCGAGGGAGCTGCTTCATGCGGCGGCGGTGCTGTCGGGATCTGTCTTTCTTGACGCCGATGGCGACGGCACGCGCGATGCCGCAGAAGTGGGCGTTCCTGGAGTCGTCATTCGTCTGTCCGAGTCCGCAGCGTCAGACTCCTCGATGGACCGATCTGCGATCACTGATGACAACGGCATCTATACTTTTGACGAACTGGAGCCCGGCACGTATCAGATTTCTAAGCGGCAAACACCGGCCACGATCGATGGCCAGGATACGATTTCCGTGCCCGGAGCTGTCTCGAGCAACAACCTGTTTAGCAATTTGGTACTGGCTGACGATCAGAACTTGGGCGGCAACAACTTCGGCGAACTGAGTCTACGGCCGGAATTCATCAACATTGCCTGGTTTTTTGCGTCCTCGCCCCCTACCCATGAAATGCTACGTAGCACGATCGCACTTAGCGAAGAACTAGCTGGCGACTCGGCCCTGGCCGCTTCGATTCGAGCAGGTGGAAGCGACGTTCCAAATGGTACGAACAACGCTCCGGTCGCTACGGACGATCTCTTTTCCGTTGAGCAAAATTCAGTGTTGATCATCAATGCGGCGTCCGGCGTGCTGGCCAATGACATCGATCCCGATGGAGACTCCCTCACCGCGACACTTGTCAGTCAACCCAGCAACGGTCTCGCATTGCTCGACACCGATGGCGCGGTAGGCTACACGCCAAACACCGGTTTCACCGGCACCGACTCGTTTACCTACCAAGCCGGTGATGGCATCGCAACGTCGAATCTGGCAACCGTTCGCATCAACGTGAATTCTGCCAACCAAAGCCCAGTAGCCACGGACGATGCCTACACGGTCGGCGAAAACAGCGTACTAACCGTAGACACGGCGTCCGGCGTCCTTACGAACGATACGGATCCCGATGGTGACGCGTTGACCGCCAGTCTAGTCGGTCAGCCCAGCAATGGTTTGGCGTCGCTCAACACCGATGGCTCGTTCGTATACACACCGGATAACAATTTCTCCGGTGCAGACTCATTTACTTACACCGCCAACGATGGTGCTGCGACGTCAAACGCGGCAACGGTCAGACTCACCGTCACGCTCGATGAAACGAATATACTATTCGGTGCCCCGACAGAAGGGCGGCATGACGATCCAGGCGTGGCCGGTATTCGCACCGACCTAGCCCCCGGTGCTCCGGCGATCACAAGCGTACATGTGGATGGTGACATCGACTACACGGGTTACTCAAACCCGCCCACCTACGGAAATCACCACGGCTTTGATCCCGATGGTGTTGATATCAATCCCGGGATCACACCACGTCCTACCGGAGTTTACACCACGGAACAACTCGAAGAAGATTTGATACACAACTTGGAACACGGACACGTCTGGATCAGCTATAACCCCAGCCTGATTAGTGCGGGCGATCTAGCGGCACTGGAACAGTTTGTCCGAGACGGTAGTCCAAACCCCAATGGCAGCGGCGTCGGTGTTATTCTGACCCCTCGGGCAGCCAATGACACCACGATTGCCCTCGTATCATGGGCTCACCTTCTGACGCTTGACAACTTCGATCCAATGACGATTCGTAATTTCGTCGAGAGCAACCGGGGCAAAGCCCCAGAGGGATTCATCACCCCATAACGGCATCTAACGGTTCGGTGTCGTCTCAAGATGCTTCTTGCTGCTGGCCTGGACATCAACGTGCGTGCTCTGTGCAGCAGGGCCAACATCAAGGGAGTTGGTTACAACGACACCACTGCTCTGACGCCAGCCCGAGTAGGCCTCCGCAAATAATTGAGCCATTGACGAGGCCCGGTCTTCTATGGGAGAAGCCGGGCCATTGATCGTTTCAGATTGATCAGGCGTCAGGTAGTGTCCTAAAGTTGAGGGGCTAATTTTTGAGGACCGCGTCGAACAGCTCATCGAACGTCCAAATGTGGTCCGTGACTTTCGCCATCATAGCCGCCGTTGGTCGCTTCTGGCCAGATTTTCCAGGCTTCCGAGTCCGCCAAATGAAATTGTAGTGAACGGCGAACATTGCAAAGGCGGCTTCCAAGTTTTCCAGCTTCTTGCTGAAGCAGTACGTTAGGCGGTTCAGACGCTTCAGGAATAGCCGCTGGGTTCCGTTTGCCCGTTCGACGTGCGATGTACATATCGTGAACAACTGGCGACCCTCTATGCCACGGTGTGGTACCACCACGGTGGCCAGTTCGCTTGGTCCCCACCATCTCTGACGGCGTGTAGACCATGTTGGCGTTGCGGTATTCTTTGATTATCGAGCCGTACCGAGCATAGGGACCGAATGCGAGGTCGACGGCTTCGGGGTAGGCCGCGAAGCCATCGGTCGAGATCTGCACGACAGGGCGAAAGCGGCCCTTGGTGAAGGCATGGTCGTCAGCTTGGCCGGGGCCGGGCATTCGCAGCCGGCTCGCCACGTCCATTAGGAATCGACGTGCGTTGTCGGCCGATCGCTTGCCAATGATAAAGTTGGACATCAGCTTTGTTCGCTGGTCGATGCAAGTCCAGATATACAGTTTGCCGATGTCGTGACGTTCGGCTTTCTCGTCAACGGTCAGACGAGCCTGCTTTTTGTAAACCGTGGTGTGCTGCTCGTCGAATTGCAGGTGGGTCAGTTCCAGGTCTCGCATCTGATTGTCCATGAACGTCCGGCAGCGCTCGCCGGAGAAAACGATCAGGCGGCAAATTGTGTCTCGGTGCAGCTTGGTCAGACGTTCGGTCGAACGGATCGAGTTTCCCTCAAGCAGTAGCCGCAAAGCCAGCTTGGCCGTCTCGACACCGATCTGCATTGTGCCAAGTGGGTTGTGGCGGCGGTCAGTCCAGCTCACTCCGCAGTCCAAGCACTTCCAACGCTGCTGGCCTTTACGGTCTTTACCCTTGCCGGTTTTCCGTTCGTGCTTGCATGTCGAAGCGATCATTCTAGCTGGCCTCTGATAAGGGCTTACCTAGTGACAACGCGGAATTGCTGGAATAGTTGTGCCAGAGTGTTGACTCTTGCCGAAAACATAGCAATATTGTTATAGTGGTCGCCCACGATGCCGCAGACGGAAATCCGCGTATTCAAGACCGCTGATGGTGATGCACCGCTCGTCGATTGGCTTGAGACCTTAAGAGCCAGATTTCCAATCGCTTACGCTAAGTGCTTGGCCGCTATCCTAAACCTTTCTCAAAACGGAAATACTTTAAGGCGACCTGCCGCTGACTATCTCAGAGACGGCATTCGTGAATTACGAACAAAGTCCGGCAGAGTTAATTATCGCATTCTCTACTCGTTCAACGGGAAAAACATCGCGATACTCACCAACGGCCTCACAAAGACAGCAAAGGTTCCTTCAGCAGACATCGAGCTGGCGATAGAGCGGATGGCACTTGTTAAGAAGGACGCAAATAAATACACGGCTGAATTTGAGCTGTAACTATGGCAAAAACTAGAGATTTTTCCGAAGTCATTCGCAAAGAACTTGCAGGCAATCCACAGCTACGCGCAGAAGTGGAGAAACAGCGTCTCCATTACTCGATCGCTACATTGATTTTCAACGAGCGAGAGAAGGCGGGATTAACTCAGAAAGAACTTGCGACACGCGTTGGGACGCATCAGTCAGTAATCGCGAGGCTTGAGGATGCTAATTACGAGGGGCACTCGCTTTCAATGGCTTGGAGAATTGCCGACGCTCTCGGATCAGAGTTAAAGCTGGACTTTGTGCCCAAGACTCAAGCACCACCCACCACCGTCGAGATTTTTTTCGGCGACTTTTTCGAGGCCGACGTAAAAGTTGAATCATCCATGAATACTCCGCTGACGTCGGTTGCATAACATGGCCCGCGCTAAAAAGAAGGTTAAACCAAAGCCTGTTGGCGGCCCTTTCCTTGCCGCCGCAGTGTTCTGTGATAACATCCTAACGGGTGCGGACGGGGCATTGAGTGCAATTCGTATCGTCGACCGAATAGACGCCACCGTCCCCTCGGACGCACCGCCAAACGTGCCTTCGGACTCGAAAAGGCTGCCAGTAGCAATTCGGGCATTGCTGATGTTCAAGTCAGGCAGCGCGACAGGTGAGCACGACGTGCATCTGGCGATTCATTCGCCGTCCGGTGAAAAAACCCCTGGTCCGAAGACGACACTGATGTTTACCGACGCCCCAACCGGTGGAGCAAATCTTAAACTCCACCTTGGACTTGCGATCTATGAGAGCGGTCTATACATCGTAGATATACTTCTTGATGGCAAGAGAATTACGCGAATGCCGCTCTCCATTTCAGTCAGTCGCGGAGAAGCTCCGCAACCGAAGCCCGCCGCACGGGCCAAGCCCAAACGCAAACGCGCTGCGGAAAAACGCGCTCGTTAATACCCCGATGCCCAGCGAGCAAAACAACAAGCGGTGGCGGTTTAGTTTGTGGAATCTGCTCGCATTCACTACCCTCACCGCAGCCTGGGCCGCATTCTGACGTGGGGATGAAGGAAGCAATCTACATAGCGGTTGTTTCGATCATCATGGTTGGTCGTCTGCGTAGCGATGAGGTTTGGGCGGTTCTGAATTTGCCCCTCAACTTTAGGACACTACCAGGCGTCAATGACCATTGACCATTGCACTATTCGAGCGTGACCTTGCCGGTCGCCGCCCACTCAACGCCGCGCAACAGGAGTCTCTGATAAGACGGGTTCTGTTTCGAGTCGAGCCCGTGACCCAGCACGTTTTGCACAATTCGTCCTTTACCGTATCGCTTGATGAAGACGATGGGCTCGACTTTCCCGCTCCATTCGGAATAGGCCGACGCCAACACTTCGATCTCGCCGTCCCCGGTCAGCTTGGCATACAGTTCATCTTCGGTTTTGAAGTCTTTGAGGCCGCTGGTAATGGGATGCTGGAGGTCTTTGATGGTCACTTCAAATTCGCCGTAGGGGCCGTGGCCACCAACTCCTTTTTTCCAGACTCGGCCTAGCAGCACACCATACTCTTTCCAATCCTGAAACGAACTGCACGCGAAGTGCAAGGCCACAATGTTGCCGCCGTTCTTCACATAGTCCAGCAAGCCCGCCTTTGCCTTTTCGCTGGGATCCGACTCATTCCAAAACCCATAACTCAAGACGACCGCCTCGTAGTCGCTGAGCGAGGGCGATGCGAAGACTTCTTTGTCCTGGCTGATCGTCGCATCGAATCGGCCGCTCTTCTCCAAAACGGCCTGGACTAACTTGGTCGACTCTTCCCATATGTGCGAACCGACGTCAAATCCTGTCACGATCAGGACCTTGACGTTCTTCGGTGCAGCGGTGGCGTTGCCGGCGACTGACATCGCAAAGACGACGAGCAACAAGACAGAAATGGATTTCAGTAGAGGGCGCATGGAGTTCTCCAACAAGTCAAGAATGCTACTTTCGCCAAGTTATCGCCGTGCCGGACGATGCCGACAGAATCGTCGATAGACAAGATTGTAACTCAACCCCGTCGGCGAAGAAACGAGCCCGCGGGATTCCGGGATTCATGGCAGAGACAGCTTCACCTCATCCGAGAAACGCCGTCAACGTCTGCTGCAACCTGTGCTGAAGTTGATAGAATGGCGGGCAGTTTGCGACCGTTTGGAAAAGGGTATCGCGGTGAATGAACTGAAGCGCCGTTCGCGCGCAGAAGGATGAAGACATCGATGACAAACCGGCGTGAGTTTCTTCGTCTCGGCCTCGCCGGTGTCAGCAGCTTGAGTCTCCCTAGACTATATCGACTGCGCGCCGCGGCCGCCGAGCCGCAGCAGGCCAAGTCAACGGCAATTATCGTCGTTTTCTTGCACGGTGGCGCGAGCCATCTGGAGACTTGGGATCCGAAGCCCACCGCCTCGAGCGAATACCGGGGGCCATTCGCCGCAATCCAAACCAAAACGCCGGGAATGCGATTCTGTGAATTGCTCCCCCAGCAGGCCGCAATTTCGGATCGCTTCTCGATTCTCCGTTCGTTGGTCCACACAGGCTTCTGCCATGGGATTGGACAACAACAGATGTTCACGGGGCACGAAGTTCGCGAGTTCAAACCGCGATCCGAGCATCCGGAATTCTTGTCGATCACAAACCTTCTGCGCGGCAATCGCGGCCGCCTGCTGCCCAACTACGTCGGGGCCAGGCCGATTCCGTATCTGGGCGCCGCCTATCTAGGGCCGACGTACGAACCATTCGCCGTCAACGGTGATCCAAACTCGCCACAATTCAACGTGCCGAACATGGGTATTGCGACCCCGGCTATTCGAACTCGTTTGCAGCGGCGGATCCGTCTACGCGAGCAGTTGGATAACTTTGCCCGCGCGGTCGATGACCGGGGCAATATGCTCGCAATGGACGAGTTCGAGGAGATGGCCTGGAACATGCTCACGTCACCCGCCGCTCGGCGCGCGTTTGATCTCGGCCAGGAAACCCCGGCCGTGCGTGACCGCTACGGGCGCAACACTTGGGGTCAGCAATGCCTGTTAGCCCGACGTCTGGTTGAAGCCGGAGTTGAATTGGTCACCACCACCCTGGCCGGGCCGATGTGCGGCCGCGTTCAGAGTTGGGACGATCACGCGGTAAACCATCACGTCTTTCAAGCAATGCAATCGCGAGCCCAGTACTTTGATCAGGCAGTCGCGACCTTAATTTCAGAGCTTTATGAGCGTGGTTTGGACAAGCGAGTGATGGTGATTGTAACGGGCGAGTTCGGCCGCACTCCCAAGATTTCGTACGCGGCCGACAGCCTGAGCGGCGTGAAACAGCCGGGACGTGACCACTGGCCGCGAGCGACCTCGATGATGTTCGCCGGAGGTGGAATCGAAACGGGGCAATTCGTCGGAGCAACTGACCGCCGGGGCGAAGACGTGACTCAACGGCGGGTCTCGGTGCATGACTTCCTGGCAACCGTGTACCATCACCTGGGAGTCAATGTTCGCGGTCTTGAGTTACGCGACTTTTCCGGCCGCCCGGTTCCTGTGCTCAACCAAGGGACGCCCATCCCGGAACTCACGGCTAGCACGTGACCACTGGTCGCTTTCGAGTGATTAAGCACTGGTCAAGAAATGAGTTGTCCGTTTCGTTCTGTGTGCCACTGGCTTTGCCAGTGCTGAATCGCATGTCCACGTCGCGTAACGGACACGGGGCGAAGCCAGTGGCGCTCGGAACGAGTCTTGCCGCAGCCACGAGATTCTTTCCGACCTCGGAGTACTTTTTCACAGCTAAAGAGTGGGATATAGCCGAAGTGGCTACATTCAATTGCGACCGTTCGTCGCTGGCTGATCCCAAATCAACTGTTCAGTACTTATCATTTTCCGAACGAGGGAGAAAACGTTGGCACTTAACGACAAGCAAGAGCAAATGTGCAGCGAGAGCAAATGGGACTTTTCCGACCTCAAGGCGTTGTTCCTCAATTGCACCCTAAAGAAATCACCCGAATTGTCGCATACGCAGGGTCTGATCGATATCTCCACCGCAATCTTGGAAAAGAACGGAGTGACCGTGGAATGTCTGCGGCCTGTCGACTACGCCATTGCCAACGGCGTGTGGCCGGACATGACCGAGCACGGCTGGGATAAAGACGACTGGCCGCAAGTCTCTCAAAAGGTCATGGCGGCGGAAATCCTGGTCATTGGATCTTCAATCTGGCTCGGAGAGAAGACTTCCGTATGCACGAAGATCGTAGAGCGGCTTTACGCGACAAGCCATCTGCTCAACGAACAAGGACAGTATGCGTACTACGGTCGCGTTGGCGGCTGTCTAATTACCGGCAATGAAGACGGGGCCAAGCACTGCGCGATGAACATCCTGTACTCGCTGCAGCACCTCGGCTACGTCGTTCCACCTCAGGCCGATGCGGCTTGGCTGGGTGAAGCCGGTCCCGGCCCGTCGTACCTAGACCCGGGCTCTGGTGGCCCCGAGAACGACTTCACGAACCGCAACACCACGTTTATGACATGGAATCTGATGCACATGGCTCGCATGATCAAAGATGCTGGAGGTATTCCGGCGCACGGCAACCAGAGATCGCAATGGGACGCTGGATGCCAAGCGGACTTTCCGAATCCTGACTATCGATAGACGCCGGCTTCGGGCCGCTGGCCCGTATACGCCGGATCCGACGCCGGCCAGGAGTTGACACAAGGAGTTGACACAAGGAGTTGACACAAGGAGTTGACCCAAGGAGTTGACACAGTGCAGATCGTTGGTTCGAATCAAGCCATGCGTAGTGCGTCTTCAAGTGGTAGCTTTGGGATAACCGTAGTCGCAAGACTTCGGGCCAAACCGAGAACCGAGAACACTCCCGAACGCTTGCGCGTCTGGCGACAAGGACAACCCTCATGCTTAGACTTGAAGACGCTCTCGCTGGTAGTTGGAGTGTTTGACTTTGAATGCCACTGTAATGCCGCGTTGTACCGAATGTTAGATTCGCTAGCGTCGATGTCTCAGCGCAAAGAAGTACTCATGCGAATAATATCTCAATGAAGCGTTTGGCCAAAGGCCATAAGCATCGTAGCCTGGGGCAACGCCCCAGGAATCGGTGCAAAAAACGTCGTCCTGTTGGCTGAAGGCCAT
>Ga0310121_10002399_pt1 | contig 17814 bp, 17 predicted proteins | sample CB27_Tmax_986_MG_FD_203504 | JGI IMG/M metagenome (GOLD analysis project Ga0310121, IMG submission 203504) | Marine microbial communities from Western Arctic Ocean, Canada - CB27_Tmax_986 | ecosystem: Environmental > Aquatic > Marine > Oceanic | place: Canada: Western Arctic Ocean | collected...
AGATGGGAGCCGTGGCTACGTACGAGATGCGCATGACCACCATGCACCCCTATTGCGAGCTTGTGATCCAGACTCCGGAGTTGGCCGCCAAAATCGCGGCGGCCGATTTGGACGGCGCGAAGCCGGCGGTCTCGTCCGACGAGCCCGCCGCCGCCTCCGGCGCGCCGGAGGCGGCGGAGAAGGTCGCCGAGGAATCAGAGTAGACCGCCATGCTCGGCCGCCCGGCCCGGCGCGGGACACCACGATCGTCGACAGAGATATTCAGATGGGGCGGTTGACGAGTGCTGATCGGGCATGAACCCCTGACAGAAATCGCAGCCGGCCTGCTGCGGACGCAAGGGATACCCTCGGACTCGGCCGGATTTGTCGCCGAGACGCTCGTTGACGCCGACCTTCGCGGTCATTTCTCCCATGGCGTGCACCAGTTGCACAGCTATCTGGAATCGCTGGAGAACGGCCGCGTGAACGCGAATCCTTCAATCAAGACCGTGGAGCGAACCTCCACCCGGGTACACATAAACTCCGACGGCGGCATGGGACAACTCGCCGCTAGGGACGCAATGCTGGCCGCCATCGATCTGGCGCGAGAATCGGGCGTCGGCGTGGCCACCGTAAGCCGTTCAACCCACTACGGAGCCGGCGGCTACTGGGTGCGAATAGCCGTCTCGGCTGGAATGATCGGATTCACCACCTCCAACGATCCTGGCGTTACCGTAGCCGCCCACGGGAGCTCCGAATCCGCGCTCGGCAATCTGCCCTACGCCTGGGGCGTGCCGGCCGGACGAGAACCGGACATCGTGCTGGACATGGGCACCGGCACCGTCGCCGACGGCAAGGTCAGCCTTGCGGCTCTGGATGGCTCACCGGCCGGAGCCGGCTGGGGGGTCGACGCCGACGGCGAGCCCGCGATCCGGGCCGCCGATATCGCCGCGCTCCTGCCTTTCGGCGGGGCCAAGGGATTCGGCATCAACCTGGTGAGCGACGTGCTCGGGGGAATCCTGGCCGGAAACGAGGCCAGCTCCGTATTGGCGAAACAGTCGGATCGAAAAGACCTGTGGACGAGCCATTTCTTCCTCGCGCTGGATGTCGCCGCGTTCACCGATGAATCGGAATTCCGGGCGCGGGTGGATCGGCAAATCCAGGCGGTCCGGGCCGCGAGACGCGCGCCGGGCGTGGAGCGCATACTGATCCCCGGCGAGCGGGCCGGCGAGAGCCATCGGCGCCAGTTGAAATTGGGGGTCGAATTACCGGCGATGGTACGAATTCGGCTAGAGGAATTGGCTGAGGCCAGGGGAGTTTCGACGCCATGGAGGAAGTAGGCCCGGGTCAGGACGGCGATCTGCCCGAAGCGCTGGGTGAGGTCGAACGGACGGTGCTTTCGGACGACACCCGGGGTATTTCGAAGATCGCCGGTCACCTGCCGCCGGACTTTTGCCAGCGTGTCGCCCGGCTGTTACATGACCACGGAGAAAGGGTCGTGCTGGTCACCGGGTTCTACGTGAACGGGGCGCCGGAGACCGACGGCCCGCCCGGAACCGCCGCGCTGGGTCACGCCCTGCAGCTGCAGGGCTCCGACGTGACCATGGTGACCGACACCACCGCATTCGAAGCCCTGCGGGCCATCACGCCGCCGAAGATCGCGTGCGTCGAATTTCCCGTGATGAGCAACAGAAAGAGCGCGAACTGGGCAGCCAGGTTTCTGGATGAGGTGAAACCGACCGCCATCGGCTTTATCGAGCGTCCCGGTCCCACCGCCGACGGGTCGTATCGAAACTGGAAGCACGTCGACATAACCGAGCATTGCGCCCTTACCCATCATCTGCTCGCGGGCGATGCGCCGTCGTTCGCCGTCGGCGATGGCGGTAACGAGGCCGGGATGGGCGGATACCGGAAGCAGCTGATCGAGAAGGGGGTGCTCGATGATCCCTGCGTCGCCGCGGCGGATGAATTGGTGATCGCGAGCGTGTCGAACTGGGGGGCAATAGGCATCGTGGCGGAGCTGGCGAAAATGTCCGGCCGGGACCTCCTGCCCCACCCCGAAATGGAAGAGGCCCGCCTGCGGGCCATGCTCCGCCGGGGCGCGGTGGACGGAGTCTCCGGCGAAACCGAATTGAAGGTGGACGGGCGCAATCTGGAGTCTTACCTAAGGGCGCTGGTCGAGTTACGGAGGATCGTGGGGCAACGAGGAGAGGTATCGTAACCGGCGGAATGGACCCGCGCTGATGGGTGGTGGTCGCCAGCCTGCGGGCGCTGGCGGCCTGTTCACCTGCCTCCACCGCTCCCGAGTCCGACGCCGGACCAATCCCCACCCCGCCCCCGGGGCCGCCGGAAGAAGCCGCAGACGTGCAGGTCTTGCGCGTCGTGGACGGCGACACCATCGACGGGACCGTCGAGCGCGTCCGCTACATCGGCATCGACACCCCCGAGGTGAACGCTCGCTGCGCCGACGAGGCCACGCGGCTCAATCAGGATTTGCTTGGCGACAGTCAAGTGCGTCTCGTGCCGGATGAGGAGAATCGCCACGTGTACGGGCGGATATTGCGCTACGTGTACGTGGGAAATATACACCTGAATTTGGAACTGGCGAAGCGAGGGGTCGCGGGGGTATTGAGCATCCCGCCGAACACCCGGCACGCCGACAGCTTCAAGGAGGCTGTCGCCACCGCTAGGGCCGGCGGGATCGGCTGCCTCTGGGACCCGGCGGGCCTGGCGGCCGAGGCGCGGGCGCGCGCCTCGGCAACCCCCACCCCAACGGAAAGGCTGCTGGTCACCCGCTTTCGCGCCAACGCCGCCGGGCTGGATCAGGAAAATCTGAATGACGAGTACGTGGCGATCGTGAACCTCGGGCCCGATCTGGAGATCGGCGGTTGGACGGTGCGTGACCGGGCGGACCACACCTACGTATTCCCCGCTTACACCTGGCCCACCGGCGTGGAGCTGCGCCTGCATACGGGCAGCGGAACCGACTGCGGTACCGTCCTCACCTACATCTACGAGGACTAGCGGACAAGACCATCTCCGCGAATGCGGTAGGCTGGCGCGACCTGATCCTGGGACCCAACCACCCTCAATTTCTCAAGGAGCTACATGGACAGCGAACAACGCGATTTCCTGGAGCGATTGATTGAGGCCCCCGGCCCGTCGGGTTACGAGCAGCCGGTGCGGGAAGAGTGGCGAAAATATACCGCTGGATTCGCCGATAGCGTGGAATCCGATCTCCACGGGAACGTGATCGCGGTCAGAAATCCGGACGGGCAGCTGCGCGTGATGTTCGCCGGCCACTGCGACGAGCTGGGATTCCAGGTCAATTACATCTCCGACGAGGGCTTCATCTACTTCAACACCATCGGCGGTCACGACGCCAGCTTGATTCCCGGACGTCGGGTCGTGATTCATGCCGATGGCGGCCCGGTCCGGGGAGTGACCGGCAGAAAGGCCGTGCATCTCACCACCGCGGCCGACCGGGGCAAGGCCGTGAAAATCGAGGACATCTGGATCGATATCGGCGTGGCCGATCGCGAAGAGGCTGGGAAGCTGGTTCGCGTGGGAGACGCCGTGACCTACGACCTGGGCATGAAGGAGTTGCGAAACGACATCGCCGTGGCGCGGGCCTTCGACAACAAGGTCGGAGCCTGGGTGGTGGCCGAGGCGCTACGGCGGATCGAGTCGAAAAATCTGGAAGCGGCCGTCATCGCCGTCGCCACCGTGCAGGAGGAGATCGGCCTGCGCGGCGCCACCACCAGCGCCTTTGGCATCGACCCCACCGTCGCCGTGGCCGTGGACGTGACTCACGCCACCGACTCCCCGGGGGTTAACAAGAAGACCGTGGGTGACGTCAGGCTGGGAGGCGGCCCGGTCATCGCCCGCGGCCCGAATATCAACCCGGTCGTGGAGAAGATGCTGTTCGATGCCGCCGAAGACGCCGGCATCGACGTGCAGGTGGAGGCCGAGTCGCGCGGCACCGGCACCGACGCCAACGCCATCCAGATCTCACGAGCCGGGGTGGCGACCGCCCTCGTAGGCGTGCCGTTGCGATACATGCACTCTCCCTCGGAGGTAATCTCCATGGCCGACGCCGACGCCACCGCGTCCCTGCTGGCCGCGTTCGCGGAACGCGTCCGGGCCGACAGCGACTTCACGCCGTAGGAGCTCGTGCGGACGCCGAAATGAGAACGGCAGCCAGATGAGGACATTCGGAAGGCAATTAATCCAGGCCGCGACGCTGGACCCGAATTTCTATGACGACTGTATTGATAACCGGCGGCTTGTCTGGCCGGCGCTGATCGTGGTCGTGGCCGGTGGCGCGGCCGGAGTACTGGGGCAGTACATCGGGCGCGATTTCGAGGCCGACGCTCTGCTGGAGAAGATGCTGCGGGCCACCCTTATCTGGACTCTGGGCTGGCCGGTGCTGGCCGGAACGGCGTTCGCGGTGAGCCGGTGGATTCTGGGGGGACAGGGTTCCTTTGGCGGCGTGTTTCGGGGCATGGGCTGGGCCTTCACCCCGGGGCTTCTACAGATCGCCATCGCGTTACCGCCGCTGCAATTCGTGGCCTTCGCGGTGCCGATGGTATGGATGGTGGCCACCGGCATGATGGCCACCGGACGGACTCTGCGAATTTCCAGCTCCCGGGCGATGATCGCCACCCTGCTGGCTTGGGGAGTCTGGGGCGTCGTCGGAATTGTGCTGATGGTCATTCAGGGCACCTTCCCCAGCTTCACCACGTAACTCGTTTACGCCTGATTCGAGCGATGCGGTAAATACTCTAATGTTGGCCGCATAGCGAAAGGGGCGTTGATGAGGAGCCTTCTGTGACCGAGGGAATAGCGTGCCCGAACTGTGCGCAGCTGAATCCTCCCGGGAGCAGTGAGTGCGCACGCTGCCGGCAGAGCCTGGAACACGAAATTCATCAAGACTGGGAAGGGGCTCTAACTGGGCGCGGGCGGGCGCGGCGCTCGTGGACGCCCTAATCACCGGATTCATCGCGGCGGTTTGGTTCAATGGGTTTCGAGACAGTTTCGTTTCCAGCCCTAGAGGCGCCGCTGCCCAGTTCGGCACGCTGGCTATCTTTCTCCTGCTGCCCGGGTATCAGGGAATTTCAGGACTGATCTGGGAGGGCCGTTACAAATTGGTCCGGAGGCACGAGGAGCCCGATCTACTGTTCGACCTGGAGCTGGATCCGTGGGAAAGCGAGAATGTGCTCGACGACCATCCCGGTATCGCCGCCCGTCTGGCTGAACTGTTGACGGCAGAGCTGGCTCGCCCCTGAAGCAGCATGCGCCGAGTGACACGCGGCAGTTCGACCTGCCAGCGGCGGAGTGAACGGCGCTACGTTCGGAATCTCCGATCTGGACTCTGGCGCATTCTCTTGACATCCCGTCGGGTGGTCACCTAGCCTCATGACTGGCAAAGGCTGTGAACGGGACTAGTAACGTTCGGAGAGCGTCTTCAGAGAGCCGGCGTAGGTGAAAGTCCGGCGGCGAAACCCGAGCGCGAATGGACCCCGGAGCTGCGGTCCGAAAGGCACGTCCGAGTAGGACCCGACGGTCGCCCGCCGTGATCAGGGCAGGGCATCGAGACGAGTTTCGGTCTCCGTGCCCGGTGAGTGGGGCGCTTGCGCGCTCAATCGGGGTGGTACCGCGAAGGTGACTACGAACCTCTCGTCCCCGGGACGAGAGGTTTTTGTATGTCGCGGCCCGGATGGCGGCCGAGGAGGCGATCGCGATGGGTGTCGAATTCACCATCCTAGCAACCCTACGACCCGAACGCGAGCAAGCGTTGGGCTGGTTGCGTGAGGGTCGCTCGGTGCCCCTCTACCGCGAAGTCCTAGCCGACCTCGAAACGCCCGTCTCCGCCTACCTCAAACTCGCCGGCGATAGTCCTTCGTTCCTTCTGGAGAGCATCGAGTCCAGCGAACGGCTGGGGCGCTTCAGCTTCCTTGGCGGCGACCCGTACATGGTCCTTTCCATGCGGGACGGCGTCGCTCGCTTCCGTGAGAACGGGGGCGAGCGGTCAGAGCCGTTCAGCGACCCGATGGCCGTTATCGACGCCGAACTTGCCCGGCGAAATGCCGTCGCTCTGCCGGACCTGCCTCGCTTCCAGGGTGGGGCCGTCGGGTACCTAGGTTATGAGACGGTCCGCTATTTCGAGGACCTTCCGCTGCCGGCCAAAGATGATCTCAATCTCCCCGATATTGTCCTCATGTTCGTCGATACGCTGGTCGTCTTCGATCACCTGACCCACAGCATGAAGCTGGTGGCCCACGCGGTCAGCACCGGCGATCCGGAGGCCGACTACGACCGCGCCGTGGAGCGCATCGACAGTCTGGCCCACCGACTCGCCTCCCCGGCCACCGGTAGCACCGCCATTCCGGCCGCCAATAAGACCGGCGGTGCCCCCCCCATCTCCAACCTCACCCGGGAGGACTTCGAGACCGCCGTGCGAAAGGCTCGGGACTATATAACCGCCGGCGACATCATCCAGGTCGTGCTGTCGCTGCGAATCGCCAGGGAGTTGAGCGTGCCGGCCTTCACGGTGTATCGGTTCCTGCGGACGGTAAACCCGTCGCCATACATGTTCTTCCTTGACTTGCAGGATATGCAGGTGGTCGGAGCTTCCCCGGAAATGCTGGTCCAGGCCGAAGGTCGCCGCATCCGAACCCGCCCTATCGCGGGAACCCGGCCGAGGGGCGCCGGCCCCGAAGAGGACGAGGCCATGGCCCGCGAACTGCTCGCCGACGAGAAAGAGCGCGCCGAGCATGTGATGCTGGTCGATCTGGGACGCAACGACATCGGGCGGGTCGCCCGGCGTGGTAGCGTGGAAGTCACGGACTTCATGAGCGTGGAGAAATTTTCCCACGTCATGCACATCGTTTCTCAGGTCGAGGGCGACCTCCGCGACGGCGAAACCGCGACGGGGGCGCTGCGGGCTTGCTTTCCCGCGGGCACTCTCAGCGGCGCTCCCAAGATCCGCGCGATGGAAATCATCGCCGAGTTGGAGCCAACCTGGCGCGGCCTGTACGGCGGCGCCGTCGGCTATTTCAGCTTCTCCGGCGACATCGACACCGCCATCACGATCCGAACCATGCTCGCCCAGGACGGCTACGGCTACGTGCAGGCAGGCGCCGGGATCGTGGCCGATTCTGACCCGGCCACCGAATTCGAGGAATGCCAGAACAAGGCCCGCGCGCTCCTGCGGGCTATCGATCTGGCCCAGGAGGCAGGCTGATGCTGCTGGTCATCGATAATTACGATTCGTTTACTTACAACCTGGTCCAGTATCTGCTGGAACTTGGCCAGGAGCTCGAGGTAAAGCGCAACGATATGGTGACGATCGCCGAGATCAAGGCGCTGGCTCCGGCGGCGATCATCATCTCTCCCGGGCCCTGCACGCCCGATGAGGCCGGAGTCTCGCTGGACTTGGTCCGGGAACTCGGCCCTTCCACGCCGCTACTCGGCGTCTGCCTTGGGCATCAGTGCGTCGGCCAGGCCTACGGTGGAAACATCGTGGCCGCCCCGGTCTTGATGCACGGCAAAACCTCCGCCGTCCATCATCACGAAAGCGGCATCTACGACGGGCTCCCAACCCCCTTTGAGGCGGCCCGCTACCATTCCCTGATCGTGGACCGCGAGACTTTGCCCGACATACTGGAAGTCGACGCCGAAACCGACGACGGCCTCATCATGGGATTCCGCCACCGGCAGCATCCCGTGCACGGCGTCCAATTTCATCCGGAGTCCATCCTCACCGTGGCCGGCAAGGATCTGCTCGCCGGGTTTCTGAACCTTTACGGATTGGAAGGGAAAGCGTGATAGTCGAGGCGACCGGGACACTGCTCCGGGGCGAGTCGCTTACTTACGACGAAGCCGCCTCCGCCATGACCGAAATCATGGATGGAGCACCGACTCCGGCGCAGTTCGGCTCCTTCGTCACCGCTTTGCGAATGAAGGGTGAGACCGCCGACGAGATAGCCGGTATGGGCGCCGTCATGCGAGAGCGGGCGTTGCGAGTGAACGTGGATGCCAGGCCGCTGGTTGACGTGGTGGGCACCGGCGCCGACGGGCAGAACACGTTCAATATTTCCACCGCCGCCGCCTTCGTGGTCGCCGGTGGCGGGGCGCGGGTCGCCAAGCACGGCAACCGCGCCGCCACCAGCCAGAGCGGCAGCGCCGATGTGCTGGAGGCGCTCGGCGTCAAGATCGAGCTGTCTCCCGGCGCGGTGGCGGCGTGCATCGAACAGGCCCGCATCGGCTTCATGTTCGCGCCCGTATTTCACCCGGCCATGAAGTTCGCCGCGCCATTGCGCCGCGAGATCGGCATCCCCACTGTTTTCAACCTACTCGGTCCGCTGACCAATCCGGCCGGTGTCCGCCGCCAGGTCCTCGGCGTCGCCCGCCCCGAACTCGTCGATCTCATAGCCGGCGCCCTTTCGCGGCTGGGAACCGAGCACGCCCTGGTGGTGCACGGGCTCGAAGGTCTGGACGAAATATCCATAGCCGGACCCTCGCGGATGGCGGCGGTTCGTGACGGCGTGGTAAACGCCACCGAGATCGCACCGGAAGACTTTGGCCTGAGCCGTTCCCCACTCAATGAAGTGGCCGGCGGTACCGCCGCCGAAAACGCGGAAATGGTCCGGTCCGTCCTCGCCGGGGATACCGGATCGCGCGCGGACATCGTTCTGCTCAACGCCGCCGCCGGCATGGTCGTGGCCGGTCTCGCGGATGATATTGGCGCTGGCATCGATCTGGCCCGAGAAGCCATTACTTCCGGCCGGGCGGCGGCCGCGTTGGACCGCCTCGTCGAAGTCAGCAACGGGGCGTAAGTCGATGCGCTCCATTACGACGATCCTGGACCGCATCCTGGAGCGTAAGCAGGAAGAGATCGACGCCGCCCGCCAAATCACGTCCCTGGAGACCTTGCGCGATCGAGCCCGGTCGGCCCCGCCGGTCCGGGATTTCAAGAGCGCGCTAGCCACCGACGGCGTCTCAGTGATCGCCGAGATCAAGCGGGCCTCACCCTCCGCCGGCGCCTTTGCTCCGGATGTCGATGCCGTCGAGCTGGCCCGGGCTTACGAGGCCGGCGGCGCATCCGCCATTTCCGTGCTGACCGACGCAGATTTCTTCCAAGGGTCGCCCGACGACCTCAAGTCGGCTCGGGACGCCACGGCCCTACCGGTGCTGCGCAAGGACTTCATCCTCGACCACTACCAAGTATACGAATCCCGAGTCATGGGCGCCGACGCGATTCTCCTGATCGTGGCCGCGCTGGACGGTCTATCCGAATTGCTCGGGTTGGCGCGGGACCTTGACCTTCACTGCCTGGTTGAGGTTCACGACGGGCACGAAATTCAGCAAGCCGTGGCAGCCGGAGCGAACATCATCGGCGTCAACAATCGAGACCTGCGGACGTTCGACACAAATCTGGAAACGACCGAGCGTTTGCGGCCCGAAATTCCGTCTGGCGTGATCCACGTCAGCGAGAGCGGCATCAAGACCGCCGCTGACGTCCGCCGGCTGACCCGCGCCGGAGTCGATGCGGTTCTCGTCGGCGAATCCCTGGTCCGCTCGGCCGATCCGGCTTCGGCGCTGCGGGCGTTGCGCGGGGCCGGCGATGCCTGATCCGCTTAAGATCAAGATATGCGGCCTGCGCGACCCGGCGTCCGCCGCCGTCGCGGTCGCCGCCGGAGCCGATATGCTAGGGGTGATTCTTTGCCCGGCCCGCCGCCGGGTCAGGCTGGATGCGGCGGCGCAGATACTGGGCGAGGCCGGCGACGGGGTGCTCAAAGTGGGGGTATTCGTGGACCCGACAATCGAGGAAGTCCAGGCGGCCATCGACACTATTGGACTGGACATCATTCAATTAAACGGCGAAGAATCACCGGAGTTTTGTAATCAGTTTTTGATCCTGACCATGAAGAGTTTCAAAGCGACCCCGCAGGGGGTACTGCCCGATCCTGCGCCGTATCCCACCGGACCTATCCATCTCGACGCGCCGGGTACCGTGGGCGGGGGCGGCCGGCCGTGGGATTTCTCCCTGGCCCGGAGCATAGCATCGGAGCGGCCGGTGATGATGAGCGGCGGGCTGAACCATGAAAACGTCGCCGACGCCATAATCATCGTCCGACCTTGGGCCGTGGACGTGAGTAGCGGCGTGGAGACTGACGGTGTCAAGGACCCGGCCCTGATTCGTGCTTTTGTCGAGCGAGCTCGCGAGGTGCGTTTCTGATGACTGCTATTTCCCCGACTTTGGCTCGACGCATTCCGATCCTGGCGGCCGCCATTTGCGTCGCGGTGCTTCTGGGAGCGTGTGGTGAAGGGTTGAGTCTGGTCGCCGTCGACGCCGAAGCCACCCCACTTCCTTTTAAGACGCCGCGGGTCGCCGAGGAATCCGTCGGCCCCGAGTCCGAATCCACCGCTACAACCGGGCCGGAGTCGGAATCGGCAAGCCAACCGACGGCCGAGCCCGATGCAGAAGGCATTCAGGCGACGGAAGACGTGGCGGTCGAAGCCGAGGAGCCAACCGCAACGCCTGAACCCGAGCCCGACCCAACCCCCACCACGTCCGAATCCCTGGCTGAGACCGACACTGCTGTCACCTCCGCCGAGGCTGCCGGGGCCTGGCTGCTGGGCGTGCTCGAGAATTCGGCAGCCCGCACCGTGGCTCTCCGTGCTCATGAGGTGAGCGCCGATCTCATGGTCTTCAACGAAACCGCCGACGTGAACACTTACTACGAAAACGGCCTGGTAGCGATGGCGTTTTCATCGAACGTCCGCAGTTTCTACGGCGTGATATCGGTCACGGCGTTGCCGCCGGCCAGCGACCGCCAGGTTGAATCGCCCTTGTTCTTCTTTGAGCAGGTCGTGATTCACGAATCCGACGAGGACGCCCTCGAGTTTCTGGACTCATACCAGTTCGCGGTGGTCGATCTTTTTGTGGACCAGGGCGCTGCCGTCCTTGACGCGGCGATGGCCGGGGTATTCCAGGCCGATGGAACCCCGGAATTGACTCCCATCCCGCCTCCGGGGTTTGCCGACGATGAGATTCTGCTGGTTGTGGAATGGCCGGTGAACGCCACCGCGAACGACCTGACTCCGCGAATGCACATCGCCTTGTTGCGCAAGGGCAACGTAATTGTCGCCATCGCCCTGGGGAGCACGAACGAGGGCCAGGTGTACCGCTTCTTCGGCATCGTGGAGCGCCTCATCTCGCGGATGAACTGACGCCAGGGTAATTCTGAGAGGATTTCGATCCCCGTGACAGCGACCAAACCGAGCCGACAGGCGGCCGGCGGCCTGCGTGCGCTGCCCGATGAGTCCGGGCATTTTGGCGAATTCGGCGGCATCTACATGCCGGAGGTCCTGATGCCGGCGGTGAAGGAACTGGACGAGGCCTACCGGCGCGTGCGCGACGATCCAAAATTCGTCGCCGAACTCGACTCTCTGTTGCGCGATTACGTAGGCCGGCCGACCCCGCTCTATTTTGCTCCCCGCCTCACCGCCGAGGCCGGCGGCGCGAAGATTTACCTGAAGCGCGAGGACCTGGCACACACCGGCGCCCACAAGATAAATAATGCCCTCGGCCAGGGCCTGCTGGCGAAGGCCATGGGCAAGCGACGCATCGTCGCCGAGACCGGCGCCGGCCAACACGGCGTCGCAGTCGCCACCGTCTGCGCCATGCTCGACCAGGAATGCATCGTCTACATGGGCGCGCTGGACATTGAGCGGCAGGAACTCAACGTCTTCCGCATGCAAATCTTGGGCGCCACGGTGGTCCCAGTCGAATCCGGCAGCCGCACCCTCAAGGACGCGATCAACGAAGCCATTCGCGACTGGGTCACCAACGTCCGCACCACCTACTATCTCCTCGGTTCGGTCGCCGGGCCGCACCCGTACCCGCTCCTGGTCCGCGATTTCCAGACCATCATCGGCCGCGAGGTACGCGAGCAGATGCAACGCGCCGAAGACGGCCTGCCCGACGTGCTGGTGGCCTGCGTCGGCGGTGGCAGCAACGCCATCGGGCTGTTTCACGAGTTTCTTGACGACGAGCCGGTCCGCCTAGTCGGGGTCGAAGCCGCCGGTCACGGTGTGGACACCGACAAGCACGCCGCCACCATTTCTAGAGGCTCGCCCGGCGTCCTCCACGGCGCCCGGACATATGTTCTGCAGGACGAGCACGGCCAGATCAGCGAGGCCCACAGCATCTCCGCCGGGCTCGACTATCCCGGCGTCGGCCCCGAGCACAGTAATCTGCGCGATACCGGCCGGGCCGAGTATGTCGCCGTGGACGACCGAACGGCGCTGGCGGCTCTGCAAACCCTCTCCCGCACCGAGGGGATAATCCCGGCGCTCGAATCGGCCCACGCCATCGCCCACGCGCTGGAGCTGGCAGCCACCTTGACGCCCGAGCAAACCATCGTAGTCAATCTCTCCGGGCGCGGCGACAAGGACATGGAAACCGTCGTCCGGGAATTCGGCCTCCGCTCTTGAGCCGGCTCGACGACATATTTAACGCGGCCCGCAAGGAGAAGCGGATCGTGGTCAGCATCTATCTGACGACCGGCCATCCAGACCTCGACGCTTCCCTGGAACTTGCCCGCGCCGCCCTGGCTGGCGGCGCCGAGATGCTGGAAATCGGCGTTCCCTTCAGCGACCCGCTGGTCGACGGGCCGGTCATCCAAGCCTCCTCCCACACGGCGCTTCAAAACGGCGTCACCCTGGCTGATTGCCTGCAATTTGTCCGCACCCTGCGCGCGGAATCCGACGCTCCCATGCTCCTGATGGGCTCCGCAAATCCGTTCCTGGCTTCCGGCTGGGACAACGTGGCCGAGGACGCGCGCTCCGCCGGGGCCGACGGACTCATAGTCCCGGATTTGCCGCCCGAAGAGGCCGGGGACGCCCTGACAGCGCTGGGCGCGCGCGACCTCAATCTGATCCAAATGCTGGCGCCGACCAGCGACGAGTCCCGCGTGAAAATGGTCACCGGCTTCGCCCGGAGTTTCATTTACTGCGTTGCGCTCACCGGCACCACCGGCGCACGCACCGAGATGGACGCCGGCCTGCAATCCTTCCTAGAGCGCGTGCGAGCCCGCACCGAAGTGCCCCTGGTCGTCGGTTTTGGCATCTCTTCCGGCGAGCACGTCGCTCACCTGCGGGGACTGGCCGACGGCGTCATCATCGGCAGCGCTTTCGTCCGGCTGGCCGGCGAGACCGATCCGAACGACCGCGCCGCGGCTGCTGAGGAATACGTCCGCGGTCTCGTGGCCGCCTCCCGGTGAGGTCCGACTCGAACCCGATCCGGTGAGCCTCCTGCGCATCCTCTCCGGCGCCGTTCTCTTCGCCTACCTGGGGATCGTGGCGCGCGCATCCTGGGTCCTTTCCCACCCGCGCCGAGATTTCGTGCCGCGGAATTATCGACCCTCCGCTCTGCCCCTCGAACGGGTTCAGGTTCAGAGTCGAGGAGGATTGCGCCTGGCCGCCTGGCACGCCCGCCAGGATGATGCCCCCGGCACCATCGTCTTCTCACACGGTGTCTGGTCAAATCACCTGGAGATGGAATCCCGCGCCGAGGCTCTGTGGCGGCGCGGATTCAGCGTGCTGCTCTTCGACTACCGGGCCTGCGGTGAGAGCGAAGGCCGGACCACCACCCTGGGTCAGAAGGAAGTGGACGACCTGCTCGGCGCTGTCGATTTCCTATCCGGGGACTCTGACCGAGGCCCCATCGGCGTGTGGGGCAACTCCATGGGCGGCTCCATCGCCATCATGGCCGCCGGGCGCTGTCCCCACATCGACGCCGTGGTCAGCGACAGCGCCTTTGCGGTTCTTGCGGGCAATCTCGGACACGGCTTCCACGCTGCCACCGGGTTACCGGCGTGGCTTTTCCTCCGCGCCGTCATCGCCCTGGCCGAGGCGCTGGCCGGCGGCGATTTGCGGTCCGTGCGACCGCTCGACTCGGTCCCCGCCCTCTCACCGCGGCCGCTGCTGCTCGTGCAGGGGGAAGAGGACGTCCTGGTACATCCCCGCGAGGCCCGCGCCCTCCACGCAGCCGCCGGCGATCCGAAGGAGCTGTGGATGCTTCCGGACTGCGGCCACGTCGAGGCCTTCGATCGGCTGCCCGACGAGTTCACCGATCAGGTGGATAAGTTCTTTCGTCAGGCCTTCGAGTCGGCGGGACCGACCCGGGCCGACACCTCGGAAACGCCCTAAACGCCGGCCTTTTCCAGCCGCGCCCGGCGCCACTCGCGCAATTCTTCCAGCTCCCGGGTGTTCACCACCTGCTCCTTCGTTATCCCGGCGCGGCGCGCGGTCATGATCCCGTACGGCAGCAGGCCCAGGTGCTGGACAGCGTGGGCGTCGGTGTTGATCACGATTTCCACTCCCATCTCCACCGCCCTCCTGGCCAGTTCATCCGACAGATCCAGACGATCCGGCATGGCGTTGATCTCCATCGCCGTCCCAGTCTCGGCCGCCGCCGCGAACACGGCGTCGGCGTCGAACCCATAGCCGTCGCGGACGTTCAGTAGGCGTCCGGTTGGGTGGCCGATAGCGTCAGACCACGGATGTCGCACCGCGGCCAGAATGCGTTTCGTCATCACCTCGCTCGACTGCTGGAAAGCCGTATGCACCGAGGCCGTCACCCAGTCGAGCCGGGCCAGCTCGGCATCTTCGTAGTCCAACTTGCCGCCGGTCAGGATGTCCACCTCGGAGCCGTGCAGCACCTCCAGGGATGGCATCTCCTCATTCACCGCGGCGATCTCCAGCGCCTGCTCGCGCAGTCTTTCCGGTTCCAGGCCCTGCGCCACCACCAGTGACTGCGAGTGGTCGCTGACGATCAGATAGCGGTGGCCCAACCTCTCCGCCGCCGCCGCCATCTCCCTGGAGGTGTGGGAGCCATCGCTCCAGCGAGTGTGCGTGTGCAGGTCACCCCGCAGGTCCCCGATTTCCACCAGTCTCGGCAGCCGGCCCTGCTGCGCCGCCTCGATCTCGCCCCGATCTTCTCGTAGTTCCGCCGGTATGAACTGCATCCCGAGCAGGTCGAAAAACGCCTCCTCGTCTTCCAATCGCACCGCCTCGCCGGAGGTGCGCGTAACCGTGCCGGTTTCACCCAGCGCCATCCACTGCGCAGCCGCGATCGCTGTGATCTTCTCCAGGTGGGCGGTGCTGCCCGAATGTCGGATAAGGGTCGCGGCAAAGTCGTCGGGGGCCGCCAGGTGCAGCACCACCGGGATACCGCTCCTCGTGGTTCCGCGCGCCACGTCCGCTCCCACCTCCGTCACCTGGCACAGGCCGCCAAAGGCGCCCGCCACCGCCTCCCCATCAGCCGAGGCCACCACCAGTTCGATGCTGCGAACCGTCGCGCGGCCCCGTCGGATTTCCCCGGCCGGATTGGCTGCCGTCAGCCTGACGGCCTCGTTCAGCGCCGCCAGCAGCGCCAGAGCCTCCGGCAGCGCCTGTCCCAATCTGAACGTGCCCCGGCGTTCCCGCAGCCGCTCGATTTCCCTCAAGTAGGCCTGCACCTTTTTCGGGCCCATGCCCGGGAGTTCGCGCAGCCGGCCGGACTGTGCCGCCGACTCCAACCCGTCCACATCCACGATCTCCAGCTCGTTAAAAAGGCGCGAGGCCGTCTTCGGTCCGATTCCCTGAATCGCCAGAATCTCGAATACGCCGTCGGGAATACCGGCCCGGGCCTTCGTCAGTTCAGTGCTGGCGCCGGTCTGGACGAATTCGGCGATCACCTTGCCCATCGTGGCCCCGATCCCCGGCAGCGTGTCCAACCTGTCCTCCAGGACCGCGCTCGCCACATCCACATCAACGGTATCCACTCGACGGGCGCCGGTACGGAATGCCCGCGCCCGGAACTCGTCCTCCGCCTTGATCTCCAGCGCGTCGGCGATCGCTCCCAGCAGCGCCGTGATTTCCTTGTTGTTAGGTCCGCTGGGCAATCGCTCCGGCCTCCCTCCAGCCGGCGCTAGACCGGCCTACGCGACGAATCCGCCCGTCTCTCAGGCTACCCGTGTTCCAGCGAAACCGCCGCGCTCGCCTCGCGCCGGTTGGATGTTCCCCGTCCCACGCCCTGGTAAGTGAACCCCTGGGCGCGCAGATCATCGCCGTCATAGACGTTGCGGCCGTCAATCATCAGGCGATTTCGCATCAGGCCGCCGGCCCGTTCCCAATCGATCTCGCGAAATTCATTCCATTCCGTCGCCAGCACCACCGCATCCACCCCCTTCATCGCATCGTAAACATCGCCGGCGTAGTAAATGCCGGGCAACTCCTCGCGGGCTCGCTTCGTGGCCACCGGGTCAAAGGCCCGCACCTCGGCGCCTTCATTCAGCAGCAGCCGGATGATCTCAATCGCCGGCGCGTCGCGGACGTCGTCCGTGTTCGGTTTGAACGACAGCCCCAGCACCGTGATGACCCGACCCCGTAGTTCTCCCAGTTCGTCGCGCAGCCGCCGCACAACCGAGCGCCGCATGTCCCGGTTGATTTCCACCACCGCCCGCAGCAACTGCGGATGGCAGCCGTTCACGGCCGCCATGTGCTCCAGCGCCAGCACGTCCTTGCGGAAGCAGCTTCCACCCCAGCCGATTCCCGCGCTCAGGAAACCCACCCCGATCCGGTCGTCGAGCCCCATCCCTCGCGCCACCTCGGTCACGTCCGCGCCAAGTTGGTCGCACATACTGGCGATTTCATTGATGAACGATATTCGCGTGGCAAGGAACGCGTTCGACGCGTATTTGATCATTTCCGCCGTACGCAGGTCCGTGATGATGATGGGGCAGTCGAACGACCGGTACAGCAGAGTCACATCCTCCGCCGATTGCCTGTCTTCCGAGCCCAACACGATCCGGTCCGGGTTCAGAAAATCGGAGACCGCGGAGCCCTCGCGGAGGAATTCGGGATTGGAAACTACATGAAAATCGACCTCGTCGCCCCGGTGCTGAGTGATCAGTTCGGCCACCAGGTCGCCGGTCCCCACCGGCACCGTGCTCTTGTCCACCACGATCGTGCGGCCGTCCAGCTCCTCCGCGATCATCGCCGCCGCCGCCTCCACGCTGGAGAGGTTCGCCTCCCCCGCCGGACCGGGCGGAGTGTCCACCGCGATAAACACAAAATCCGCTCCGGGAATGCCCTCTGCGTACGACGTGGTAAAACTCATCCGCTTCGCCGCCTGGTTGCGGATCACCAGGTCCTCAAGACCCGGTTCAAATATCGGTATCACTCCCTTATTGAGCGACTCCATCTTCGCCTCGTCGATGTCCAGGCAAACGACATCATTTCCCAGGTCGGCGAAACACGCCCCCGTCACCAGGCCAACGTAGCCCGTTCCAACAATGCAGATTCTGCTCAACTGATCCCCGCCAGGTTGATTGCCCTAATTTGGCAATAGTACGTCCGGGAGATTGTAGTCAACCGTCCGCCCTCGCGCCGCCTATTCTCGTAGGCAAACGCCCGCCAAACCTCCGCCGTTGCGGCCTGGCGCCGCTGCCCGCCGTCAACCTCTTGAGGTTAATTCTAAAAATCGGCCCGGCCCTGATAAAGCGGCCGGGACCGCATCCGCCTCTCAGGCCCCGGCGGCCACCTTTTGCAGCACCCGAAGGGAATTGATCCCCAGCAACTCGCGATAGCCGCCCGCCTCCAGTATCTCCCCGATCACCTGAAAAGGCCCGATTTCCGGATCGTTGGCGTCGTGAAACAGCACCAGTCCCCCGGAAGGCACGAACCGCGACCACCCTTTGAAATCAATCTTCGTCGCCTCGTAGGTGTGATCGCCATCGATCCAGAGCATCGATATTTCACCGTCCCAGGCTTTGCAGGCCC
>Ga0310121_10002400_pt1 | contig 17805 bp, 19 predicted proteins | sample CB27_Tmax_986_MG_FD_203504 | JGI IMG/M metagenome (GOLD analysis project Ga0310121, IMG submission 203504) | Marine microbial communities from Western Arctic Ocean, Canada - CB27_Tmax_986 | ecosystem: Environmental > Aquatic > Marine > Oceanic | place: Canada: Western Arctic Ocean | collected...
ACACTCTATGACGACGAGGGCGCCGACGAGCTCGTTTTCCTGGACATCACCGCCAGCTCAGACGGCCGCGACACGATGGTGGACGTCGTTCGCCAGGTTTCAGAGCGAGTCTTCATTCCGCTAACTGTAGGTGGCGGAATTCGGTCGGTCGAGGACGTGCGTCGCATGCTGGGGGCAGGGGCCGACAAGGTATCTCTCAACACCGCTGCCGTCCAGAACCCGACCTTGATCTCCGAGGCGTCAGACTTCTTCGGATGCCAGTGCATCGTCGTCGCTGTAGACTACAAGCATCTGAGCGACCGTGGGCAGGAGGCTGGTCCCCAGCCTGCAGACCAGAGCCTGGCGTTGGACGGCGGGTCGCGCTGGGAGGTCTACACCCACGGCGGCCGTACAGCTACCGGAATCGACGCGTTCAAGTGGGCCCAACGCGCAGCGGATCTGGGCGCCGGTGAGCTCCTGGTCACCAGCATGGACGCCGATGGCCAGCAGAACGGCTACGACCTCGAGTACACTCGAGCCGTTTCCGAAAGCGTGGCAGTCCCTGTAATCGCGAGCGGAGGAGCTGGGGACCTCGAACACCTCTACGAAGGTGTATCCGAAGGGAAAGCGGACGCGGTCCTGGCCGCCAGCATGTTCCATTTCGGAAAGTACCGCATCCTCGAAGCGAAAGAGTACCTCCATGGGAAGGGTGTTCCGGTCAGACCGTTGCACGCCAACTAGGCACCTTCCCAACTCGTCGCTGGAACGCCAGGGCATATACGTCGAATCGACCGACCCGCTAGCGACCGGTGGCTGTTGTAATGATCCAACTAGATGAAAAGGGGCTCGTCCCCGCCATAGCCCAGAACGCCGACACCGGAGAGGTCATCATGCTGGGGTACGTCAGCCCCGGCTCGCTCAAGCGGACCCTCGAGGGCGGCGAGGTTTGGTTCTACAGCCGCAGCCGCGCTGACCTGTGGCACAAAGGCGAAGTGTCCGGTAACTACATGCACGTCAGGTCGGTGACCGCCGACTGCGATGGCGACGTGCTTCTACTCAAGGTAGACCCGGACGGTCCGATCTGTCATACGGGCAATCCGACGTGCTTCTTCAAACCCGTCGAAGAACTCCCCGAGTTCGCCCACCACGACAAAGGCACCGGCATAATCGACGAGCTTTTCGCCGTGATTCAAGACCGCAAGAGAGAGATGCCGGATGGGAGCTATACCGCCAAGCTGCTGAACGAAGGCACCGATCGTATCAGCCAGAAGGTAATCGAAGAGGCGGGAGAGACGGCCATCGCCGGTATGAAGGGCGACAAAGAGCAGGTGGCGAGCGAGGCTGCGGACCTCATCTACCACACTCTGGTGCTTCTCGCCGCCTCGGGCGCCAAACCCGAAGACGTCTGGCAACACCTGCGCCAGAGGCGGAAGTAGGGGTTACCATTTTCCGGCCGTTTCGACTGGCGTACCTTCGAGGACACTACCGATACCTTGTTAAGGGCGTTCTTCGTCCGGAGACACCAACGGCTCGATGGCTGGGATTAACATGGGAATGTCAGCGTCGATCAGGATCCCAGAGTAGTCGTGAACCAGCCTATGGCGCATACCAACTATACTTCGCCATGGAATCTCGGGATGCGAGTCCGCGAACTCCGGTGAAATCTTGCTCGCCGCCTCCCCGATGATCTGAATCAGTCGCATCACCGCGTACTGCAAGGCCTCGTTCGCGCCAAACTCCGCGGCACTAGTCCGACTCGTGAATTCCAGGATTTTGTTGGCTGCCTGTAGTATATCCAGTAGATAGGCGTCATCCCGCTACATAGACAGGCTCCGCTGTGCTCAAGATGTGACGCCTACGAATATAGTTTTCGCTCCGTTCGATAGCTCGGCGCTCTATCAGGTCGACCTTGTGCCCGAAAATATCCCCGAGCTCATCAACCATACTTACAAAATCAGCCAGTCCCCAATGGACATCTTTTTGGAACGGTACAAGTACGTCAACGTCGCTCAGCGGTGAAAAATCGTCTCTAAGAACGGAGCCGAACAGAGCCAACTCCAAGACATTCCATCTTGCGCAGAAGTCTTGCAGCTTCTCTTCTGGTATGTCCACCTTGGGAAGAGCCAACTGGTTCTTGTCCTACAGCCTTGAATTGTAGCGAGTAGGACGCCAGGCTACCAGCCTTAACCTACTCTATCTCCTTCATGCCACGCCCTCGTCGGCCTCAATGGTCAGCTCAATCGCTGCAATCGCGACCTCGATCTGGTCGTCGTAGGGCTCGCTTGTGGTGACCGCTTGCAGCGCCATGTTAGGAGCTGCGAGTATCCGGACGAGCGGATTGTCGTAGTGGGTCGAGGTGAATCGGACGGCCTCGTACGCTATCGCGGCGATCACCGGTACCAACACGATTCGAGACGTTACCAGCCACCATAGCGGATCACGTCCAATGAACGCGAAAGCTGCGAGCGCGGTCACCATGATTGTGAGTAAAAACGCCGTGCCGCAACGAGGGTGTGCCTTAGGATGATTCCGCACAACGGCGACGTCCAGCGGCTCAGACTCCTCCTGAGCGTGGACTACCATGTGCTCTGCCCCGTGGTACATGAATAGTCGCCTGATTCGCGGCATACGTCCGATCATGTACACGTAGCCAAGGAATATCCCCAGTCTCGTAAGGCCCTCGAACAGGTTGCTCGCCAGATCGGAGCCGAGTGCGTCTTCCAGCACGACACTCACGACCAGAGGTACGCCAAAGAAAAGCGCGAGGGCAAACGCGAGGGAGAATATCACCGCGATGGCCAGTGAGTTGCTGTCGATCTCCTGACTCTCGTCTTTTGCGCCGACGCTGGCGGAGTACGCCAGTGCACGCATGCCGATGGCTAGGGTCTCGACAAGGCCGGAAACGCCTCTGAGCAAGGGGACGCTACGCAGCGGTTCTGGGAGGAACGGCTCGAGCGGCTCGCAGCGGTGGGCGATGGTACCGTCAGGCCGACGGACAGCGACACAGACGTTTCGGCGCCCGCGGATCATCACTCCCTCGAGCACTGCTTGACCGCCGTACGTCGATTTTGTTGGCGAAGGCACTATTCAGTCTACCGAAACGCAACAAAAAAGGGGGTGAGAACTCTCACCCCCTTTTGCGGCTTCATTATGAGAGGGTCAGGCGAGATTGTACCGACGCTTCATCCTCTCGACTCGACCCTCGGTATCAACGATTCTCTGCTCACCGGTATAGAAAGGGTGGCATTGATTGCAGATCTCGACCCTCAGTTCGGGCTTGGTCGCACCCGTCGTGTAGGTCTTCCCACACGAGCACGAGACCTTCGCATCGGCGAAGTATTCGGGATGTATTGTGGCTTTCATGGTCCGTTACACTTCCCGCACAGGATAGACGCTCGCCCGCCGCTTGTCTCTACGCACGTGTTCGAACTTCACCTCGCCGTCCACAAGAGCAAACAGCGTGTGGTCTCTACCTAGCCCAACGTTTCGGCCCGGCTCGATTCTTGTTCCACGCTGCCGCACGAGGATCGAGCCGGCGCTGACCAATTCGGTGTCGTAGCGTTTGACTCCAAGCCGCTGGCCCGGGCTGTCTCGGCCGTTCCTGGTACTTCCCCCGCCCTTCTTGTGTGCCATGATTTAGCTCCGGGTTCAGGCGTCCTCTGACAATGAGATGCCAGTTATCTTCAAATCGATGTACGACTGCCTATGACCGTTTCTTCTACGGTACCGTGTCTTGGGCTTGTACTTCATGACGATCACTTTCTCGTCTCGGCCCTGTCCCACTACCTGGGCTGACACCTTGGCGCCAGCCACCGTAGGTGACCCAACCATCACCTCGCCGTCGGTGGATACCATCAACACGTCGTCCAGTTCGATGTTGTCGCCGAACTCGTATGGCAGAGTCTCGGTCCTGACTATGTCCCCAGGCCCGACACGGTACTGCTTCCCGCCTGTCCTTATAATGGCGTAGTCCGACAAGAATCACCTTTACCTGGTTAACGCGGAATCGAAGCGAGGCCAGCCCTGCTTGCCAGATTGACTTCCATCTCGAAATCATCGCAAAAGCGATGGATGTCAGCGAAGAATGTGCGGCGTTACGCCTTTCCGATTCTGAAGACCTTTGTACTACAAATTGGACAGGTACCCTGGGTGGCTGGCCGCCCGTTCTTAAGAGTAACTGCTTGCGGGTTACTGATCGCCCTCTTAGTCCGGCACTTGAAGCAATAGGCCTCCATTCGGGCCACCTCCTGAATTTGTAGCTAGAACATATAGTGTCTACGAAGGTCTGTCAATAGCTACGCGAGAGAATCTCGTTTGCTTTGGCAATTCGAGCATAAGTACCACCAAGAGTAGCACAATACTTCCTCCGCCGACGCACAAAACGTAGGCGTTACCCGATGGCAGCAACGCCTACGTTGTCAGTTCAGCGCTTGCGGGGCGGAGCGATGGGAGCGGCTACGAGATAGACGCGAAAAGCTAGGACGGCATCTTGGCCTCGGCCTCGGCACCCAGGGCGTCGATACCCCTCCGCACCTGACCGGTCAGCTTCGACAACCGCTCTTCCAGATCGAAAAGTGTCTCTCGGGCATACTGGTCGGAGCCTTCGCGACGGGTAGCCGCCGCTGCTTCGGCCTCATCCATTATTCGATATGCCCTGCGCTGGGCGTCCTGAATAATCTGCTGCGACTCCTGGAGAGCGTCCTGGTTGACTTCCTGCGCCTTGGATTGAGCTTCTTTGACAATCTCAGTCTCGTCGACTTTCGATTCCTGCTCTTGTATGGCCGCATTGGTTATCAATTGGACTTCCCGCGCCGCAGACTCCTTTATTCGCGTGGCCTCGAGCTGAGTCTGGTTAAGGAGGCTCTCTTTCTGGCGCAAGATCTCCTTGGCCTCCTGAATGTCCGAGGGTATGGAGGTCTGCAGCGCCTGTACAATACTGGCAAGGCGCTCAGAGTCCACGATCACTCTTTTCCCGAGGCCGGGTACGCGTGTGGCCGAACCGATCACGCCTTCCAACTCTTCGATTAACTCTACGACGTCCATAGCGTCACTCCCTTTCAGTCCCTGATTACGAGACTCGATCGAATTTTGCCGTCAGCTTCTCAGCAACCGGGGGCGGGACCAGTCCACGAACATCCCCTCCTAGCTGTGCTACCTCTTTGATGCGGCTTGCGTATACGAACTGGTACTCGAGGGCGCTCATGAAGCACACCACGTCGATCTCGGGATCGAGGTTCCGCCACATCAGTGCCATCTCAAACTCAGTCTCGAAGTCGAGGCCGGCCCTAAGTCCTCGCACAACGAAATCCGCACCGACTTGTCTCGCGAACCGCGGTACCAGACTGGTGAAAGACATTACCCGGATATTGGGCAGTCCTTTCACCGACTCCGACAGTATCTCGACGCGCTCTGCCGTCGAAAACAGTACGCCTTTGGGCGGTTCCTCGTAGACCGCCACGACGAGCTGGTCGAAAACCTTGGAAGCCCGGGTGGCAATGTCGATATGCCCATTGTGGGCAGGGTCGAAACTGCCCGGGTAGATTGCGGTGGTCATTCGGCCTCCATTTCGTAAATGGAGATCGAAGTGTCGCCGTAGCGCCGGTCAGTGGTCATTCCCAGATTCCCATATCGTTCGGCCACAACCGTGTTATGACGGCGCTCGGCGATGAATAGGGCGCCTTCAGCCAGGAGTCCAAGGCGCTGAAGTCCGTCTGGGAGCCATGGCCAGGGCTTCTGGTCATACGGCGGGTCGGCAAATACCAGGTCATATTCGCTTTTCAGTGTTCGCAACGCGGTTTCCACTTTGGAGCGGTATACGAGGCCCTGGGCGTCCAGGCCCATTTCGCCTAGGGTCGCCTTGATTTCTCGGCACCGGCCCGCATGTTCTTCGACGAACTCCGCCGATTTTGCTCCCCTGCTTAACGCCTCCATGCCAAGGATTCCGGTTCCCGCGTAAAGGTCTAGAACTTTCGAATCCGTGACGTCCCCGACGATAGAGAACAGAGCGGCGCGAACCCTTTCAGGCGTTGGCCTCAGACCGGACTCGTATTTTGACCTGACGCTCCTGCCCCTAAGCTGGCCACCACTTATTCGGGTCACTGACCTATCGGAGGCCACATAAGTCACCTCGGCAGCTCGACACGATGAGCTTGGTCGGAAGCCTAGCACGGGGTCGAGGAATGATAAAAGCGCTTTTCCGTACTCTTTTTAAGAAAAGAATTGGCCCAATCACATTCGTGGTTCTGAAACCCAACGAGTATCGAGGGTCGCCAGGCGAGACGCAGTGAGGCTGGCCAGCAGCCCAAACGACGATCGTAGATGCGAGAGCGGACCTTCAGAAACGATTGGCAGGCCGTCCCACGAACGCGGTAAGCACCGCGCTCACCATGCTGACCAGCAATGCGCTCCAGAGAGCTGGCCAGAACCACCCAACGGTTACATCGAGGTTGATTCGCCCAGCTATCCAGGCCGTCAGCACGAGCATCGCAGCGTTGATGGCCAGGGCGAACAAGCCGACAGTCAAGCACGTGATCGGGCAGCCCAGGACCTGCGCTACGGGCTTGATCAGCGCGTTAACGACCCCAAATACCAGTGCAGTGCCGACGAGCGAACCCAGCCCGTGAATGTCGAACCCGGAAACGACCTCGGCGGCCACCCAGAGTGCGGCAGCATTGATCGCAATCCGGACCATGACACCAACGAGCCATGGCGACGACGAATCGTCGCTCTGTTGCCTTGTGAAGCCCAACCTCAAGTCAGAGCCCTCCGTCAGCCACCTCCGCAGCCATGAAACTCTCTCCGGGGAGGCGTTGTATCTCGATTTACATCGGGGGTAGCAGACGCTACAATGCCAGCAGGCTGAGAAACGAGCCATAAGTCCACTTGATGGTCTCTCAGTCTTCTGGCTAGTAGGAACGCGAAATGGTCTCCCAAGCGAATGTAACAGCGGAAGGGTTTGAGTCACTCGAAAAGGAACTCGAGCACCTCACCTTCGTTCGACGTCGAGAGGTCGCCGACCGTATCCGCAAGGCGAGCGAAGACGGCGGCACCGTAGACAACGCCGAATACGAAGACGCTAAGAACGATCAGGCCTTCGTCGAAGGGAGGATATCTGACCTCCAGAAGATCCTCTCCAACGCCATCGTAGCGACCAAAAAGAAGGCGAAAAAGGGCGCCGACGTGCTTGTGGCGTTCGGGTCGAAGGTTACCGTCGCCGCCGAGCGCAGCGGCAAGAGGGTCTACAAGATTGTCGGCACTGCGGAGGCCGCGCCGCTGGAAGGTAAGATATCGGTGGAGTCGCCGGTTGGTCGTGCTCTTATGGGCCACAAGGTCGGCGACAAGGTCGATGTGGAGACGCCCTCTGGCGTCGTAAAACTGACGATCGTCACGATCGTCTAGCATCAGCGCACGGAAGGCTACACTCCGCCGTGCAGGACGCAGACAGCCAGCTTGTTCGAGCCCGCTTGGACAAGCTTCAGAACCTCAGAGCCAAGGGCATTGAGCCTTATCCGTACAGGTTCGATCGCACACACAACAGTGCCCAGGCCGTCTCCTATTTTGAAGCCTGCGAGGCAGACCAGTGCGACGGCGCCCATTCAGACGACGTAAGCGTCGCCGGACGCATCGTCAGGCTCCGAGGTATGGGGAAGGCCATATTCCTGGACCTCCTCGATGGCCACGGTCGTATCCAAGTCCTGTTACGGCGCAACCTCCTCCCGGATTCCTTCGACACACTGAAGGACATCGATATCGGGGACTGGCTGGGCGTTTCCGGGCCCCTGTTCCGCACAAGGACCAAAGAAATCACCGTCGAAGCTCAGAGCTGGACGTTGCTTTCGAAGTCGCTACGACCGCTCCCCGAGAAGTGGCACGGCCTTGTGGATGTCGAGGCCCGCTACCGGCAGCGCTATCTGGACTTGATCGCCAACGAAGAGGCTCGGCGTGCCGCAGCGATACGCAGCCAAATGGTGTCTGCCCTCCGCACTTTCATGAACCTGCGCGGTTTCGTGGAAGTTGAGACGCCGGTCCTCGTTCCAATCGCCGCAGGGGGCACGGCCAGGCCCTTCTCGACGCACTACGAATCGCTGGGCCGCGACCTCTACCTGCGGATTGCAACTGAGCTGTATCTCAAGAAACTCATTGTCGGCGGGTTTGAGAAGGTGTACGAGATCGGCCGAACGTTCCGGAACGAGGGGGTGGACTACTACCACAACCCCGAATTTACAATGATGGAGAGTTACGAGGCCTTCGCCGACTACACCGACGTAATGAGTATGGTCGAGGAGATGGTGGCGTCGCTCGCCGACACCGTATTGGGTTCACGTCAAGTTGAGTTCGATGGCGACACCATCGATCTTACACCGCCGTGGCCCAGGCTAGACCTGCGCGACGAAGTGAAACGGCGGACAGGCATCGATTTCCTGGAGTTCCCTGACCTCGAGTCCCTAAGGACCGCCATGATCGCCGCGGGCATCGACATAGGAGAGCAGGTTAGCTGGGGTGGCCTCATGGACAAGCTGCTCTCCTCGGCAGTGGAGCCCCACCTGGTCCAGCCGGCTTTCCTCGTGGACTACCCTGTCGAGATGTCTCCGCTTGCAAAGAAAAAGCGGGACGATCCCCGGGTGGTGGAGCGGTTCGAAGGGTTCGTCGGCGGAATGGAGATCTGCAACGCATTCACCGAGCTCAACGATCCCGTCGAGCAGCGCGGGCGCCTCGAAAAGCAGGAGGCTCTCCACGCCCAGTTCCAGGATGAGGACATGGACCGGCTAGACGAGGACTTCCTCCTGGCTATCGAGTACGGTATGCCCCCGACTGGAGGGCTCGGCGTCGGCATCGATCGCCTCGCCATGCTCCTTTCAGGCCACCGGAACATCAGGGAAGTCGTTCTCTTTCCCCAACTCAAAGACCGGTGACCGGCGGCATCGCTTGGAGCGGTCGCTGCGTCTAACTACTATCTCATGTTTTTAGGAGCGCTTGACGTCAGAGCTTACAGAGGTTCGCACGTCCAAAGACGAATTCATGGCGAGCGACCACAACTCGCCCCTAACTCCGGAGCAGCAGCGCACGTTTTCGTCGCTGGCCTATTACGACGAGATGCCCGACCTTTGGTTCGAGCTGGAGATCGACAAGTTCGATACGCATGAAGTCCTCCAGATGCAGACTAGCACGGGATCGGTGGCGCCCTATAAGCGTTGGGGGAAGATACAATTCATCGTCGGCGGCGAGCCGGCCGAGCTGACCCTGTACCGCAACCCCGATGGGGGCACCTTCTTCCTGCCATTCGTCGATGCGACCAGCGGCACCGAGACCTATGGCAGCGGCCGCTATGTTGAGGTCGAGTTGCTCTCCGACGGCAAGATAGTCGTCGATTTCAACTACGCCTACAATCCGTACTGCGCTTATAACGATCGGTGGAGTTCCCCCCTGACGCCATTCGAGAATCGGCTTAAGGTCCCCCTTCAGGCCGGCGAAAAGAGCTTCAAGTCCGAGTCGACAACCTAAGAGCCTCCAAGCCGACAGATCGGTTATGGAAGGACACAAGGGTGACGCTATGCCCAAAACAACAGACGTAGCCATCGTTGGCGGAGGTGTGATCGGATGCTCGATTGCCTACCAGCTGGCCAAGCGCGGAATCAAGAGCACCGTGTTCGAGAAGGACCGGTTGGCCTCCGGGGCGTCCGGTGCCACTGCCGGAATCATCGGTCCTCTGTGGTACGTCGACCGTACGTTCGAGCCCTACTTCGAGATGGGTATGAAAAGCCTCGAAAGCTTCCCTCAGCTAGCTCGTGATCTCGCCGAATCCGGCGTCGACCCCGAGTTTCGACAGAACGGCGTTCTCAAGCTGGCATTGACCGAAGACCTCGCGCGCGAGCTAGAAGAGAACCTGGCGTGGCAGGGAGATCTGGGGCTCGCGGTGACCTGGCTCGATCGCGACGAGGTAATCGAGCGAGAGCCAGAGATCGATCCGGGCGTGAGAGGTGCTGTTTTCTCACCCCGGGAGGGCTCCGTACGGGGCGAAAGCTATGTTAACTCCCTTGCCCACGCTGCGAGGCGAATGGGGGCGACTGTTCTCGAGGGCGTCGAAGTAACCGGCCTGGTCTTCGACGGTACCAAAGTAACAGGAGTCAGGGCGGCCCTCGAAACCTACGAGGCAACATTAACCGTGTTGGCGGCCGGACCCTGGACAGGCATCGCCGACAAATGGATTCCGGGTCGGGTCCCCGTCCGTCCCGTCAAAGGGCAGCGTATTCTCGTCCGGAAAAACGGCTTCCTGCCCAAGAGCACGGTCCAAACCGTCATTCCCCAGGTAGATGGCAACATCGTGATAGGCGCGACGCGAGAGGAAAACATGTTCGATCACCGGGTCACGATGGTCGGCATAAGAGAAATGGCAGCCGCCGCGGCCGCGGTGTTTCCAACCTTGAGAGACGCCGAATTCGTCGCTGCCAGGGCCGGTGTACGGCCCGGCGCACCCGACGGAATGCCCATCCTTGGCCCGCTACCGGAATGGCAGGGCCTATCCGTTGCGTCTGGCCACGACCATGCGGGTATCATGTTGAGCCCGGAGACGGGGAGGCTGATGGCAGACTATATCGAGTCCGGAGAGGCAGGGCCTCTTGAGCCCTTCAGTCCTTCGAGGTTTGGCAGCGACGAACCCGAACGGATAGCACACCCGATATTCTGGAACGTTACACACGATCGCTAGTTGACCGTCGTCCGGGCCGCGGAAGCGGGCTTCTCGCCGACCAGAATTGCCACCGACCCTAGAGCGACCTTCCGCGTCGCGACCATCGCCAGGCCTGCATCTTCCAGTACCGCCGTCAACTCGTCGGCGCTAAGGAACCCCTCAGCCGACTTCGGCAGGTAGGTGTACGCTTCCCGATCGCCCGCAAAAAGAGCGCCAAGCCACGGTGTGACATACCTGAAATACAGCCTGAAGACCAACGCCAGCGGACCGTTGCCGTCCACGCGAACAATCTCCAGGATGGCCAACCGTCCGCGCGGGCCAAGCACCCGGACCATCTCCCTGATCGCATTTGGCAGGTCGACGAAGTTGCGGACCCCGAACCCGACGGTTGCGTACATGAAGCGGTCGTCTCCCAACGGCAGCGCGTGCGCGTCGGCCGTGACAAGGGCGACTCGTCCCGCAACCTTCGGCTGAGCTACCGACAACATCTCCGGCACGAAGTCGACGCCTACCACGTCGCCGATCGCCGGCCTGCGGGCTAGCTCGATGGCAAAGTCTCCGGTGCCGGAAGCAATGTCGAGAGCGCGACCAGCCGGCGCCTGGGATTGGGGTTGGGGGTTGAAGGGCGGGGTTACGTGCTCGACTCCGTACAGGGCCATGTCTACGGCCATCCGGCGCCAGGCGTGGTGTCTGCCCCCGGACATCAGAGTGTTCAAAATATCGTAGCGCCGAGCGATCCGGACGAACATGCCGATAACGTACCGCGCGCGGGGCTCTCCCTTGAGATGGGCCAAACGAGCTTTACTTCGGGCCGCGTGCCCGGCCCCCCGCTTTCAGTTCTTTCATCACACGTGGCAGTACAGGCAGCAGGTCGCCGGCCAGCAGTCCGGCGTCGCCCAGGTCGTCGGCGACCAGCTCTCCGGCAGCCCCGTGAAGGTAAACGCCGAGCTTCGCGGCGTCCTCCAGGCTTTTGCCCTGGGCCAGCAGTCCGACGATGGTCCCTGCCAGCACGTCGCCGGTGCCGGCGCTAGCCAGGGCGGGGTTGGCGTAGGGACTTATTGCGGCGCGGCCATCTGGCAGCGCGACAACGGTGTGGGACCCCTTGAGCACTACCACCTTGTTCCACGCCGTCGCGGACCGGACCGCAAGCCCAATACGGTCCCGCAGGACCGTTTCGGTGGATGTCCCACTCAACCGCGCCATCTCACCGGCGTGAGGCGTCACGATTGCGGCCTTCGAAAACCGCTCCCACCACGGAGAGTCCTGATAGTGTGCGAGGATGTTAAGCCCGTCGGCATCGACGACGGTCGGCGGCAGGCTCCGGTCGCTATAGAGAAGACACTCGACCATCTTATGTGTTGCGTCTGCTTGGCCGAGGCCGCAACCAACCAGGAAAGAGTCGTAGCCTTTGGCCGCGCCGAGGACGAGCTCTGCGGCCTCGGCGGAGGGCACTCCAAACGCCGACTCCGGCAAGGGCAAGTACGTCGGCTCAACCGCCTTCGCCGCGACGGCCATTTGAAGACTCCGTGGTATTGCCAGCGTAACCAGACCAGCCCCGGCCCTTCCAGCCGCCGACGCAGCCAGGTAAGCGGCCCCTACGTACTCCTGCGAACCTGCCACGACCATTGCCTTGCCAAACGTGCCCTTGTGCGCTGACAGCTGCCGTTCTGGCAACGCGGGCCGCACCCAGGACTCGGTGATCAGCTCCAGCCCGATGTCATCATCGAGCCCATCGGGGATACCGATGTCCACGACTTCGGTGACTCCTGCCATCTCGACACCCTGGGATAGATACAACCCCACCTTGGGACGACCGAGTGTCACTGTGAAATCCGCGCCCGGGCACGCGGGATCGGCGGCACCGGTGTCGCTGTCGATTCCAGTCGGCAGGTCGAGGGCGAAGACAAGCAGGCCGGGCCGGCTCGCTTTCGCCCTCGCCAGCTCCAGCAGGACGTCTCGGAGCACGCCCTCGATCGGGCGGGAGCGACCGGTCCCCAACAGCGCATCCAGAACCACCGGTGCGGCGCCCAGCGCGTATTTGAGCGCAGTGAGATTAGCGTCAGCCGCGGCGCTCAGGACGTCGATGTCTCGGTCTAGGGTCGCCATCTTCGCGTGGGCTCGCCCTTCGCCCGGGTACAGGTACGCGACGACCCTGGCTCCCCAGTCGTGCAGGTGTCGCGCGGCCACAAGACCGTCGCCACCGTTGTTGCCCGGGCCCACGAGAACCACCACGGTTGTACCGTCGACTCGGCCGACATGGTGTCGGATGCACTCGGCCACCGCCAGGCCGGCGTTTTCCATCAAGGCATCAGTAGAGACGCCCGCTTGCTCGGAGCGCTCCTCGATACGGCGCATCTGGTCGGCGGTGACGATCTTCATAGGGTGATTGGGCCTCGCCGGTTGGGCCCAGCTCAGGCTCGTGAGGTAGATCGGACTCGCTGGTTTACCACGGGAGCACGAGGTTGCCATGAGCGGATTGCCCGATAACCTGAGCCACCGCAAACTCCTTCGAATGCGACAGCGAAACGGCCAAGTGCTCGATCCCGAGGCGCTCCGCCCGAGCGAGTGCGCCACCGTGTAGCTCGATCTGCGGCGCGCGGCCCCGCTCCCTGACCACCTCCACGTCACGCCACCTCACGCCCCAAGTACCGGTGCCAAGCGCTTTCATGACGGCCTCCTTCGCGGCGAAACGGTTGGCCAGCTGGGGCGCCCTACCGCGACAGTAGGCAATCTCTCCATCGGTGTACACGCGTTGAAGGAAGCGAGAGCCGTACCTTTCGGCGACGTCCCTGATTCGGGAAATCTCGATGATGTCGACGCCCGTTACCAGCACGGCAAGGTCTCGAATCGGCTCAGGCGGCCAAACCGGCGCCGCGGACGATCTCCGGTATCCTCGACTCCCACCCGATGGCCATGATGTGGACTCCAGCGCACATCGGCTGTATCTCCCGTATGAGCCTGGCCGAAATCTCCACGGTCCGCTCCGGGGGACTCTCCGCCGCTTCTAATTCTTGAACGATTGCCTCTGGGACCGAAACTCCCGGGAGATTGCAGTTGACCTTTCTCGCCATACTGCCCGATTTCAACACAATCATCCCAGCCAGCACAGGCACACCAAAACCGCGCGCCCGCTCCATAAACCGCTCGAAAGCGGGGGGGTCGTACGTAGCCTGCGTCTGAAAGAAGGACGCCCCCGCCTCCACCTTCTCCTCCATTCGACGGAGCTCGAGGTCCAGGTCGGCCGCCCCGGGATTGACCACCGCGCCTGCAACAATCGAAGGCGAGCCGTCCAACTGGTTGCCGGCAAGGTCCCGACCGAACTCCAACATGTGGGCCGCCCTCAGCAGAGCAACGGCGTCGAGATCGAAAACAGGCTTCGCGTCTGGGTGGTCGCCCCCGCTGGGCGGGTCACCGCTCATACATAAGAAACTGCCGACGCCGAGCGCGCAAGCGGCAAGCAGCTCGGACTGGAGCGCCAGCCGGTTCCGGTCGCGGCACGTCAGCTGCAGGATGGGCTCTATACCCCGGTCGCGGAGCAGGTGAGCGACGGCTATTGGGGCCATCGTCATTCGAGAGGCGGCCGAGTCGGTGAGGTTGATGGCCTGCACCGTACCTTTCAGCATCTCCGCCTTCTCTAAGAGAGCGTCTAGGTTAACACCCTTCGGTGGGTTCAGCTCACACGTCACGACGAACCTGTCCGACTTGAGCGCTTCCGAGAAGCTGCTCGCGCTCCGCTCAGTGGTGAGCATATCGAATCACCCGATCGTGGTGAGCTTGTCTGGCCGCCCGTTGGTGGTGCAGCATGTCGAACCCACGTTCAAGCTAGGAATCCACGCCATTGACGCCATTATAGAGGCCATAGGATTGATTGGAAAGGAAATCCCTCGCACCCCTCTTCCTCAATTCCTCGACCACCTGACGCAGAAATCGCGTTGCATATTCACCGAGTCTTGCGGACACGTGTTGCTACACCTCAGCGAATTCGGTGACTATTCTCCACCGTGACGCTTGTGCGTCGCCCCGGAACATTGCAGTATGCCGTCGAATGACAAGGGGGGACAGTGTCCAAGCGAGTTGAAGGCGATCGGAACAGCCTCGCTCGAAGACCACGTTCACGGTCGTTCGACGTATAATCTGGACGCGACGCCAACTGGAGAGGTGTTCACTTGACGGCAGAGATCATCGACGGCACACGAATCGCGGTGGAGGTACGGGACGAGGTGGCCCGAGGGGCGGCTGAGATGAAAGCGAAGCACGGCGTAGTGCCGAAACTGGCCGTAGTCCTCGTAGGGGGCGATCCAGCGTCTGCTCTGTACGTTCGCAACAAGCAGAAGGCGGCGACCGAAGCAGGAATGGCCGCCGAAGATGTCCGCCTCCCGGCCGAAACCTCACAGGCCGAGCTCATCTCCAGGGTGAAGGAATTGAACCAGGACGGACAGATTCACGGTGTGCTGGTCCAGCTGCCGCTGCCCAGCCACCTGGAGGGGGACCCCGTCATCGATTCGCTGGACCCGACCAAGGACGTCGATGGGCTCCATCCCGAGAATGTGGGGCTCCTGGTGGCGGGCCGGCACCGCTTTGTCCCTGCTACGCCTGCCGGGATACAACAGATGCTCATCCGCAGCGGCTATGACCCCGATGGGAAACACGTTGTCGTATGCGGCCGGAGCATGATCGTAGGCAAGCCCATCGCGAACCTGATGATGCAGAAGCTGTCGGGGGCCAACGCCACCGTCACGATGTGCCACACAGCGACCGGCGACCTCGCATCGATAACGTCACAAGCGGACATCCTGATCGCCGCGATGGGACGGCCCAGGACCATAACCGCCGACATGGTCAAGGAAGGCGTCGTCGTGATCGACGTCGGGACCAACCGGATCGACGCGCCCGAACGCAAGCGGGGGTGGCGGCTCGTGGGGGACGTCGACTTCGAGGGAGTCTCGGAAAGGGCGGCGGCCATCAGTCCGGTGCCCGGCGGCGTCGGCCCGATGACGATCGCCATGCTTCTACAAAACACCCTGAAGGCCGCTCAGCTGTCCGTAGGCAATTGACCGCCCGGCTGGCCTCCGCCTGGTCCTCTCTCTAGCAGTTGGTGCCGAACAGGCATGAAGACCAACGACTTCGACTACCACCTCCCGAAGGAGCTCATCGCCCAGAGCCCGGTCGAGCCGCGGGACCACTCGCGACTAATGATCGTTTCGCGCGTCGACGGCTCTATCGAGCACCGCCACTTCTACGACCTGCCCGAGTACTTGAGACCCGGAGACCTGATGGTCTTCAACGACAGGCGGGTCATCCCGGCGCGGCTCCACGGTCGCCGGCAAGGCACCGGCGGCAAGGTTGAGATTCTACTGCTACACCGCCTCGAGCCTGGGCTTTGGCGTGCGCTTGTACGTCCAGGCCGCAGGTTGGGTGTGGGTACTACGGTCGAAATAGAAGGCCACGGTCGCCGCATGACCGCCGAGGTGACCGAGATAGCGGAAGACGGCGCCAGAACGGTCCGCCTCGAAGGCGAAGAGCATCTCGACCAACTGGGTGTCGTGCCGCTGCCGCCCTACATCCACGAGCACGTCGGAGACGTCGACCGATATCAGACAGTGTATGCGAGAGTGGCCGGAAGCGTTGCCGCGCCGACGGCCGGCCTCCACTTCACGCCCACCCTTCTGGAGCGCCTGGCGGCAGCGGGCGTGGAATTCGCGTTCGTGACGTTGCACGTTGGCTGGGACTCGTTTCGTCCCGTGAGCTCGGAGGACATCGAGTCCCACAAGATGCACTCGGAGTATTGGGAGTTCAGCCCTGAATCGGCAGATGCCATCAACCGTGCGGAAAGGGAGGGCCGCCGGGTCGTCTCCGTGGGCACGACGGCCGTCCGCCTGCTGGAAAACGCCGCCGCGCTCCGCGCCGGCGGCGCTGACCGCCCGGTGGAACCCGGATCAGGCTGGGCCGACCTGGTCATCTACCCCGGCTCCGAGTTCCGCGTCGTCGATACCCTCATCACCAACTTCCACCTGCCGAAGTCGACACTGCTCATGCTAACCAGCGCCTTCGCCGGACGCGACCTTATGCTAAACGCGTACCGCGTGGCTGCCGAGGAGCGATATCGCTTCTACAGCTTCGGCGACGCTATGTTGTTACGGTGAACTGACTGATGCGTTGGTGCGGCGGGGATCCGGGACCTGGGACTCCTTCAATCGGCTATCGACATGCCGAGAGCTTCGTTCGCGGGCGAATGGCTGCACAGAGACCTCTTCGAGATGGACGCCGCATACGGGTTCCACATCTGTCAGAACCATCCATTCGTCGACGGAAACAAGCGAGCCGGCCTGGCCTGTGCTTTGGCATTCCTGGAGACAAACGGTGTGGCCCTCGACGACACGCAGCGCCGGTTACATGGGGCGATGGTAGGGGTTGCACAAGGCGAACTCGACAAGTTGTGTCTGGCGGAAGTCTTCAGGGCGTTACCCGCATCACGGAGCCCGTAGACTTGTTGACTCTATCTGATGAAAGCTGACGGCCGCGCTGGCCCGTGAAGGAACGGGTCGACGTCGAAGGTAATCTCCGCTCCAGCTACCCTGATATTCTGTATCTACGACAAATCCCGGCAGTGCTGCTCGTAGTACGCCTTCGCCCTAGCGGCGACCTCTTCAGGTACAGACTCGTACGGGGGTAGCAACCGGCGCGAGAACTTGGGGTCGACGATATTCGTGAGGATTTTGTCGTAGGCGCCGTCGATGTGTTGTCCGCGGACGCCGCTGAATAACCCCTCGCCGACCTCGATCGCGCGTCGCTGAATGTCGAACAACTCCGCCACGTCTCCGTCACGACCGGCTTCGAATAGGCGTCTCGTGAAGTCCGGAAAGATACCGGCAAAACTGCTGAGCAGAGAGCACTCTCCATGGAGGCACCCGTAGGGGAACGAGTGCTGCAGGAAGAAGTGCTGTAGCTCGGGCGCCTTGAGCATTATGTCCCGGATGAAGCCCATGTCGTAGGTGCTGTTCTTGGTCGCCACGAGGTTCGGGATCTCGTCCACAACGCGCCGGTAGTCGTCCCCGTTAAGTACACGCTTCGTTCTCACGATGTTGTAGTGAAGGAACTTCGCGTCGGGGAACGAGCCGCAGACCGTTTTGAAGAAGGTG
>Ga0310121_10002402_pt1 | contig 17791 bp, 14 predicted proteins | sample CB27_Tmax_986_MG_FD_203504 | JGI IMG/M metagenome (GOLD analysis project Ga0310121, IMG submission 203504) | Marine microbial communities from Western Arctic Ocean, Canada - CB27_Tmax_986 | ecosystem: Environmental > Aquatic > Marine > Oceanic | place: Canada: Western Arctic Ocean | collected...
CCTACTCGCCGGTGTGGGCACTGCTGTTCTTGGCCATCGGGAGCGGCGCCATCTTTCAGGTGGCGTGGCAGATCCTGCGGCAGATGGCCCGGCAGCGTGAATCGGCCGAAGCGCTCCTGGATTTTCACAACACCGCGGGGTTGCTTGCGGGATTCGTGTTGATGTACGCCACCGGATTGCTGGTGGCAGTATGAGAAGCCAGCCGTGATGCAAAAAAGCAGAACCGGAAGAATGAGCAGATACAACGGCTACAGTCGCATCGGCGGGGTACTGGCGATCGTGGGCATGCTGGCGGCGATCGCGGGCATGCTGGCGGCGATCGCGGCCACGCCTGATCACGGCCCCCAACCGGAAACCGAGATTGTCATTGTTGCCAGGGGCATGACGTTCAAGGTCGTCGGCGCATCGAGCATCGATCAGGCCAATCCCACGCTACGGTTTCCCGCCGGAGCATCTATCACGGTGATCTTTCGCAACGAAGACCCCGGCATGCGCCATGATCTGGTGTTCGAGGCCCTAGGCGTGCGCAGTCGCGTCCTGGCCTTTGGCGAACAGCAACGATTGATACTTGCAATTCCAAAAGAGCCAGGCACCCATGCTTACCGATGCTCACTACATCCCCAGACGATGCGCGGATGGCTTACTGTTTACACAGAGCCCCGGTCGCTGTGATCTTCTGAAGGAAGCGCAATGGCCAGCAGCACCGTCGAGGACTATCTCAAGCACATCTACATGCTCCAGCAGCGCCAACTCGGCCGGCGGGTGGCAATGGGCAAACTGGCCAATGCCGTCAGGGTCGCCCCGGGCACGACCACTTCGATGATCAAGACGCTGGCCTCCTCCGGCCTGGTGGATTACGAGCCACGCAGCGGGGTAAAACTGACGACAAGTGGCGAGCAACTCGCCCTGCACGTGCTGCGCCGCCACCGGTTGGTCGAGCTGTTTCTCGTTCGGGTGCTCAACCTGGATTGGTCGGCCGTGCATGACGAGGCCGAGCGGCTCGAGCACGCCATTTCCGACACGGTGATTGAAAAGATTGATGCCTTGCTGGGCCAGCCCCGGTTTGATCCCCACGGCGACCCGATCCCGACAGCCAAGGGCAGCGTCGACCATGCCCGGCTGGTCAGCCTGATAGATTGCCCCGTCGGCAGATCGGCGCGCATCGCGCGAATCGTCGACCAGGACGCCGGCTTTCTGCAATTCGCCGACCGCCACGGCTTGACGCCCGGCATTGATTTGATCATCGACAGACGTGACGATCACGCCGACTCCATCACCATGCATTCCAATGACCGCGAGCCCGTGACGATCGGCCGCGCCGCCGCGGACAAAATATTCGTCGAGTACCCGCAATAGCCATGCATGAACGTGGCTTCTCGATCCAATGGTGGCCATCAAGCCTTAGGTTTTTTACAAATATCTTCTTCTATTGACGGCGGATTCGGATCCTGTTCGACTCGATAGGGCCCATACGGATTCGCATACATGTCCGTATACAACTCCTTGGTGGGTGTCGAAGGCGACTCATCTGCAAAGCGGATCGCTTCAAGCGCAGCGGTGCGAGCGGTGCGATCCATGGCGTCGATCTGATCCTGTGTTGCCAGGCCCTTGCTGGTCAGGTATTCACTCATGCGGCGAATCGGGTCCTTCTGTTCGTACTGGCCTACCTCTTCCTTTTCGCGGTACTTTTGCGGATCGGACATCGAGTGGCCCTTGTAGCGGTAAGTCTCGGCGTTGATAAATGCAGGCCCCTTGCCGGCGCGGGTCTGCGCCACCTCGCGGGCAAAGCATTCAAAGACATCCAGAAGATCCATGCCGTCGCACTCGGCATACCGGATACCATACGCCGCCGCCTTGACCGACAGGTTGTCCGCCATGCTCGTGGCGCACCCGATGTGTGTGCCCATCGAGTACAGGTTGTTCTCGCAGGCGAAAATGATTGGTAGCTGCCAAATCGCCGCCAAGTTCATCGCTTCGTGAAAGGCACCCTGGTTGAGCGCGCCGTCACCGAAGTAGCAGACACAGACCTTGTCCTGGCAATTGTACCGGATGGCAAAAGCGAGGCCGACGCCGATCGGGATCTGGCCAGCCACTATCGCGTGCCCGCCGTACATGTGATGTGCCCGATCGAACATGTGCATCGAACCGCCCTTGCCCTTTGAGCAGCCGGTGACACGCCCGAACATCTCCGCCATGGCGATGCCAGGATTCATGCCACGTGCCAGGGCATGGCCGTGATCACGGTACGCCGTGATGATCGGGTCATCGTCGCGCAACGCTGCAATCGACCCAACGGCGACGGCTTCCTGGCCGGTGTACAGGTGACAGAACCCGCCTATCTTGACCTGTTGATAACTCTGCGCGGTGCGTTGCTCGAACCGGCGGATCAACATCATGTCGGCCAACATCTGCAGCAGTTGCTGCGCCTTGAGATGATCGCGAGACCGCGCCTCGGTGTCGCCGTCAGTCGGGTTGTGATCGGTGGCGGTGGACATGGTGTGGCTATCGGCCGGATCGCCCCTTGCGCATTGTCCGTCGAGTCGGGCAAGTTTAGGGCCCCCGGCGGCGCACGGCAACAGTACTTGGCCTCCGTTCCACCCGAACCGGCGAGCATCCGCGGGTGTTACACAATAGGATACCACCTTGCCCTTACGCGGCATTTGAGACTACACTGCCCGGCCGTTCGTGTCTTTTTACTCCGGAGAATTCACTTGAGCCGACTGTGGACCGTTTTGGCGATCTGCGTGATCGCTGTTTCTGCAATCGCATCGCCGCCGACTGCGCGTGGCGTTGCCGGCATTGATCCGGAAAACAGGCCCGTCGCCGACATCCGCGTCGAGGGGCTCAAGACCGTTTCGCAGCAACTCGTGCTCAACCAGATCCGACTCAAGAAGGGGGATCCATATGCCGCGAGAATCGTGTCGTCGGATCTCAAGCGGCTGCAGCATCTCAACAAGATTGGCAAGATCGATGTCAAGCTCGAACCGCAGGAGGACGGATCGATCGTTGTCGTGTATGTCGTCGAGGAATTGCCGCTGATCGCGGACGTAAAGGCCGTTGGCAATCGCAAAATGCCCGACCAGGAACTGTTCCGGCTGGTCCGTCTGCGCGCCGGCGATCCGGTCTCCGGATTCCTGATCGAGCGCGCCAAGAAGCAGATCGTCGCGGCCTATGAAAAGAAGGGCCATTTCGACACGTCGGTGAGCACCGACGACGAGTTGCTCAGGGAATCGGGCATCCTGTTGTTTCAGGTGGTCGAGGGTCCGACCGTCAGCATCCGCGCGTTCAAGCTCGAGGGCAACAAGTCGTACACGGACAAACAACTACTGTCTAAGATTCGATCGAAAAAGTATTCCTTCTTCGGCCTGCTGGGCAAGGGCGAGTTGAGTCGCCAGCGACTGCGTGAAGACGGGGGGGCGCTCCGCAAGTTTTACCAGAACCGCGGCTACCTGGACGCCGATGCGTTTCCCGAAATCCAGCGGTCGGCCGACGGGCGCGAAGCCGTCGTCACGTTTACCATCGTGGAGGGCGAGCGATACATCGTCGACAGCGTCGTGGTCCAAGGCAACAAGGTCTTCAGCAAATCGGCGATCCTCGAGATGATATCGCTCCGCGTAGGCGACATGTTCACGACACGCCTGCTGGGAAAAAGCCGGGATGCGCTCAAGACCGAATACGACCGGCTCGGGTTCGTCGAATCCAGGGTAACGGCGCGTCCCCTGTTTAATGAACAGCGGCCCAATCGCGTGGAGGTACTGATCGCCATCAAGGAGGGCCGGCCCTATTGGGTCGGGCCGATCACGGTCAAGGGCAACGACCAAACACAGAACAAGGTGGTGCTCAGGCAGACGACCTTGATGCCAAACCGGGTGCTCAATGGCAACGCAATCGATCGGACACAGAGGCGACTTCAGGCTTCGGCGCTGTTCAAGCGGGCCAACGTCACGATACTCGGCGATATCGACGACACGCACCGGCCCGTGCTGATCGAGGTCGAGGAGGCCAACACGGGCAGCCTCGGCTTCGGTGCGGGCATCAGTTCGGACTCCGGCGTCGCCGGCACTCTCAACATGAAGCAACGGAACTTTGACATCCTAGACTTCCCCGAAACGATAGGAGAGTTCTTTTCCGGCAAGGCGTTTCGCGGCGCCGGGCAATCGATGAGCATCGACCTGCAGCCCGGCGACATAGCCAGCCGCTACTCCGTCCGGTTCCGTGAGCCATACCTGTTCGATAGCAGCGTGTTTTTGGACACGACCGGATTCTTTTTCGAACGCGAGCGAACTGATTACGATGAGAAACGCACGGGCGGCGTGGTCGGTATGGGCCAGCGGTTCGGCGAGGTCTATTCGGCGTCGGTCCGCGGGCGCATCGAACGGATCGACATCACGGACATCGACGCGGACGCCCCAACCGATGTGTTCGCCGTCGCCGGCGACAGCACGATCACCTCGCTGGGCATTTCGCTGACGCGTAGTACCGTCGACAGCGGGGTGTTCCCCACGGTCGGCAGCCGCTTGACGCTTGCAGCCAGCCGTGCCGGCGCGCTCGGGGGCGACTACGACTTTACCAGGGTCGACATCCGTTACCACAAATTCTGGACGCTCGAGGAAGACTTTTTCGGACGGCGCACGACCTTCAGCGCCCGGATTCGCGGTGGTGTTATTTTCGATGACGACAAATCTCCGGTTTTCGAACGATTTTTCGCCGGCGGACATCGCACGTTTCGCGGCTTCGAGTTCCGTGGCATCGGCCCACGCGGCATCCGCGCCGACACGGGCGCCGACAACGATGTCGCCGTCGGCGGTGACTGGCTGTTCCTCTTCGGGGTCGAGTACAACTTCCCTGTCTATGAGGACGTCCTTCGTGCCGTTATTTTCGTCGATACCGGCACGGTGGAGGAGGATTTCGGCTTCGACGAATACCGCATATCCGCTGGCGCCGGCATCCGTCTCAAGACGCCATTTCTCGGGCGGGCGCCGTTCGCGATCGACATCGCCATCCCGATCGCCAAGGAATCCGGAGACGAAACGCAGCCCGTCAGTTTCAGCATTGCCATCCCGTTTTGACCGCGGAGGTACAGTCCACCATTTCGAGATGTTGCCGTGGGCGTCCATCCGTGTTAAAAACCCGATTTGACAGCGAACGTTTGAGCAGACCAACCCACCACTCCGCGGAGAACCGACGACCATGACCACCGCACGCAATACCTTCATACTGCTTGTCGTTGTTTCGCTCATGACCGCCGCAACACCGTCCGCCGTGGCGCAACAGGCCACCTCGAAGGTCAACCAGGTAGGCGTCGCGGTGATCAATGTTACCCGCGCACTCAACGACTGCCAGGAGCGCAAGGACATCAAGAGAAACATCGAGCGAGCCGGCAACGAGGCCAAGGAGGAGCACGAGGACTACAAGCGTCGGATCGAGGGCTTGAAGATGAAACTGGACATCGTCAGCGATAAGGATCGCAAGGAGGTCGAGGGTGAAATACGCAAGCTGGCGGTGGAGGCGAAGGTGACTTTTGAATGGCGCGAGGCGGAGGCGATGCGCGAGGTGATGCTGCGAACCGAGGCCCTGTACAACAAGATGGCCGAAGCCTGCCAGGCCGAAGCCAAGGCCCGCGGCATCAAGATCGTGCTGTTCAAGTCGCCGGCCAGGTTTGTGCGGTCACAAGACCATCGTCAGTTGCTCAATCAGATCGCAGCGCGCAAGGTGATCTGGGTCACCGAAGAACTCGACATTACCGACGAGGTCAAACAGCGGATGGATAACAATTGGGTCGTGCCCACGACGACGCGTTCGGATCAGGAATAAGAACGAAGGCCAAGAGCAACTCCCCCCCGATCCTGGGAGAGGACCGGGGCTTTGCCCCTCGCTGCTCTGCGGAGCTCGCCGCAGGATCAATATCTCCTTTAGGAGGCATCGAAGCACCAACGCCGCCTTGTCTGTTCGTGTGATAACACGCCGGGGCGGATAACCGGCTAACCGAGCATGGTCCATGGCGATATTCACGACACAGCAGATCAGCGATCAGGTCGGAGGCACACTGACGGGCCCGGCGGATCTACACATCAGCGGCGTGGAACAGATCCAATTGGCCTCGCCGAGCCAGATTACTTTCGTCGGTGACAAGATCCACGCCGCGGCGTGGTCGGCGTCGCGGGCAGCGGCGGCTCTGGTCAGCGACGGTATCAATCTCGACGACGACGATGAGCGGGCACTGATTCGCGTACGTGACGCGGATCTGGCGATGATGCGGGTACTGACGATGTTTGCCCCGGACCCGTCGCGGCCAAAACCGGGCATTGCACCCAACGCCGATGTTGATTCGACTGCGCAGTTGGGCGACAACGTCGCGATCGGCGCCGGGTGCTTTGTCGGCCAACGCGTGCGCCTTGGCGATGGTGTCGTGCTGCACCCGCATGTCACCATCATGGATGATTGTGTCATCGGGTCGGGATGCGTGATTTGGCCCGGCACCGTGATCCGCGAGAGATGCGAAATTGGCGAGAGATGCGAACTGCACCCAAACACGACCATCGGGGCCGACGGTTTCGGCTATTGCCCGGACGCCGATGGGAACATGGTCAAGATCCCTCACATCGGCAATGTTCGCATCGGAAACGCCGTGGAGATCGGTGCTGGTACGTGCATCGACCGCGGTAAGTTTTCCGCCACGATCATCGACGACGACACGAAGATCGACAACCTATGCCAGATCGCGCACAACTGTCGAATCGGCAAGGGGTGCGTCATAGCGGGCATGTCGGCGCTGGCCGGGTCGGTCACCGTGGGCGATCGTGTCGTGATCGGCGGCAAGGTCGCCGTCAAGGATCACGTGACGATCGGCGATGGCGCAACCCTGGCGGGCAACGCGTCACTGATGAATGACCTGCCCGGCGGCGAAACCTGGGCCGGCTACCCCGCCCAATCCAAGGCGCAGGCCCTCCGTGAGCATCTGGCCGTGCGAAAGCTGCCTGATCTGATTAAAATGCTGAACCAGAAGTAGCACCGAGCAGGGACTGGCCCCGAAGTTTAGGCCAGTGCGAATGCAAATGCCGCGACCTGCGTGGCGGGACCCGATCCGATGGAAGTACAACATACACTTGCTAAGCCGGTATCTCTCTCGGGGCGCGGTTTGTTTGGCGGCCAGCGCGTCACCGCGACGTTCGACCCGGCACCTGCAAACCATGGTATTGTCTTCTCACGTTGCGACCTGGGCGACCAACACGTGCCGGCGCGCATCGAACACGTGATCACGCAGGCAAGAAGAACGACGCTGCGCAGTGGCGAAGCGATCATTGAAACATGCGAGCACTGCCTCAGCGCGCTGGCGGCGTTGAACATCGACAACGTGCTGATTCGTCTCGACGGGCCCGAGTTGCCGGACCGGGACGGATCGGCCAGGCCTTTCTACGATGTGCTGTCTCAGGTGGGTGTGGCCGAAGAGGGCGATGCGCTACGCCATCGGCTGAAGGTGATCGAACCGGTGGTGGTCCGTAATGGTGACGCCACGCTCGCCGCCGTGCCCTGCGATGAGCAGACCATGCACGTGATCTACGAACTTGATTACGGACCCGACGCCCCGGTAGGCCCCCAGCTCCAGTCGTTCAACTGCGCCAACGGCGACTACGCACACCAACTGGCACCGGCGCGTACGTTTGCGTTCGAGCAGGAGGCCGCTGCAATGCAGAGCGCCGGCTTCGGCACGCATTTGACGGAAAAAGACATGCTCGTGATCGGCCCCAACGGTCCGATCGGCAACGAGTACCGATTTCAGGATGAACTGGTACGCCACAAGATCGTGGACCTGATCGGCGACCTCTATCTCGTGGGCGCTCCGATCCAGGGGCGAATCATCGCACATCGATCGGGCCATGCGCTCAACCACGCACTGGTGCGCAAGCTGATCGCGCAGCAGCGATCGCGGGATCGCCATCGCATGGCGCAGTGTGAAACCGCGATCGATATCCGCCGGCTGATGCGGATCCTGCCGCACAGCTATCCCATGCTGCTGGTCGATCGGGTAACTCATATCGAGGGCGACAAGCGCATCACGGGCATCAAGAACGTGACAATCAACGAGCCTTTTTTCCAGGGCCATTATCCGACGACGCCGGTCATGCCGGGCGTGCTGATGATCGAAGCAATCGCGCAACTGGCGGCGGTGCTCGTCGGCCAGAAACTGGAAAACACGGGCAAGCTTGGCTTTCTGATGAGCATGGACCGGGTCAAGATCCGCCGTCCGGTGACGCCGGGTGACCAATTGATTCTCGAAGCTGAAACGTTGCGCATGCGAAGCCGCATCGCCCACGTACGCGGTGTTGCATATGTCGGAGACGATGTCGCCGCCGAGGTCGAGGTCAAGTTCATGCTCGTGGACGATGATCAAGAATGAAAAGAACTCTTGAGTTTTGACTTTTGATTGATGGTGGCGCGCCAACCAACGTGGGCTTGAGCAGGAATCAAACTGGAAGGTCAAGAAGCCGATATGCCTGACATTCATCCTTCATCGGTGATCGATCCGGGTGCTGAGTTGGCTCAAGACGTTTGCGTCGGCCCGTTGTGCCACGTCGGCCCGCACGTGACGATCGGCGCCGGCACACGACTGGTCAGTCACGTCGCCATCCTCGGGCCGACCGAGATCGGTGCGCACAACCGCGTCTGGCCGCAGGCTGTGCTCGGCGGCGAGCCGCAGGACCGCAAGTACACCGGTGAGAACAGCCGGCTGGTCATCGGTGACCATAATGACATCCGCGAAGGCGTCACCATTCATCGGGGCACCGACAACGACGAAGGCCTGACTCGTGTCGGCAGCCATAACCTGATCATGGGATGCGTACACGTGGCGCACGATTGCATCATCGGCGACCACGTGGTCATCGCAAACAGTGTCGGCATGGCCGGTCATGCCCGCATCGAGAACTGTGCTGTCATCGCCGGGATGGTAGGCATGCATCATTTCGTCACCATCGGCTGCCATGCCTATGTTGGCGGCATGACCCGGCTGGTCCAGGATGTGCCCCCCTACATGATCGTCGAGGGCAACCCTGCCAAAGTACGCGGGATCAACAGCATCGGCCTTGGCCGCCACGGATTTGATGACCAAACCATAGGCCGGCTCAAAGAGGCCTACAAGAAAATTTTCAGAAACTCCACCCAAGACCAGGCGGTGGGCAAGGCCCACGATGGACTTGCCCAACTGGAAAAGGACTACGGCGACGATCCGACTATTTCGAACCTTGTCGCCGCTGTACGCAACTCCACCACCAGTGTGCACGGCCGCTACCGTGAATCACTGCGGCGCGATGATCGGCGAAAGCCCCTTAAATAAAAACCCCATGCCGACCGATCTAACCACCAATGCCTGATCGACCAATCCTCGTCACGGGCGCCGCCGGTTTTATTGGCAGCACGCTTGCGCAAGCTCTGCTGCAACACGGCGGGCCGGTTATCGGCATCGACAATCTAAACGATTATTACGATCCTTCCCGTAAGCAGGCGAACCTTGAGCCGTTCAAGAACGACGCCGGCTTCAGTTTCTACCGCGCCGACATCCGTGATGCCCAGGTGATCAGCGACATCTTCGCCCGTCATCGGCCGCAAGCCGTGGCTCACTTGGCGGCCTACGGTGGCGTGCACTATTCCATCGGCCGCATGCAGTTGTACCACGACGTCAACCTGGCCGGATCGATTAACGTCATCGAGGCGGCGCTGGCACACGAGGTCGAGATGTTCGTCTTTGCCTCGACGTCATCCGTGTACGGAAACACTACGCAGTTGCCGTTCGTCGAGACCGATCCGTGCAACCAACCGCTGGCACCCTACCCGGCAACGAAGAAGGCCGTCGAGGTTCTCGGGCATTCCTACCACAATCTACACGCGTTTAATTTCACGGTGTTGCGTTTTTTCAGTGTGTACGGCCCACGCGGCCGGCCCGATATGATGCCCTATCGGGTGACCGACGCGATCGTCCGCGGCGAGCCGGTAACCTTGTTTGATGCCGGCCAAATGCGGCGCGACTGGACGTACGTCGACGACGTGGTGGCCGGCATCATCGCGGCCCTGGAAACGCCGCTGGGCTACCAGATCATCAATCTCGGCCGGGGCGAACCGGTGTTGATGGCCGACTTCGTCGGCCTGATCGAGCAACTGGTGGGTTCCAAAGCCTGCCTGCAAACCATGCCGGCGCCCGCCAGTGAGCCGAAAATCACTTGCGCCGATATCAGCAAAGCTCGGCAATTGCTGGATTACAACCCCAAAACGACTGTCGGCGACGGTTTGGCGCGGTTGTGGGATTGGTACCGCCGGCACGCTTGCCCCCAAGCATCTTCCGCATAAACCGATGCGGATTTCTTGACAAAATCATGCTTTCGCGATAAACTTGTGTGAAGATGCATTAAAGGGCTGGGGTGTTCTTTCTCGGCCTTGTGGCTCGCGCCGGTGGATGCAACCATGTTCGCAGTGTGGGCTGAGGGGAAGGAAGATGCCGACCGTACGAACGCGCCCTCCCACGCAATTTCAGTGGTGGGCGGTCATTTGCGCCGTGTTGGCATTTGGCGGCGGGGCCCATGCGGATCCATTTCTGAATCTTACCGACGCTTTCGCCGACACCAAGCAGATTCTGGCCGATAACGGTACTGCCAACATCGTCGTGCTCGGTGACAGTCTCACCTACCAGGCGAATAGTTACCTGCCCCATTTTCGTGAACTGATGCAGAACCGCTACGGCAATGCCGGCGCCGGGTATAAGGGCTTTAGCCTTTGGACCGGCGCAGGTTTCAATGACATGGGGTGGGACAAGACGGGGTTGGATATCGACAAGGAACCCCATCACTCGCTCGATGGCCTGTGGGATGCATCCAATGACGAGCCGTCATGGATCACCGGCAATTCCAATGAGGCCGTCTATAACCTCGACGTGTCCAGCGATCGCGTTGAGTTTCATTACATCAAGAAACCCAATGGCGGTCGTTTCAATCTCACGCATTGGAACGGCAACTCGGGTACTTTTCTGACTCAGATCGACACCTTTGCGAATGACCGACTTGTCGAAACGTACGGTTACGCTTTTCCGCCGGGCACGCACCGCAAGTTTATGATCACCCCGATGGGTGACGGATGGGCCACGATCCTGGGCGCCAACAACATAATCGACGCACCAGGCGTGCGCATCCACCGCGGCGCCAACGGCGGGTGGGGCATCGATAATTTTCTACATCGAAATTACTCTTTCGACGATCAACTCCAACTGCTCGACACCGACCTGGTCATGGTATGGATCGGCCAGAATGACCAAACCACGCACTTTCAATACCAGTACGAGCCAAAACTGCGCCAGCTGGTCAATCGGCTAAAGACCACGCTTCCCGATGCTGAGATCGTCCTGATCTCTTCATGGAACAGCGCCACGACGATGCAGAGGATATCAGATGCCATGGAAGCGGTGGCGGCCCAGGAGAGCGTCGGCTTTATCAATATATTCGAGACCGCCGGCGACCGTGATTTCTTCGAATCCAACAACTACCTCAAGGACAACATTCATTTCGGTCACTGGGGTGGTCAGTACATCGGCCAATTGCTCTTCGACGCATTCGAGACCAACGGCGCCAGCCTGACGCCTGAACCGGCAACCCTGACCCTGGCCGCGGTCGGCGCCCTCATGCTGCTGCGACGACCGCAATGGCGCAGCAGGTAATGGATCAATCGTAAGCCCGCCCGAGTGCTCGGGCGCATCGCACCACGGCGTGCGCCGTGGCAGCACCCACAAGCCAACAGGCCTTGCCGTCCCGGTGCGTTGCCGGGCGGGCAGGGTCGGTACCGCAACGCCTGAACATTATCGTAGGCGTTAGCACGAAGGAGATTTGAGATGAAGAAGGTCACTTTGATGGTTCTGGCAGTCGCGATCCTGGGTGTCGCCTATGCACCGGCGCTTGCCGCCGATGTGCATGAACTGTGGCTGGGCAAGGGCAGCAACACGATCAAGCGTTACGGGCTGTTCGACGAGACCGACGCACTGAACAGCACGTTCATCGCGGACTTGGCCAACACGCACGGAACCCGCGGCATTATGCAAGTCAAGTTCGGTTTCGACAACGGGACGGTGTGGACAACTAACGACGGTGGCGGCGCGATCACGGCTTTCTCGACCCAGGCCGTGTCGTTGGGCACGATCCCCGGCTCGGCGGCGGCCAATTTCGGCTTCTCCATTCCCATTGCGGTCAACCCCAACGCCCCGGCTAAGCGCGTGTACGTCCAGGGGCAGGACGCCACCACCAGCCTGTACAAGATCGTCAAGTTCGACAAGGACGGTAATTACAAGGGCGATCTGACGCCGGCCAGCGGTCTGGTAGTGCCGGGGCTTGGTACCGCCGGCAGCGTCATGGGTTACAGCGAAGGCATGGAGATAGACGCGCAGGGCAACATCTACGTTTCGGCGACCCAGGCGACCAACAACGCGATCATCCGCCTCGACCCCGATGGCTCGAACCCGACCATCTGGGCCGAGAACCTGCGAACCAAGCCGCAGCGGCTGCGGTTCGACAGTTCCGGCACACTCTGGTACACGGGCGCCAACAACGAGGTCATACGGATCGACAGCCCCGGATCGAGTCCCAGTGACACGCGGAACTACTCCTTCTCGGTGGGCAGCCCGCGGGGCCTCGTGTTCGTTCCGGGCAACGATGACCGTTATTACGTGGCACTGCCCGGCAGCAGTTGGCAGCGGCTCAACCTGAACTCCGGCGCCTTGGACTTAACCGTCAGCGCCGGCGTCAACACGGCAAACGCCGCAGGTGGCTTCTCCCCGAGCGAGGTGGGTCTTGTGATCGTGCCCGAGCCGACCACGCTGGCGCTGCTGGCGCTGGGTGGCGTGATGGTGATGTCCCGCCGTCGTCGCCGCGCCTGAGCGATCGGTGTGACGCGACGGGCAACACGGATGTGATTCGGAGTCTCTGACCGGCCGGCGCGCCACAAAGGCGCGCCGGCCGGTGTTTGTCTGTACTTTCACAGCGCCGCCAAGCCCACAGATGGCCGTCCGCGGCCTTCGGTGGGATCCCGCCGTGAGTCATTGAGAAGTCCCCATCTGATCGCCCGCTGTCACAAGCGTGCTAAACTATCGAGGTTTCCGTTTATCCAGCGGGCGTAAGACTTCATGCTGACGCAAGAGCAGATCGATCAATTTCATCGCGACGGTTTCGTGCGGATTCCCGGGCTGTTTGCCGGCGGCGAACTCGATCTGCTGCGCGACGCGGCCGACCGCGTGCAGGCCGAGGGCGTCGCCCGCGACGGCAGCGATCATCTTTACAAAAAGGTCGTTGGCCGGGATGTCTACTACCGCTCCGAGCGGATGTGGCAGCGGCACGACATTTTCCAAGCAGTGACGGTCAAGCCGCAACTTCTGGCGATGGTCGGCCAGTGCCTGGGCCATCCGTTTCGGCCGATCAACGATTCGTTCGTCTGCAAGTTGCCCGGAGGAAACGTGCCGGTCGAATGGCACCAGGACCCACCTTACTATCAGGCCGACGCGCACAGGGACACGTTCGGCGTGCCCAATTTCGACGTCGACATCTACCTCGACAATTCAACCGTTGACAACGGTTGCCTGTGGGGCATGCCCGGCCGGCATCTGGTGGGCAAGATCGCACTCGAGCAATTCAGCGAGCAAGACCTGTTCGATCGCTTCGGAGCCGTGCCCCTCGAGGCGTGTGCCGGCGACGTGCTGTTTCACTGCCTCTCGGCGCCGCACGGGTCGGCGGGCAACCGCAGCGACGCCATCCGGCGGATCTTTTACCTTCACTACATGGCACGCGAAGTCGCCGAACAGTGCTACCCCAACTCGGAAAAGACCAAGGCCGCCATCGGGCAGGCAGGCACGGCCGTGGTTGCCCAGATGCTCGAAACACGCAAGCGAATGGGTTTTGACACCATCGACGGCACCGAGGTTGCCTGGACCGGCGACGGGTTTTCGTTTGACGGCGAGCCGCACACCAGACCATGGCATTGGCGAACGCTGATCGACGCGATGCCGCAAGACCAGATCGCTGCATTGCGGACGCTGAAACCCAACCCCTCAACCATGACGCCAGAGCCACGCGGTTGATGACGTTTTCGATCAGAATCCCGGGAGATTTTTCCACCGCATGTCTCAGGACTGTCACCGTCTCAAGTGGGCCCGGTTCCGTCGACAGCGAAACATCTGCCATGGATTGGTTTGTTTATCGTGGTAGATATATTCTACAAATTCAGTCATTCAGCTTGGAAGGCCCGGCATTTCCGGTCGCCCGCTCGTCGCAAGTTGGGGTGCGATGCCGTGACTGCGGCGATCCTGAAAATACAGGCCTAACAGCAGTAATGCACTGAAAACCGTCCATCACTCCTCGGGCTTCACGGCTTCGTCGACAGGCCGAGGTACAACCGGCTTGTAAAGGAACGGCCGGCGGAACATCCCGGCCACATGGTGTCGGCTGGCGACGCGCAGCATGATCGTGTTACGCCCCGCCTTGATGTGCTCACTGATGTCCACGTCCCAGTTGAACTTGTAGTCGTTATGCCACCACATGTCGTTCTGCTCGCGATGCGCTACAAGCCAGCCATTGACATAGAGCCAGCATTCGCCGAATAGTCCCGGGAAGCGGGCATGGAGTTTGTGATTTGACTGGGCATCGTTCAGATCAATCGGCGTACGGTACCAGGCATAACCATTGAAACTTTGCCCGTCAGGATGGAGAATGCCTTGCGCCTGCATATATAGATCGGTGCGCAACATCTCCCATTCGATCGTGGGGTAGGTTTTTCGTGTCTCTGGTTTGTAGTGCTTTCTGTTGTTGCGCCAATACGACAGGTCGACCGGCTTGTAGGCCCATCCGGAGGCAACGCCGGTGTCGTTGGGATCGCGCCGGAAAGCCCACTCGAGCGGCAGCTTGGCGACAAGTTCGCCCTTGGTACCGTCTATGTATTGCTTCAACACACCGTATAGTTTTACCTCGCCGCGCCACCACGGATCGCCCTGCTCGTAATGCTGGGACGACAGGAACGTAGGGCTCATCTTGTCCAACTTGTCGCGCGTCTTCATGCCGCGCTCGCCGATCTGGTAGGCGCGCCGGTAGGCACAATCACTGGCCGCCGCACGTACCATGGACATGTACTGATCGATCAGATCGAAGCTGAGCCTGGTGAACCTGATGCGCTTGATATACAACGCTTCGTTGCGGTCAAGCTCGCCAGGGGCATCGGCCAGCGGTTGCATCAGATTCTCCGCTGCTTCCAGGTCCCTGCGCAACTGCTTGACCAGTTGCGGCGTGTAGATTGCCGGCGCGACGAAAAACTCGTGTTCGGTGACGATCGTGTCCTGCCAAGCCTTGAAAATAGCGTTCCAGTAGCGCGACAGCGGCTTGGCGGCCGGCCCGTAAAACTTCTTGTAGAACTCGGCAAGATGCGCCTCGACGTCGAGGTCGGGGTCCCACATGAGTTGGCCGCGCATGTGCAGGTTCAGGAAGGTCGTCGCGATCGCCATCCTGCTCTCGGAATAAAACCCGACAATCCCCGCCTTGCGATAGTGCTTGACGTCCTGGCGAAATGCCTGGTGGCTCGGCGCGGGAATATCGCGCCACACGAGCATGCCCTGATCGTAGTCATAGATGACGATGCGGCCATCCATCACCTTCGACCAGCGATACAGCATGTCGCGGTATTCCTGGCGCGGCGGCGAGAGCGGGTCGTCCATGCCATGGATCGGATCGATGTCGATCGGCGCCAAGGCACAGAGAAGAGGCGCGGCGGCGCGTTTCACCTGCTGCGGCGGCAGCGTCATGTTCGTGTAAGGCCAGGAACCCGATCATGGCCTTGCTGTCGGGGTATTTGTCCAGCAGCCGATCGCACACGCCGTTGTACAAGGTCATAAAGACGTCGGTCATGTTGGGCGCCATGAAATACTTGTCATACAGCCCCGCCTGCAGCCTGCGGTCGACCGGTGAGTCGGAGTGATAGGTGCTGTCCTCCATGGCCAGCGACGGCCCACCGCTGTTCCTGAACGTTTCGTCGAGCTTGGCCGCCACGTGCGCGATCGTCTTTTCCTCGGCGATGGGGTGGCCGCTTTTGCCCTCCTCGACGAGATCCCTGGTGTATTGCGACAGCGCGTGGCCAATGCCGGGCGTGGGCACGTTGAACGTCATGAAATTGCGCGCGTTGAATTTTTCCATCTCACCGTCGGGCACGCCGCGCGCGCCGTTCCAGGAGATCCAATACGATCGCCGCTCGAACGGTGCGGCGTACGCGTGGTCGAGTTTGCCGATCTTCAGTGTCTTGTGCTCGGGTATGCACTGGCCGAACGACGTCGGCAGATACCATCGGCATCCCCACTGGTGCAGCAGATAGGTGACGGCGTGGTAGTGGCCGTCGTCGGTGAGCCCGGCGAGATAGACACGATTGCCCTTTCGTTTCACAGCGATCGCGTCGGCGCGCAGGACGGGATCCTTCTTCGCCACCTTCTCGAGTGCGATGCCCAGGTCCGGCTCGGCGGCCAGCGCCTGTTGGCCGACGATCAGCAGGGGGGTGTCGCCTTGCATCGCCTTCTCAATCGCGCTTGCCGTATTGGCCAACGAGACCTTGGCGCCGCTCATCAGCTCGACATAGCGCACCAGGTCGGCGGCCGCTCGCTTCTCCCATTTGCCGGCCGTCGGCGACACAACAATCATGGCGCTGCTGCGGCCGTCGGCGGCAATCACCAGCTTGCCACGCGTGGGCGCGCCCGCTGTCACGGCCGACGTGAACCCCGTTTCGCTCAAAACGATCAGCAGCACGACCGCGGTCACGACAATGGTGATTAGCCTGTTCATCATTGCTCTCCTGTACGAAGTTGCTACGTTAACGCTAACGTTAGACGAACACAAAGCGTCAGATCATTCGAAGCAAGGAGATGCACCATCATGGAGCACGTCAACGCCAACGTCGGGCTGGACAAGATTCCGTTCTCCCCTTCCTACAGCGGCGTTATCAGCCTTGCCGACGGCCGTCTGATGTGGATGTGGGGCGCAGGCGGCGTCACCGGGCCGGCCACCGCCATGTACTCCGAAGACGAAGGACAGACGTGGGGTGAGCCGACGCCGGTAAAGCTGACCACCGGAGAGCCGTTGAAATACGTTTACGAAACAAGCCTGTTTCGCCTGCCCTCGGGCGCGATCGGATTGATCATGACGCACGAGCAATACCGCAGGCCGGCATACGGCGTCCAGGCGTTTTGTCGATCGGATGACGAGGGGCAAACGTGGTCGCCCCCGAAGCAGATCGATCCGGAAAATGCCTCATCTTATCAGAACGATTCAGTGACAGTGCTGCGCGACGGCCGGATCATTCTGGCGGTCTATACGTCTGTACGACCTAAGCCTATCGATCCAGACGTCACGTCCGTGACCCGACTCGGCGAGCAGTTTCACAGTGCCGAGGGGGGCACTCTCTCCTTCAGCTACACCTATTATTCCGACGACGAGGGCAAGACCTGGCAGCGCAGCCGCAACCAGACACTGGTGATGCGTGACAAGGGCACGCTCGGCTTTTTCTCAATGGGCGAGCCGACGGTGATCGAGTTGAATGACGGGCGTCTGATGATGTACGGCCGGGTCAATCTCGGGCGTATCTACGAGTCTTATTCAGACGATCGCGGCGAGACGTGGACGGAGGCGATCCCGACGAACCTGGCCGCCTATCCCTGCCCGCGCAACCTCAAGCGTATCCCCAAGACAGGTGACCTGCTGCTCATCTGGAACCAACTGTCGCGCTGGGAAGCGATGCACGG
>Ga0310121_10002403_pt1 | contig 17790 bp, 8 predicted proteins | sample CB27_Tmax_986_MG_FD_203504 | JGI IMG/M metagenome (GOLD analysis project Ga0310121, IMG submission 203504) | Marine microbial communities from Western Arctic Ocean, Canada - CB27_Tmax_986 | ecosystem: Environmental > Aquatic > Marine > Oceanic | place: Canada: Western Arctic Ocean | collected...
TTCCCGCCAACACGCCTAACGGTAAGTACGAGGCGACGATTGAGGTGGAAGCCGGCCGTGTACTGAACCTCAAGCGACCGCTTCGGGTGAACACGCCGCTGCCCTGCCTGCAGCCGGCGCCAGTGCCCACGGTGGACGGCGACTTGGGCGATTGGAGCGCGGTGCGGCCGACCATTTGGTTGGTGTCCGAGAAGACCCGGGCCGAACTGCGGGCGCTGTGGACGGACGAGGGCCTGTACTTCGCGCTGGCTGTGCGTACGCTCTCGGTGACACCCGGTGTCGCCGGACAGTTCTGGGAAGCCGACAGCGCCGAGATCTTCCTGGACCCCGATTCCTCGGGCGGCGCGGCCTTCGACGGGGACGACCGGAAGTACTGGTTCCTGGCCACGGGACCGGAGGAGAAACCTGTGGCTGGAGTCGACGCTGCGCCGGGTCAGACGTGGGAGATCCCGGATTATGCCCTCCGTTGTACGGACGAAGGCTACGACCTCGAGGTGCGCATACCGGCGGATCAACTCCCGGGCTGGCCGCCGGAGGAGGGCGCCCTGCTGGGTTGCGATTTCAAGATCAATGATCCCGACTCCGCGGGCGCAAGTGCATCGTACTTCAGCGGGGCACAGCATTTTGGCGAGGGCGCGTACCAGGCGCCGTGGCTGTGGGGTTGGCTGGCGATGCTGGAGGAGACGGCCACCGACATCACGCTGTCTGCCGACACCTCCCACCCGGACCTCAGCACCTTTGTCCCGGGCGAGCCGGTGACGCTTTCTTTCCAGGTCGCCGGGTTGAAGCCAAACCAGGACGACCTGCAGCTCAAGCTGCGCATCCTGGACGAAATGGACCGGACGCTACAGGAGCAGACGTTGGACATTCGGGCCGACGCCGAGGGGCAATGGACCCAGGAGGTGGCAGCACCGTGCGAGAAGCAGGGCTTCTACCGGGCTTTTGTCGAGCTTTCAAACGGGCTTACGTTGCCGAAGCAGGGCATCAGCCGCCGGAAGGGCTACCTCACCTACGCCGTGATTCCCGATCCGACGAAGCGCAAGATATACGGCGAGAAGGAGAGCTTCTTCGGGATGATGGGGCCTCACGTGGCGAACGTGATTCCTCCGCTGGGCGTCCGCTGGGTGATCGAACCCTCACCGATCGCCGTGCGGCAGTTCGGCTATGCGTGGGGGCAAATGGAGCCGGATCATCCGGGGCAATTTGCGCAAGACCTCGCAGCCGCCCGCGCCAAAGGGGAGACGTTTCCGAAGCGGTTCTATCAGCACTGGCCCCTGTACACCGTAGACGGTCAGCCCAGGCGATGGCAGGTCTACACACTGCCGACCCTCTTCGTGGGGCCGCCCGAGTGGGCGGTCATTCCCGGAAGCAGGAGCTTCGTCACTGCGGCGCTGAAACCAGAGGCCGAGGAACACTGGCGCAACTATTGCCTCGAGGCAGCCAAAGCCTACGCGGAATGCTACCCCAACCGCGAGGAGCGCCTCTACCAGATCACTTGGGAGCCGCAAGGCTTCGAGGATGACGAGCGGCTCCTCCGAACCTACGAAATCGCTTACAAGGCCCTGCACGAATTGGACCCCAAAGCCGTGGTGATCGGCCCGACGTGCAGCAGTTCCATGGGAACGCTGGCGTGGGAGGAGCGGCTTCTCAGTAAGGGCTTAGGCAAGTACCTGGACGGGTACTCTGTTCATCCCTACCTGGACTGGCCGAACCTGCGCAGGACGCCCGAACAGAACGGGCTGATCGAAGGGATTCGTGCTCTCAAGGCGATGGTTCGGAAACATACCGGCAAGGATCTGCCGCTATTCAGCACCGAACAAGGCTTCCCCACCGCGCGGGATCCCTCCAAAGAACTGCTCCAGGCCTGGTGCCACATTCGCTCCAACCTGATCCTGTTGGGGGAAGGCTTCCGGTTCCACATTTCCTTCCACAGCTACGACTTTGGCGCGGAACCGGGCTACGGCTTCTTCTACAACCTCAGCGCCCGGGCCTACACCCCCGACAAGGTCAGCCCCAAGCCGGTGGTCCCGGCCTACGCGGCCATGACGTTCCTGGTAGACGGGCACAAGTCCAGCGGCCCCCTCGAGGGGTTGGGCGAAAACGCCTGGGGATACACCTATGAGGGCCCGGACGATGCAATCATGGCCCTGTGGAGCGACGAAGAGAAGACGGTATCCCTCCCGGTGAACGCTGAGCAGGCTGAGGTGTTCAACTGGATGGGGAACAGCAGACTCGTCGCGGCCAATGCGGGTAAGCTGGAAGTCGCGATCGGCCCGAGCCCGACCTATGTCAGATTGAACAAGGAGAGGAAAGCGGAGTGATAGAACCAAATTTCGATGTGAGCTTCTCACTGGGTGAGCCTGTCCTGATCATGCACGGCCCGGCCACGGATACCCCGTGGGGAGTCTGCCAGTTTCCGGACATGTGGCGTGGATGTGACGGCGCCGTCTATCTCTGCGTCAACATGGGGGTTGATTGCAACCTGGGGGACCATGAGGAATCGTGCTGGCTCAAGAGCGACAGCAACGGTGCGAGCTGGAGCAGGATTCCGCTTGCGCAGGTGGACTTGCGCCCCGATGTCGTGGAACTTTCCGACGGCGGCGCCATCTGTTTCGGGCGCGAACGCTTCGTCTATCATTGGTCGACATTCGGCCCCGGCAACCAATGGCCCCATCTTTACCCCGCGAAATGGGGGGTGGCAGCCGTGGCCGAACCCTTCTACTACCCGTATGGCTGGCGCTACGATGCGATCTACCGTTTCGGGGACTTGCCCGCCGAGGCACGGCAGTGGCCGTGCCGCATCCGCATGCCTGACGGTCAGTGGGAGGACTCTTCTTTTCTCGTAGACGCGCCGGAACTGCGCAAGTGCGGCATCGTTCGCCAGCAGCTCTGGTTTGAAAAGGAACAGACGTGGGAGGATGTGGAGCCTTACCTTGACCCTCCCGTGCCGATCAAGGTCACCTGCCTGGGGGACGGATCGCTGGTGACGCCCGTGTACGGTCAGCACCCGGAGGTGCTGGATCGGTATTTTGCCGTAATACATTGCCTGGCCTCTGAGGACGGCGGACGCACCTGGGACATGCGCGGCACGGTGGCTGACCAGGTCGGCCTGGTGACCCACGGATTCGGAGGCGACGAACAGGAGTTCGTCGAGACGGAAAACGGCGACATTCTGTGTTTTATGCGCACTCTGATGAGCGGGGATCAGGGCGTGAGCCGCGAACTCTATATGGCGCGGTCCAGCGACGGCGGAAGGAATTGGTCTACGCCGCAAGCCATCGCACCTGTATCGGTAACGCCCCACGTGACGAAGCTCAAGGACGGCGTCCTTGCGGTCATCTACGGCAGGCCCGGTGTTCATCTGGCGGCCAGCACCGATGGCGGCGTGACCTGGCCGGCGAGAAAGACCGTGGTCGGTCCAGCCGAATCCGAACTCCTCGCCCGCCCCGACGAGGTCGGACACAGCACGCTGGGCAATTCGCCCGAGACCTCCTGTTCCAATACCGACCTGGTAAAAACCGGGCCGGACCGTTTTCTCATCGCGTACAGCGATTTCCGATACCCTCACCCCGAAGGAGGGTTCTGCAAAGCGGTGCTTACTTGCGAGGTGACTGTTTCCAACCAGGTTTAGTGCAGTGTGACGTGGAGTTCTGATGCGAAACGGGCGAGTAGAACGGACCGTACGGCGGAGGACCGCCGTCTCCACTATTACGTTCGTCATAGATGGAGCCGGCCGTCCTCGGCCGGACCGACGCGTGGGTGTCCGGCTTACATCCCTGTTCACATTCGTCTGTTACAGCGCACGGGTCCACGATGCTGCATGCAGGTAAAATGATGTTGAGATCCTTGCTGTTGCTCTTGCTGGTGGCGCTTCCGGCCGCCGGCAACGAAATACTCGTCTACCCGGACGGGCCGCTCAACCCTCGTGTCCCCGCGATTCCACCGCAAGACGGGGGAAGCCGGGGGCATTGCTTTCCGATCAGCGAAGAGGGTGACTATCCTCTGAAGCCGTATATCCAGTTTCCCCAGGGAGGGCATCTGTCCGCTGACGTACGTGACGACCTGAACCCGGAGGAACGGCGTTTCTTTTCTCTATTCGACTCAACCTATTCGCTGAAACTGACCCGGTCCGACCTCGGCAAGAACCGCCAGGTCCGATTCGTTTATTCCAAAGGGGAAAACGAATTGGCTTCCGCCCATGTGCCGCCAATCCCCGCCGGCTGGTCGGGCGTAGAGCTCAAATGGAATCAAACGAGCGCCGACCTGTTCCAGGGTGGTAACAAGGTGGCGGAATTGAAACTCGAGGCGCCCTTCGTTCCCACCTCACTGAGAGTCGACGGGTGGGGAGTGGATGAATTGCAGGTTGCCGGGGACGGGGATCTGTCGCTGGATTGGGAGAGCGGCTACGCTGCGAGGGTGGGTCTGCCGCCGAAAGCCGAGGCGTTGCTCACGGCACGCCTGTTCGGCTTCGACACCTACGTCATCTCGCTGGACCCGGCCAAGCGTGATTGCCCGATGGTGCAGCTCATTAACACGGGGCCTGATGAGCGCCTGGCCACCATCCGCTTCAATCTTCAGAGCGAAGTCAGGGAGCAACAGCACACGTGGGAACAGACGGTGACCGTCCCGGCGCGTTCGGAGGCGATGGTTCCCGTGCAGTTCCCGTTCGAGATGGAGAGCGACGTGTACCACATGGCTGTTGCCGCGGGGGAGGCGACGCCGCCGATCGAGGCGCGCAAGCACTTCATGTACATCAAGCTGCGGAACGAGCCGCCGGGTCCCGAGAAGTTTGGCCTACATGATTCCATGCGGCCGATCGGATTCTGGCCGGACGCCCTCCCCATTCACCTGGAACACAGGTATGCCCACTGGGCCGATGTGCAAGGTCCACCCTGGCTCAAATTGTGGGACGGCAAATGGGGCCTGGATCCCGATTTGCCGCCCGAAGAGTGGAACTGGCGGAGGACCGAGAAAATCCTGGCTGCCTTCTATGCGGGGCACACCGTCTACGTGTCCATGACGGGGCTGCCGACCTTTCCCTGGATGCGGAGCAAGTTATACGAGGCCGAATCTCGCAGGAGGGAGAACCCCTGGGGCGTGACGGGAGGGGTACCGGACTTCGAGCGCTACCGGCGATTCCTTCGCGCCTTTGCCCTGCGATACAAAGGGAAGATTACCTTCTACGAGATCGAAAACGAGCCCAGTGGAATCATTTACAACTGCCTCAAGCCTGAGGACTACTTTCAAGTCGCCAAGGCTGTCTATGAGGAAGTGAAGGCGGTTGACCCCGAGGTCCGGGTCTTCGGTATCAGTGGCACGGGTGGTACTGCTGATGATTTCATTCCCTGGATGCGAGAGGTCTTCGAACTCGGAGGTCATCGGTACATGGACGGAGTCTCCTGGCACACTTACATAGCTCCGCGCATGCCGCATGAAGTCGACCTGATGGGCAGGTGCGCGAGTGCTCTCGATGCAATCGCCCAAACAGGTAAGAAGATGCCGATCATCAACTCGGAAACGGGCCTGAAGTTCGCCAATCGGGAAGAAATCGACCGGCCGATCTCAGAGGCGCGCCTTCGCGAGCTCAACCGTGAAGGCAGCGAAACCTGGCCGGATTACGGGATGTCGGAGAGAAGGGGCGGGGCTTCGTTTGTTCAGAATGTCATCGTGAACTTTCTGACCGGCGCTGAGTACTTCACCATCTTCGGTTGGCATCCCATGTGGTCGAGTCCGAAATCTGAGCCGGGCAGTGTCGAATTCGGATGGTTTGTCGCGGCATACAAGACAGACGGGCGAACGCCGGGGCAGCACACGCTGGCGCTCGGCGTGCTCATCGCACAGATGGAGCCTGCCGTTCACACGCGCGGGCGCGCGATCAGTCAGCACGGGATCCAAGGAGGTGTTTTTCCCAAGAAGGCCGGCGGTGAGGTGGCTGTTTTATGGTCTACGGGCAAATCCGGTACGTTGTTCGTCCAATCGGAGAATCCGACCCTGGAGCACGTCGACATGTTTGGGCACAGCAGCGTCCTGGAAGGCCGCGGGCACGGGGGTATCTATACGCACACCATCGTTTTGGAGGAAGAATCCTCTTATATCCACGCAAGGAAGCCGTTTCGGGAAGTCCTGGCATCACCGATAGAGTCGGTACATGTAGAGGCCGATTCGGCAGGTCGGCGGCAGATAGACCTTACGATCAAGAATGTCTTCCCGAAGCCGTGGCAGGGGCGGATCGCGTTCGAGAAAGAGCCGGGATGGCGGATTGTCCCCGCCGAACGGGACTTCATGCTCAAACCCGGCGAACACGCTGCTTTGTCGTTTGAATACGAAGTCGACCCGAGCGTGGCCAGGGGGCGACATTCTCACGCTCTCCGCGTCAGCTTACCGGATGGAACGCCGTGTCTCTCCGCGGTGACGATTGCGGTCAGCCCCGTCTTCCGCATACCGCGGTTGCCCGATGATTCCTCCCTTTCCGGGGTGCAGGCCTGGCAGCCGCCGGGAGGCCCCCTTGTGCTGAATCGAAGGGATCAGGTTGTGGTGGGACGACCGCCGTGTCCCGACGGGCTTCTGGAAAGGGAAGGCTGGACCGGCCCCGACGAACTGTCCGCCGAGGCCAAGGTCGGCTATGACGAAGACGGTCTGTCGGTTTACGTCAAGGTACACGATGCCCATCCGGGTCTGCCTGACGAGTGGCCGGGCGTCTTGGGTTCGTCCCTGGAATTCTTCTTTGACTTCCGATCGAAGGACAGCGAATTGGGCAGGGTAAACTATGACACGAAAGTCCATCAGTTGGTGGTCCGGCCCGTGATCGAACAGGGCCAGACACCGGCGCTCTGGCATGCGTCCCGCGCATCGTCGGCACTATCGAATATATCGCTTGATGCCGGACGCCTCGATGACGAGAACTACTGGGTTGTCCTGCACATTCCATGGAGCGACATCGGCAATCCGTTGCCGCCGGGAACGCGGATGGGGTTCGACATCGGGGTCAACGGTCCCCCCCGGAATCGCAAGGGCCGCAAGACCCAGATCATGATGTTCGGGAATTCGGACAATTGCGTGAACGCATCGGCATTTGGCGTGGGGATACTGGGCGACCGTCCGCGCGATTGATGCGCGGCGAACAGAGGAAGATCGGACCGGACGAAGTGAAGTCGGTTAAGGGTATCCGAGTAAGTGTGGGGACGAAGAGAATCGGTTACGTGTAGGGACGAAGTGTAGTCTCCGGGCAGTTCAGACTCTTACGCGCCACACTTCAACGCCACCCTTACTCGGATACACTTAACCGATCGACTTAAACGAGAACCCGAGGAAACAAAGCGCGCGAGTGAAACGGACGCGAACACGGCACTGGAGGCTATTTCAGGCTGGCGCCTGAAAAACCTCAGTGTAATCGTATGCCCATGCAAGGCTGTATCGAGATGCAGAGGAAGAGATGCGACCGCATCGCCGGAACCGTCTATCGCATAGACGGGATCCTCGGCGGTTACCTGAGAAATGTCTCCGAACAATGGCTGAAGACGGCGCCGCTGGCGAATCCGGCCATGCTCGAGATGTTTCGCGATCGCGACCGCCGGCCGCGGCGCGATATGGTGCCGTGGGCGGGCGAGTTCGCCGGCAAGTATTTGACAAGTGCGGTGCAAGTTTTGCGCCTGACCGGCGATCCGGAGCTGAGAGGGGTCATCGAGGCGTTTGTACGCGAACTCGTCACCCTGCAGGCCGACAATGGCTATCTCGGCCCGTGGCCGGCGGAGTGCGGCCTGACCAATCGGTCGCCGACCCCCCGGGGCGGCAGTTCGACCTGGGATTCCTGGGGCCACTATCACATTACACTGGGGCTGCTGCTCTGGTATGAAGATACAAACGACGAGGATGCACTCAATACCGCGAGGCGCATCGCCGACCGCTTATGCGAGATGTACCTGGGGGCGAAGTCCCCGCGGCTGGTGGACACCGGTTCGACCGAGATGAACCTGGCGCCGGCGCATTCCATGGCCCTGCTCTACCGGTTCACCGAAGAATCGCGCTACCTGCAGTTGGCCGAACAGATCGTCGCGGAATTCGCCGCGGTCGACGACAGGGGACGTCCGCTTGCGGGCAACTACCTGGAGGGGCCGTTTGCAGGCCTGGAGTTCTTCGAGCTGACCAGACCGCGTTGGGAGAGTCTGCACGCGATCATGGCACTCTCGGAACTGTCCCTGAGCACGGGCCGGAAGGAGTACGGCGACGCCTTTCAGGCGATTTGGTGGAGCATCACACGCACGGACCGTCACAACACCGGTGGTTTCAGTTCCGGCGAGAAGGCCAACGGTAACCCATACGATCTTGGTGCGATCGAGACCTGCTGTACTATCGCCTGGATCGCGCTCAGCGTGGAGATGTTGCGTCTGACCGGCGACGCACGCGTCGCCGATGAACTGGAACTGAGCACGTTGAACTCCGTGATCGGCATGCATTCGTTCAGCGGTCGCTGGGTCACGTACGATACGCCGCCGGACGGCAAACGGTTTGCCTTCTACACCGCGCACCCCTGGCAGGGCCGCGAGGGCAGTCCGGAACTGAACTGCTGCAGCGTCAACGGCCCGAGGGGGTTCGGCATGGTGTCCGACTGGGCGCTGGTGAGAGATGACCGCGGACTCGTGCTCAACTGGTACGGCCCGTCGAGCCTGACGGCTCGGCTGACGGACAGCGTCGACGTCACGCTCCGGCAAAGGACCGACTATCCATGGGACGGCCGCATCGAGTTGACGGTCGCGCCGTCGGCGCCCGCGGATTTCTGCCTGAAGCTGCGGATTCCGCGCTGGTCGACGACAACGCGGGTGGCGATCAACGGCGAGTCCGTCGATGACGTGGCGCCGGGCGTGTACCTGGCATTGGAGCGCCGCTGGCAGTCCGGCGATACGGTCGAAATCGACCTGGACATGTTCCTGCATATGTGGACCGGAGAGTTGGAGCGGGCGGGCAAGACTTCGATTTACCGCGGCCCGATACTCTTGACATATGACCGCCGTTACAACGACGTCGATCCGGACGATCTGCCGCTGCTCGATGCGCGGAATCTGGCATACCGTCACGTGGATTGGCCGCACTGGCTGCCGCCGGCGATGCTTCTGGAGTTCACAACGAGGGACGATGGCACGTTGCGCCTCTGTGACTTCGGCAGTGCCGGCGAGGGAGGCACGCCGTACAAGTCGTGGCTCTCCGTTGAAAACGTCGACGCGGATGGTCCCCGGTATTTTGCCCCCGCCCCGGCCGAAAGGCTGCGCGCCGACATGGGGCGATACGCGGTACTCTACGCCTCGTTCCGAGCCATGGACCATATCGGCTCCCAGCCCTGGGGCCTGGCCCTGGTGCGGTTGCGTCACGGCTGGCCGGCGTTTGTCCGGAGTTGTGACAGCGCCCGGAAGATGATCGACACGCACCCGGATGCGCCCGGGGCGCGTGCGCTCGCCGACGCCCTGGCCCGGCTGGAGAGTGAATTGGACTTGATGGACCCCGCGTTTCTCGATCATCTCGATCGCGAGCAGAAGCAGGCGGATCCCGCGCCACCGTGTACGCTGACAGACTTCGGCGTCAGCGAACTGAAGTCGCCGGTGGCCGATATCCGCAAGGCCGGACTGCCGGCACAGTCGGAGTCGTTTCGGACGATCCAACCTGCGGATCGGAATCATTGGTTTGACGTCAATGCGGTGCATGGCGGCCTGGCGGGCTTGGTGTATCTTCGCGCGACTGTGAACCTGCCGCGGGCTACTGCCGGACAGATTCATTACGGTGCGGACGGACCGGTCAAGGTCTGGGTCAACGGCCTGGAAGTCGGCTGCCGGACGGACGCGGTCGACCCGGCCAAACCGGCCGAGTACTTGGCCCAAGTGGATTGGGTCGAGGGCGACAATTCGCTGGTGTTCGCCTTGGACACGGCTCATGGGCACGCCTGGGGGATTCACGTAACAGCCGCGGCCGAAGGGGGTCGTCGGCAGGAAGGATGACCATGGAACAGACTGTCGTATTTCATGCAGGCGAGCAAGATGTGCCCAGTATGCGTATCCCGGGGATCGTGCTGTCGAAACGGGGGACGCTGCTGGCGTTCTGTGAGGCGCGGGTCGGAGGGGATCGAACGCGCACTGACATTGTCCTGAAACGGAGTGAAGACGGAGGCAAGACATGGGGGCCTCTGCAACGTGTGTTGAAATCTACGGGGGACCAGGAAGCCTATACGAATGTCTGTCCCGTGGCCGATACCGTCACCGGTACCATCTTCTTTTTCGTGACCCTCTTCCCCGACGGAGGCGTCGATATCCGGGAATGGGAGGCACGCAAACGGTACGGCGTCATACGAACCATCATCACGAAGAGCACGGATGACGGAATCACGTGGTCCGCGCCGCTCGACATTACCGAGCAGATCACGGATGTCACCGCTGACATTGGAAAGAAGACGGGACCTGGTGCCGGCATACAGACCTCTGATGGGAGATTGGTGATTCCCTACGGGCTGGGGCCGGAATTAGAGAGCAGGGCCATGATCGTCTACAGTGACGATCACGGGGAGAGTTGGCAGGCGGGTGGAAGAACCAGAAGCACGAGCACCGAGACGCAGGTCGTGGAACTCTCCGACGGCAGTCTGCGGCTGGACATGCGCAACCAGAGGCCAGAAGAGCAACCAAGACATTGCCGGCACTATGCCGTTAGCCGGGATGGAGGCATGAGTTGGACAGAGCCGGTGCAAGCCCCGGAACTGATCGACACCGCCAGCCAGGGATCCATCCTGCGGCACCCGTTCCGGCAGAAAGGGCAGGACAGGGACCCGATCCTCTTCGCCAACCCCGTCTCTACCTTTGCCAACCGTGTGAACATGACGGTCCGGATGAGTTACGATGATGGTAACACCTGGCCGGTGGCAAGGACCGTACATCCCGGGCCCTGCGCTTATTGCTGCCTGGTTTCGCTGCCGGACGGAACAGTTGGTCTGCTCTACGAGAACGGCGACGAGCACCGCTACGAGCGTATCAGCTTCGCGCGGTTCGATCTCGAGTGGTTGGCGCAGGGCCGCGCCTCTGGAGGGTAGGAATTAGGTTTAAGTAATGAATGTAGAGATTGTTTCAACTTCAAATGGAAAATGTCGGACAAGGATGTACACGGACATGCTTTTCATTCCTCTGCTGCTGGCGGCCACTCTCGGCCCTGTTGCTCTCCGGGCTGAGGTGACCATCGGCGGGGTGACCTACGACAGTGTGGACACCGGATCGGAGTTCACTGAACTCGTGGATGACATCGTCCATCGCCGCCAGGACTGGGTGCCGCCGTCCCCTACGGCCGCCGAGGTGGCCTCCGGGTTCGTGGTCTACGTGACCGCGGACCCCGGCCACTACCGGGTCCCCAAAGACTGGGAGCAGGAACACGTCACGAACCTGAGCACTTTCTTGTCGCCGGGGGAAGACAAAGCCGCGTGGTTCGGCCTGTATGCCTTGGAGGAACTGCAGGACCTGGCAGTGACGGTGGAGGCGCCTGACATGCCGTTCACCGTGGACGTGCGCAATATGTGGTTCTGGCCCCAGCGCACCGGGACGCACTCGCGCCAATGGTATATGACGCCGGAACTGCTGCTCCCCTGCCAGAACGGGCGGACGATGGCCCCCACAACCGGCGGCGTGTTGGAATGGCGGCCTTTCCACGTGCTCGCCCGCGAATCGGCCGGCCTGTGGCTCACCGTCACGGCTCCCCCAGAGGCGCCTCCGGGAAGCTATGCCGCGACGATTCGAGTATCGTCGGCCGACAAGCCCGACCTGCTCCTGCCTTTCACCGTGGAAATCCTGCCTCTGATCCTGCGGCGTCCGGCGGATCGCCACTGGTTGGTGTATTGCGATTTGGTGGACCGTCAGGGCCTCAAACTGAGCGATGCGCAGAGGCCGATCCTGTTGCGCGACTTCGCCCGGCACGGGATCACTGGCCTGATCGAAGTGCCCCTGGGAGAACCCGACGCCTCCCGACTGAAAGAGGGACGGGCGCGGTTCGATGCCTCCCCGTTTATCACCCTGGCCCGCCAAGCGCGAGAAGCTGGCCTGCCCGGACCGCACGTGTGCCACTATGGCGAGGTGGGGAAGGTGGCCGGGGCTGTACAGGAGTCTCTCGGCCTGGCCAATGACGATCTCCAGGGGGAATGGCCGACCGCCTACCGGGACGGGGTGGTCGCCCTGGCGCGGGCCGCAGTGGAAGCGACCCAGCCTGCCGGCGTCGAGTGGTACGTCTATCCGTTCGACGAGCCGTCGCAACCATCCCCGCACGTGCTGCAGACCTACGAGGCCTGGCGCGCCGGCGGGGCGAAGACCTACGTCACCTGGTGGCACGGGACGGAGTTCCTCCAGCAGGCCGCGCCGCACCTGAGCGTTATCTGTTTCGGACGGGACGCCCTGCAGGTTTTCGGGAAGCCGAGCCGCGGATTCTGCCGACAGGTGGACGCCGAGTTCTGGTTCTACGGCTCCGGCTGCTACGATGGCCAGGAGGCGCAGATGTTCTCCAACCGCTACGCGGCCGGATTCCTGATGTGGAACAGCGGGGCCACGGGCCATGCGACCTGGACCTTCTGCCGTCTCTTTGGAGACCCATTTAACGACTTCGACGGCAGCGCCAAGGATTGGGCGACGGCCTATCCCCACCTTCTCCAGCCCAACGACTGGAGCTCTTTCCAGGGAGTCCTCCCCACCATCGCATGGGAATCCATCCGCGAGGGGATCAACGACTACCGCTACCTGTACACCCTTCAATCATTGATCGAGGAAATCCGGAACGATCCGCGCGAAGTGATGCAGGCGGCCGCGGCGCAGGCGGCGGAAAGACTTCAGGAACTGAGCAAGAAGGTGGGTGGTGGCTGGTTGCAGGGGACCTCGCCGCAACGCATGAACGAAGTCCGGCGACACGTTGCGGATCAGATCATCGCGTTGGAGGCGGTGATGGCCGACCACGGGACGACGGCGGAGTAAATGCTCACCTCGCACCGGAGGACTGCGATGCGTGCACAGATGGTGGGTCTGATCGCGGTCTGGTGTCTCGGCGTCAGCTCGCCGGGGTGGTCAGCGAGTGTCCGGATGCTTCAGAGCGATGGGCTTTCGATCGTTCGCCTGAAGAACAACCAGGTGACGGTGGAGATCGCCGCCAACTCGGGGGCGAGGATCTGCTCGTTGGTCCGCAACGCAGACAAGACGGAGCTGGTCTGGTGGCGTGCTGACGGGCGGAGCGGAATACTGGACGACAAGTCGGAGCTGAGTGCCGCCGGCTACGCCGTCCAGGTGGAGGAGAGCGGACCGGCCCGCGTGAGTGTCACGTTCTCAGCCTCCAACGTCGACGTTGAGATCACCAAACGTGTGACACTGATCGAGGGCGAGTCGGCACTGCGCGTGGAGTACACCTACACGAACCCCGGCGACGCCCGCCTGGAGGCCGAGCACATGGTTCGCAACTACTACCTGGCCGGGGGAACGGCGGGATCCGAGGACCGCTACTTTTGGCATGGCGCTCGCGGGGTCGAGAGCCTGCCGTACCCGTACGGCGATATCGGTCGGTGGCACGAAGTCGAGTATCCCTGGTATGCCGTCATCGACCAGGAAGCGCAAACGGGCCTGGCCATCGTCGTGGACTCACCCGCCCTTCACATGTTCTACAACTGGGCCGACGGCCCGCCACCGAATCCGAGCGTCGAGTGGACCGTTGGCCTCAATCTGGGCCCCGGCGAATCACTCACCGTGCCGGTGACGCTCGCGCTGCTCGAGGGGATGCCCGAGATCACCAGCGCCACCCCGAAAGCCGTCACCCGCCTGACGCCCCAGGCCGACGGTACGACCCTCGCGACCGATGTTGAGCTGACGCACGTGGCCGACGCCCCGGCGGAGACCTCGGTCCGCTTCCGCTATGAGACGCTGGACCGCGTCTTCGTGTGGGAGGAGGTGGGGATGGAGTTCCCGGCGGCCGGGCCCGGTCAGGTTCTCCGCGACAGCACAACCCACACGCTGCCGGCGGAGGGCACGTACGTACTCACCGCGGAGGCAACGAGCGGCGAGACGCAACTGACCTCCTTCGAGGTGCCGGTGGTGGTCGGGAAGTCTTCGGGGAGCTACTTCAAGGGACGGCGGGAAGGCGAGCAGAGCTACGTACTTGCCGCGGTGACGGACCGGGATGTGCGACGGGGGTATGCCGTCCACTACGGCGGGCCCGAGCCGCCGTTTCCTCCGGCGGGTCCGCTGGAGATCGCGATGGGTGTTGATGAGCTGGAGTCGCTGGAGATCTGTGTGTTGGCTCTCCGGGACCTCGGTTCGGTTGAGCTGTCCGTTGCGGCTGCGCCCCCACTGCCGGACGGTGCTGTCCTCGTTCGGACGCAGGCACGCGTCTCCACGGCCGGGCCGCCGCCGGCCCATGACGACTGTGGACTGTTCGAGGGGAATCGCCACGAACTGGCGACCGGAGATCACAAGAGCTTCTGGGTGACCCTGGACGGGCGGGAGATGGCGCCCGGACGGTACCCGCTGACGCTGACGCTGCGACCGGAGGCGGCCGAACCGCGGGCCCTTCACGTCGTGGTCCGAGTGCTGGATGTCACGAGGGCCCCGCCGGAGGCCGCCGCACTCCGGCTCTACGGCCCGCTCACTTACATCAGCGGGAACCTGGCGGCACATGCGCGGTTACTCACCGAAGCCGGCGTCCGTGAAGTCCAGGTACACTTCCCGTTCAACACCTGGAAGAACGCCGCCGGCGTGCAGCGAGGCGAGGACAGGGAACTCGTCATCCGCCTCGATGGCGTCACGGCCAGGCTGGAGACCGCCCAGGCGGCCGGCTTCGACCGGCTCGCCTTCATGTACCACCTTCACCGAGACGACTGGTTCTCGGGGCTCGAAGGGGAAGCCCCGGAGGCAATCACAGCCGCGAAGCGCGAGTTCGACACCCGGCTGATCCAGCACTGCGTGGACCTCGGCTTCGAGCAGATCTGGATCTATGCCCTCGACGAGCCGTCCGTGCCCGACGCAACGAAGCCGGAAACGCTCGAGCAGCTTCGGTCGCTCAAGGCCGTACACCCGGAACTCAAGGTACACATGACGATCAACCACTTCAGCCCGGATTTCGCCGCGCCGCTCGATCCTGTCCTCGACATCTGGACGCCCAGTCGACCTATCTGCTGGACGCTGCTGGAGGACATGCGGTCGGGGCACACGACACTCGACGCCACGGATGAGATCGGCTTCTACCATGGCGCGTTCTGCACGTCGTCTCCCGATGACACGAGGACGGCCGGCTGGCAGGCGGCGTTCCTGGACGTCACGCACTACTCCCTTTTCGCTTACCACCAGGGAATCGCGCCGGACCGCCTGTGGGTGCTGTTCGCTAACGGCCCCGAGGGGCCCGTGACCACGTCCGGCCTGGAGGGGGTGCGTGACGGCTACGAGGACTATGCCTATTGGCGCAGACTGAGCCTGCTGCTGCAAGAGGCGGACAAGCTCGATGAGGGCGTGCTGACCGAGGCACAACGGGACGCCATCCACGGGGCGAGGGCGTTTCGGGAGAGCGCGTTCAGCATGGAGCCGGACGCGCTTGTGCCGATGACCATGAACACGGGAGGGCACGGCGCCCGGTCGTGGCCGGGGGTCAGATCAACGAGTCGGCTCGCACTCATGGCGGCCAAGGTGGAGTTGCTGGAGAGGATCGATGCACTCAACCAAGCCCTTGCCCACTGACGATTCTTCAAGTCATACACTTAATCGCACACTTCACCGCCCCACTTAGCCGGATACACTTCACCGATCGACTTACTTGAGATTGCCCGATTTGCAGCCATCCAGGAAAAGTGCTTCGGTTAAGTGTATCCGAGTAAGGGTGGCGGTTACGTGGAGGCTCAAGTGTGTCGTCCGCTGAGCCAAGCCCCGGCAACCAGGCTTCTATGGAGCTGAGTTAACGGCCGACGAAGATGTGTCCTCAATCATTCCGCCGGCTTCGCCTGGAATCGCAGCAACACGCCCTCGCCGCCGCCGAGGGTCATGCTGCACACAGCATCGGGTGCTTCGAGCGGTTTCCACTCGGCTGCCTGGGTGTCAAAGCGTGATGCCTGCTGAATCTCAGCGATTCGAAATCGCGCCGTCGCGACCAGCTCCGGATCCATCCTGTCCGTGTCCATCGCGTGACGCTTGTTTTGCAGCATTACATACACGCTTGTATCTGACGGGTCATCCATATTCTCGAACATGCCCAGCAGGAACCTGTCGCCCTCGAAGTCCGTGATCGGCGGCACGTCGCCCTCCTGGTAGATCGTCACGGTGTCATGGACCGTGTCCTCGATTTGCGCTTGCGGATCAGCCTGGCAGTGGAAGACGCCGGTGGACCGCAGATGCTTGACGATGGGCCAGAGGTGGTGCAGTTCCCGGTTGAGGGTACGCACGTGGTGGTACGACGCGTTGGGCTGGTCCGGCGCATCGAGAAGACCGCTGCTCGACTTGTATCGGTAGTACCAGATCCCTTTAGCGCCGTAAGCAACGATGCCGTAGACCTGCCAATAGAGGTCCGATTCGCTGGCTTGTCGGAACTGCACACGGCTGGGCGAGCCGTGTTCAGCCACGAGCGCCCAGCCCATGTACCCGATGTCATGGGCGAGGGCGGCACGGCGCAGGTCCTCCAGGTTGCCGTACAGGTGGGGTCGGGTCCGTCCATTGGCCAGCAGGACATACTCGGTTCGCATGACAAAACATGGATGCTGCAGCGCGATCACCTCGCCCACGTAGTTGCCGCCCCAATTGTTAAGCAACGGGATGGCACCGCCCTGGTCTTCACGCAGAATGCGCGCAAAGGCCTTCCCGTAGTCGAACATCTGCGGGCGCCGTTGGGGCTCGTCCTTCATGAAATAACCGATCTTGGCCGGGAACTCGGCTGTCGGGTCGCCGGTTCGCACCAACGGCTCGAGCCCCGCGGCCACCGCGCGCCGGTACTCGCCGCCGAAGATCTTCACCATCGAGAATCCCGCGTTGGCATACGTCTGGAACTTGTCCGGCGCATTGTTCCACTCACCGGCGCTGAAGAACGACCAGCCGGCGGTTGGAAAGCGCTTGCGTGCCAGCCGCCACGCGCGCCATTTCTGCTGGGTCAGTTGCTTGAGCTCCACATCGACGACGCCCAGGGCGACCCGGTCGAACCACGTCCGGCCCGGCTCGTCGCCGGCAGTGAGACGGATCCGCACTTGCGTCGCACTCTTTGGCACGTGCACGAGCTCGTCGATGATGCGCCACGTTCGATCGCTCAGCACCCGCCACCGGTAAGCGCGATCGGGGATCGGAAAGTCGGCGCGCTCCACCTGTCGGCCGGTGCCGTCGGCAAAGTCAAGGCTGACGGAGCCGCCCGCGGCGCCTTCGATGCGGCAAAACGCGATCAGAAACACCGTCGAACCGCCTTCAACAGCAATGCCGTCCTGGTACCATTCCAGCCGCTGTGGCCGACCGCTTTCGGACGGGTCCTTGCGCTCAATCATTGCGCTGGCGGCGACGCCCTCGTATCCGGGATCGTTCACCGCCACCGTCGTGTCGCGACGAAAGCTGTACGCGTCGCCATCCGCTTCCGGCAACCGGTTCCAACCGGCGGGCATTTCCTCGCCGCCGTCGAAATGTCCGTTCTCAACCAGGTTCCACGGCTCGGAAGGCGTTTCGGCGCACAGGCCCACGGAAACATTCGCGCAGAGCAACGATACACAGAGCCATTTATCGAACCGTATGATCTTCATCATTCGAAACCTCCTTTCACATTACGCCGGTACCGTCAGACCGGCAAGCG
>Ga0310121_10002405_pt1 | contig 17783 bp, 9 predicted proteins | sample CB27_Tmax_986_MG_FD_203504 | JGI IMG/M metagenome (GOLD analysis project Ga0310121, IMG submission 203504) | Marine microbial communities from Western Arctic Ocean, Canada - CB27_Tmax_986 | ecosystem: Environmental > Aquatic > Marine > Oceanic | place: Canada: Western Arctic Ocean | collected...
CTATTTCAGAGTTGCATTCATATACGGTTCGCGAAACAGTATTTCCCAAAGAACAATACACTTATCTTTCTAAGGTCAGAGGCAGAGCAAACTTTGTATGTCCCTTCTGGAGAGAGACTCATACAGAAAGACTAGAAACCAGCGTAGATAATGAGATGGGATATACAGTTGCAACACAAAGTATGTGGGCACTAGACGGTAGATTAAACATTACTACGGCTACTCCTCAAACCGGTGGTTATGATGGAGCAGGCGAACTATTATCCAATGGTGCCGTTTATTTAGATAAGGTTGGCAAATTTAATCTTAGCGCCCTTTACACGATGCCAACTAGTTCATCGGGTACTGGTCCTATAAACGATGTATCTTGGGACGCTGGAGTACAAAGTGGTTTAGACCCATTCGCTTCTTCTTACGCATCATATGCTTTAGAAATGCAAAAACTAGGAAAAGACTTTGGCATTATTCCAGAGTTTAGAATATCAGAATATATTGAAGACTATATTATAAAGGGTTTCGATATTAATGCTAAAAATCCAAACAAAGAAGGTAATTCAAATCAGCCTTTCTTAACTTTGACCGGCAGTGGCTTAGATAATACAGATCCTGCATTCTACAAAACATATAGTAACAGTGACTTCCTAAAATACTTTGCAATTAGAGATGTACACGAAGATCTCAAAGCCGGTACAGTGATATCAGGAGTAAAGCTTAGATGTAAAGCTATGATGAAGTTCTTACCATACGAAGGTTTTTATCCAGCGCAGCGTACTTTACAATTGGCTACTTTATTTAGTAGTTCTTATCTTATGGGAGGCATATCCTCTGGTTCTGCTAGAGCGGGATTAACTCCATTCTATGCACCCGGCATTATGTATAATTCTATCAAAGCTGGTATTGGTGTTAAATTTCCGATGCCTACCGGTAGCTATATAACGGGTTCACACGGACTTGGCAGATATTATAAAAATACTCAAACGTTTGAGAACATTCCATTTGAAGCAATATTATCGCCACAGGATCACCTTGTAAAAGGCGTAAGCACTTGGAATGATTTACATATAAATATCGGGTCTTTTATAGGCAATAGAGGGTTGGGCGTCGCCCTCGCCGGTAGCACATATGATTTTGATATTGCCAAGACCCACCACGTGCCGGAATATACATTAGCTGCAAATAATTTTTTTGCTGAAAGTATTAATTTTTTCTTACCTGGCGGAAGGATGACGAGCATTGTTTCATTACCAGAGGGAGACCCCGCGTTTGGGCAAACCAAACAAAGCAGATTCAACTCGGGTAGTGTGCCAGTGAAATACATGATGTCTATTGTCTTATCAAATTTCAAAGGAGCAGGCGCCTTCGCGCTATCGAGTGATACCGCACCATTTACGAATTATAAAGACAATACAGCATATGGTCCACGCGGCGGCGGGCTTCTCAACGCAGGCGGATCGCCATTCCATGCTCCCCCGTATAGTTATGGATATGTCAACGCCGATGGCTCTCCCAGCGCAGACTTTGAATGCTGGAGCCGCGCCATTATTACTTGGACACCTGATGACCCAACTGCTGCTTATGAATATACTTTAGATGAAATTATGAGTAAAGCAACTACGGAGTATCTAGGATTAAATACCTTTACGCAAGGCACTCCGAACGCAAGGATGCAAATAACAGCATCAATCAATATAAATGTAGGAAATATCTATACTACGGCATTTGATGCAATCACTGGACAAGCTACTACAGTTACTGATATTGCTGGTACTACTAACAGACTGCTTATAATAGAGCCAAAATGGGAAAGCCCTATGCTTAATTTTATCGACAGTGTTCAGACTAATGTAGCGAGTTCTGGAGATACAGAAAGACTTGGTATGTGGCACCAACATGGTGAAATCGAAGAAACGACAGGAGTGTTTTTACAAGTAGTTGATGGTGATGGAATAAAGAAGAATAATTCTTCTGCCACCGGAAGTCTAGCAGATCTTCTGGGTTTTGACAGGACAGGTGGCAAAGAACCCCAACGTCTCGGAAAAATAGCAGGCGATAAAGAAATCAGTGAAGCAGTCGTAGCCATTCCCTATAGGACCGGTGGAGAATGGGAAAACAAAAAAGCACCTTACAAAATATCAAGAGACGCCATATGGCAAGCTGAACAAATACTAAACGGTAAACCCAAAGCAGACTATCCATTACCAGACGATAGTATTATTGATATGGTTCGCAAAATGAAAAGATATGTTATTCCTCCTCATCTAGATTTTGTGACTTATGGACAAAAACCCGGTGGAGGCGAGAAAACAGACGGTCCCTTTGCCATGTACATCTTTGAGTTCAAACATAAGCTTACACAACAAGATTTAGCCAATATTTGGCAAAATTTACCCCCTACTTCTATGGGTGCTGCGCCTTATTATCACGAGAGCGATGAGGTCACCATTTCTCATAGCGTTTTCAACACACCAACTCTAAATCTTCTTGCTGGTCAATTATACGACGACGCTAAGAAAATTGGATTTGAAGCTGAAACAAAGACACAAAAAGAAGAGGTATCCAAAAAAATAGTAGAAGATATCCGCTGGATGGTCTTTAAGGTAAAGAAAAGAGCAGCAACTAATTATTATGACAAAACAACTAACCTCAATGATGGTGGAGAGTTCGAGTTTAAGTTTGCAAACCAAGATACAGGTTTCCCAAAGATTACTTATAACTGGCCATATGATTACTTTAGCATGGTTGAGTTAGTAAAGCTGGATGCTGAAATAACACTGAAGCCTGATGATGGTACCACTCAGGAAAAACCGTTTGATGCCACTAAAGATCAAGCTGCTGGCGAACCAGAAGGTGAAGAAGGAGGCGGTCCACCACCGATGATTTTCTAAATGAGTTATCTAGACCCAAAAGAAAGAGTTATTGATTTAGAATTGACGTCTTATGGTAGACATCTTCTGGCAATTGGCAAACTAAAGCCAACATATTATGCCTTTTTTGATGATGATGTCATCTACGACGCTGGCTATGCCTCAGTCGACGAAGGGCAGGACAATGTAGAACCAAGAATTCAAGAAAATACGCCAAGAATGGCAGCGCAAGGAATCTTTTCTTCAAGAGAAACTGCCGTTTTTGAGGCTACTCCCAACGTTATCAACGATTTGATCATTGGTCAAGAGGTGGAGAATCTAAAAGAAAAAGATAAACAACAATTATTAGCGAGAACCAGAATCCAAGAAGGTCCAGAACAAAATGAAATATTACAGCAGCCTTTGGGAATGTCTAATCCCGCTTACCAAACTGCCCCAGCGTGGAATGCAAGATTTCTCAAGGCGCCCCTATCAGCTTCAGTCAATTATTTGGAAGTTAGTGGTGCCAGAGGTACATATTATAGAGATATACCACAACTAAACACAAATATTCAATATTCTATTGAGAAAAATAGATCGGGATGGGTAACCAAAGAAGCACCAGTAGATGGAAACAGTGTATCAAACATTCTCAAAGAGGAAACCATTTATCTTGATGATGGCGCAATGATAGAGTTCAAGCGTGATACACTAATAATAAGATTAGAAGAAAGCAATGTCTTTCTCCAAAAGGATAATTTTGAAGTAGAATGCTTTGAAGTAGAAACCGTCGATGGCGTAGAATATTTGAATCCTCTGAGATTTTATACTGATATAGATCAATTGATGAAAGATGATTTAGGTGCTGGTTATGAAGTTGGGACTGTTCAAAGATATTTTGATTTCTTTATTGATGGCGAGATACCACCTGAAGAAATATGTCCTCTGATCAGGAAAGATGTTACTAAACAATTCTATCATTCAAAGATCTTTGATTGCGACGATATAATTGCAGACGAAGTACCGGAAGATATTTATGACGATACAGAAAACTTAAGGGATCTTTGCTAATGATATCAATTCAAAGTCTATCAGATAATCTTTTACCAAATGTGTACATAAAAAGTGTAACGTTAGACAGTACATATTCTGGTACAATTACTAATTCTAAAACTGACGGTTATTCTGATCCTGAAAACAACAAGCATACAACAAAGGCAATTGGAGATCAATCTGCTTCTAAGCTCATGGTATCAATGAAGTTTGCTAAAAGCAAGAATGTTCAAACCAGTATGATGCATTTATTAGGTGACGAGTTGTCAGAATATATTAAGATCTTTGTACATCAAATAACAAATCAGACATTATATGAAAATATTTTAGCAGCACTCAAGTTTACACAAGAAGGATACGACTCGGCTAATATACGAAAAAGCCTAACATCGTTGCAACAACCATACGATCCCATCACGATGAGTACGCAAAAGATCGATTTCAAAAGTATGACATCGAGCGAAGGCTCAAAAGAAAATGGAAAAATAAATATGCCGGAACAGGTTTTAGATGATGGTACCATATTGTATGAGTCTCTTCTTAATACTAGTTTCTCTTTTGATAATGATGCTGAATTTTTAGCTTATATAATTGTACCTGCGATTATCCACCCAGATTTAGAAGGAAGCAACATCCCAATTGGAAAAGTCTCAGCAGATATAATTTTACTGAACGGCGTCTTTCAGAACGAAGGACTGGTGTTTACCATAGCCACGCCACCCGCAGGTTCGAACTTAGCCGAACTTGCAAAGTTTGGAAAGCCTGGGGAGATTTGGGCTGGCAGCGTACATCAACATCAAGGTAATTTTATGGCTGGTCAGGAGCACACACCCGGCGTAGCGCACCCAGTACTGGACTATCAAGTTGTTCCAGTTACTAAATATGTCGACAATCGTATCGGAGAAAAGATAGAAAGAAAAATATTAAATACTACAAAAGCTTTTGAACAGATGCATTCTTTGACAACACGTTATAAAAATAGCGCCACTAATCTATTAGACTACGAAAGCTATAAAAAAATCTCTTTTATAAGCGATATATATCTATCGCAGGATTATGATTTGAACATCAACGGTATGGTTTCAATTGATAAACTGAACTTGATTAAGAAAAATTGTGCTTTTCCTTATATATTTGACAATATAAAGAGTCAATCTATACTAGGTAATTTACTTAGCCAAGCCACACGATTGAAATTAGACTTTTACGAAAATGACAGACGTCTTCTTGAAGACGGTCAATTCTCAGTTGAAAAAGGAGTGGTACTCAAGACAGCTGGGGATGGAGATATTACCGTTGAACATGTTTTTTTCAAAAGAAAAAACGACAGCATCTCAACTTATAAATATAGAGTTGAGGTAACATATAAAGACCCAACAGTTGAATATGTAAAATCTGTTTTAGGCAAGATCCCCCCAGCGCAAGAAAGCGTAGACATACTATTAAAAAAAATACAAATAAGAAAATCAAGCGCCCAGGGTGATAATAGCGCAGCAGGATACAATCCAATAACTCAAAGAATAAATAAAGAACTAATAGACGAATTATTGGAAGAGGCAAAACAAGGCGCCGCCGGTCCAGGCATTGTCAGTGGGCAGGGTATATTAAAAACTGTGTGGTCTCTGTTCGCTGACGGTAAAGCTAAGGCAGTTTTTGGACAGTCCGATACAGATGTCGATGAATGGATTGAGATCAGAAACTATGTTGTTAGTTTGATGAAATTGGAAACCGCTTCAATCGATTCTTTATTAGTTTTATCTAGCCTTTTGCAAAACCTAAGAACACAATTAGAAAACATCTTAGCTAGCTTTGGAGTCAAGCCGCTTAAAGATAGTAGCGATAATCAATATGGAAATCTCAAGAATCAAGGAGATGTCAATTCTGCAAAATCCAATAGAACCATAAAGGCTTCTCAAAGCAACGAAATTACTGTTGTTGATCGTGGTTATAGTTTTATAAGTTTCATGGAACCACAACAACTGAGTGGTGCATATACAAACCTACCAAAACAATCTTACAAATGGGGATGTAGACTTTTACTTAAGCAACTCTTAGCGGAGGTTAATAGTCCAGTGGCTGCAAATGACAGCACAGCAAAAGACGATACACTCGCTGTTGATAGCGCTTTGCAACAATCGATTGCTCCCAAAGGATTAAACGAAGAAAATATATCTAATAGCGCATTCACATATTTGACGATACCGCCATGGGGAACAAAACTAAAAGGCTGTGTATTGTTGCCTAGCACTGTTATTGACGTAACCAACAATAAAAGTAACGTTGATGATATATTTTATGCCATATTAAAATACAATTATTTATTGAACGAAAGTACTTCTAAAACAACTGGTCTCAATGATCGAGCAACCGCCAGATTGGATTTAGATACAGTATTGAGACAAAAATTTGGAACATTTTTGCCATTAGTTGCTTCTGGATTGGAACAATCAGTAGTAACAGACACCGGCACAGTAGGATCGTCGCAGACCGTTGGTGAGCAAGCTGCCGGGTTTTCTTCGCAAATCGATTTACCACCAGGACCACCAAAAATTACTCCTGTTGAAATAGTTTACTCAGAACAGAAAAATAAAAATTTTATTCTCAATAGTTTGTTGAGTAAATTATTAATTTCGCGAAAATATTCTTTAGTTCCTCCAATGTCAAAGCCCGGTTTTCTACCATATTCTGCTCCCGCAGGCGATAATTTTTTTGTAGCATTGGCAAAGATTGGACTTGAACTGTCAAGCCACCATGCTGATAAAGAATCATCAAAGGGTGGCACATTAATGAGATTCCCACTTCCGGTCATAGCACTTTCTCCAATAAATTCAGAAAGCAATGCACCGTTCAAAACAAATCATTTTAGTTTGACACTAGGTGCATCGACACAAAAATATATTGAAAAAAACATTATAAATCCGGAAAAACTGTGGTATTATTGGTTTATACATCAGAACATAGTGCGTGTAGAATATTTTGATGGATATGAAGAAACCACAGATACAGTTTTTTTGAAGAACAAAACAGATCCTTATAAAACAGGAGCTAGTAAACAAATTACAAGAAGAAATGTTAAAAGACCGCGATGGAAGTTGATGAACAACAACGTACTTTCTAATTTAGCGACGAACCAACAATTATTTTGTAGAGTAACACGCTATGAATACCCTTATTATGTTGATAAAGATCTCGTAAAAGCGTTGGATTTGCCACTAATCAATAATTATTTTGTTATGACATCTCCTAAATCTCAAGAACAACTCGCAGGCGACGAAATAGCCGGTTAGCAGAACGAAGGAAACTAAAAACATGAAAGCATCAGAAGACTTTATAACAACAAAATACAATATTTTCTTGTTTGATTTGAAACAGAAGAAACAGCAAACACAACAGGCTAGCGCAACAGCCGCACTAGGACAAGCCCCGCCATTGACCGGCGGTGGTTATCAATAGCATGGCAGACAATTACCAAAATTATATTTATCTCTTCAACAATGAGAATAAACTTAAGCAAAAAGGAAAACTTCTTCAGACATATGTAGGGGATTGGATTTTGCAAAATTGGTCAACGGCTGTGTCACATGATGATCAATATTTTGTCAATACAGAAGCAATCACAAAACTCATGGGCGCTTCATATGATGCAGCTTATAAAACAAAAGCTACAACAACGACAGAATTAGAAGACTATCCAACAGCAAAAACAGCAGAAGAAGGACAACATTCTAAGTTTGTGGGTATGGTAAATGACACCACGCCCTTCCGGACCGGTCCCGCCGGGGCTGCGGTAGGCAATACAGCAACTAATGATCCTGGTCAGAACCCTTTCTATACTCATATGTTTGAAGTAGAAGCTTCTGACAATGGCGTACCAACAAAAAAGTATAAGTTTGACCCCAAAGTACGCACTAATTCCGCGTACTATAAGTTTTTCTTCTTCCCTGGCGACAGCAGCAAACACAAAACGCCGACGCTTCCTAACAAGCTTGTTTTGAATACATATTTCCCTAGTAAGGAATACTATAGTAATAATAATCTGGGCAAGCCTAATGATAAACGCGATTTGATACAAGATAAAGACAACCCATTTTTGTTTTATCAAGATACTGTGCGTAGGTCTGATGATTGGAAAACTTATGGGGGCACCCGCGCCGCATATGCTTTAGAAGTAGACTCATTGTTCAAGGAATATTATAAAAAAACTGCAGGTTCTATAGAAAATAATTTTTTTGTTTCATATTCAACATTTGATACCAATACAAAAATAGGCGTTCCATATGATTTTCAAACCCTTTTATTAGAAGGCATAAATGATAGCGCGAATGGTGTCGATTCTAAACAACCCAGCTATGACAAATTATATAATTATTATGACGCTCAGTATGAACCTACCATGATTGCCGCAGTTGAAAGTAATATAATAGACGAAAAGGGCTTGCCATGCATCTATGATTTTCTTTATTTAGACCAACAGCCGAATTTGAGACCATATGTAAAAATAAACGGGATGTCTTTAGAAGAATCTAATCTCGCTAGTATTAACCAGTGGCTTGACAACTATGCAAAAATGTATAGTGACTATATGCAAAGTGACAAAGCACCGGTATATCTAAAAGACGTTATAAATATCTTAGATATTTCTACTTCTAAGTGGGCAACAGATTATAATATAACTTTAGAAGATTTGGGATGGGTTAACCCCAATATACCATCAGATATAGACACGGCAATAAATTCGAAATATCAACTTACTCTCAAAAAGCTTGGACTGTCAGCTATTGGGACTCTCGATCCGGATGCGATAGATATCGAAAAAGCCGCAGGGAATCCCGCTTGGCTATATGAAATCAAGACAGGAGTTTATTTTTCAGAAAAACAATTGGACACTTTTACTCAAACTTTGGACAAAGATACTGTATTTCCTCATGTTTTGAAAGTAAACATTCCAATTGAAGCCGTTGGACCGATTGCTAAATTACTAAGTCAATACAACCTATTAGATAATTTGAACTCATATGCAGCTTCAACTACTATTCCTAATGAAAACAACATAAGCGCATACCAAAAGTTTTATGGTTGCGTCATTAACGGCATTGATAACAAAAATTTCAATAATTTATATGATTTGAAGCTTCCTAGTTTCAAAATATATTTTAAAACGCCTCCTAATCCTCCCACAACCATACAAGAAGCATATGATCTAGGTACCGCGCTTTACCCCGATCATCCATCTAATACTGCTGGCGGCAATGCGGGATTTAATAGTGCAAATGTATCAGACGATGTAAACGTCAATAACAATCAAGGAACAGGAGATGGTACCGATAGTACAGTCGGTACGGGTGCGCAAACTATTGATGATCTTAGCAAATCTGATATATATTATTCATGGCTAAAAAAGCACATCAATGCTTTTGTAAACATTCAATTTTTCGATTATAAATACCCTCCCGGTCATAAAATATTGTTCAAAGCAACACCAATGGGTTTAAATAAGGCGCCCCTTCCAGAATTTCCAGCACGTATACAAATTTGGTCTTATTGTGAAGGCGGCGTAGTCGTAGGTGGTCCCGGCGCCGGGACCGCGTTACAATGTAAAGATAATTTTATTGACCCTCCGGATGTTGTTACGGGAGACACAACAGATATTAAACATCCAATATGGAATCGCGATTGGACAGAAAAGGCATATGAAGAAGAAAAAATAGCAATTGCGGAAACAGCAATAAACGAGGAAGACGGCTTTGTTACTCCTTATGTTCTTGAGGACGTTTCGCCATCTGATGTACTTGATTTGACTGGTAAAGACATAACCCCAGAATCAATTTTTTCTAAGAAAACTCAGATAAATGATTTATATATTGATGATCTTACCGCAGGTATTGCTCCAGAAGTCTTGGTATACGGCGTAAACAAAAATGTTACCAGCAATAATGCGATTGAAGGATTACTAGAAAAACTTAAAACCATTTCTCTTAAAAAGAAATTATCCAAATTGTTTGTTGAAGGGAAGCTTATGCGAACTCCAAATGATATTCATAATGGGAAATTAGCGCATCAAGAAACTTTGATGTATGAAATTGCCAAATACAGTATATCTGACGGCAACAAAGAAAAATACATACAAAGTATTTTCTTGCCGATAACTGAAAAATCACAACTTTCTTATTATGACACTCAAGTGTTACCCTTCAAAGATTATTTTTATAAAATATTTGCACACAAAGCTATTGTGGGTACAGAATATAAGGCTATCCCATACCCAGAAATAACTGGAGATATGGGAACGATGGCGATTAAACCATATTTGCCACCCCCTGACTACAAGAAGGATGACTCTGGCAATAATATTTCTAAATTCTTTATAGGAATAAATTATAAAATCGAGCCATACATCGAAGTAGTTAGAGTACCATATTATAATGTCAGCGCAGTCAATGTAGCTGTTGACAAACTAAATTATTCTAGAATTGAAGACTATCCACCATTGGCTCCTCAAGTTAACTTTGTACCGTTCAAAGGAGTTAACAACAAGGTGTTGATTATGATGAACAACTCAATTGGGCAAATTGAACAGTACCCTAGAGTCCTTTACGAATACGAAAAGAAACAAGTTTCTGATTTAGCATTGGCACAAGATCGTATACCTGGAGACAAACTGATTTATAAATCTGACGATTCTCAAGGCACCTTTTCATGCTTTAGAGTCAATAACCTATTCCATTCATATGAAAGACTTTCTAAAGACAAATCGATGAGGCTTAGAGAATTAGAATCAAATTCAATTGAAAAAAATGATTCTTATGTAGATTATATAATGCCAAACCAAACTTATTATTATGTTTTTAGATTTACAGACATTCATAATAAAATGTCCAACCCAACAGACATATATAAAGTAAGGATGGAGCAACCCACAGTCGGTTCTTCATACCTAACAGTTGATATACTAGACATAAAGGACATACAAAAAAAGAATCATGATTCAAAGTTTTCAACCGTTAGAGAAATGCAAAAGTACTTATATATACAACCGAGCTTTACACAGAACACTGTTACAGCCGAACCAGATATTGAAAAAAAGTTTTTCAAAAAGACTAAAGTGTCGTTAGGCGATCCTGCTGGGGTGTCGGTTTTTGGTAAAAAATTCAAAATAAGAATTAGCTCAAAGCAAACTGGAAAGAAAATAGATATTAATTTGACAGTCAAAGACCCTGAAATCATTATAAATGAATAAATATACTATTTATATACAAAGGAGATAAAGGATGGCTTTTTTAGATAACTCTGGTGATATTATTTTAGATGCCGTATTGACAGATACGGGAAGAATGCGCTTAGCGCGAGGCGATGGTTCTTTCAAAATCGCCAAATTTGCGTTAGGTGACGATGAGATTGATTATGAATCTTATAATGGAGCACATGCCAGTGGCTCAGCATATTATGATTTAGAGATTCTACAAACTCCCATTTTTGAAGCTTTTACAAATAATTCAGCCACCATGAAAACAAAGTTGGTAAGCTTATCAAACAATAATCTTCTTTATCTACCGGTAATGAAAATAAATAATAAAGCTGTTGACACTCAGCCAACCGCCGCTGGTGCTTTCGCAGGTTCTGGTTCTCATGTTTGCTACGTCAATGATACAACAAGACAATATTTATTTGGAGATACAAAGGCGGATATCGACGCAATAATTGAGGAGTCCAATGCACAAGGCTATTTGAATGGTGCAAATCCAGAATCGAATAGCAACAAAATTAGAGTTGATCAAGGTTTAAACACTACAGAAGTCTCCCCTAGTCTAGTGTTAGACCCAGAATTGAAAGAAACACAGTACATTATAGAGATTGATTCACGATTTGCTAAAATATATGATACTGTTGGTACTGGTGATACGATTACTGCTGCAAATCCATCTTTCATTGATGATGACTCTCTTGCATCATATTATTTCACAGCAGGACAAGGCGGTTTTGTTATGGACTCAGTTCCAGGTCCACTAAGTCCAACTGGCGGCGCAGCAGAGGTAGCAAATGAAATGATTGAGGGACCACGTGGAACTCGCCTGACTTTTGGTCTTTTAGCTGCTACTGACTTAGTATCAAGCGATTTCTTGTTTACAACTCTTGGCACATCAACAGTGCAAGATAGTGTGACATGGTATTTTATTGATTCAACAATCAGAGTTACCGGTGTAACAACTGGATATAGATTAGATATCCCAATAAGATTTCTAAAAGTTAATAAATAAACGTAAAGGATAAGAAATAACAAATGGCTAATACATTCAAAACATTTTTAAATAGCGACATCGCTACTACAAGGACGCTGCTCCATGAAGCAATCCCGGTAACAGGAACAATTGTGTCTGGTACATACACTGATGATGGAAATATCAAAACTTTTTCTCATGGAATGTTTGAAGCAGTCTATGATTATCCTTATCTAAGCTCTTCAGCAAATCATATTTTTGATATCACTGCTGGTTATTCTGCAGAAAGTAATTTATCCGCTGCAGCTAATTCACAAAATGCAAAAAAGATTAACATCTATAACCAACACGCACAAGTGCTATATGGCTATGACTCTGCCGGTTCTATTCAAGAATTTGATACTGACGGTAATATTCTTGCTGGCGGTACTAAAATGCAAGAATGTTTCTTTGTCAATTTTTCTCGTTTGCTATCAAAAGATGAGATTAAAAAAGGATCTTTTAGGCTTAATTTGTTTACATCGGGTACTGATTATCGAAATGCAACTACAAGAAAATCCTTGAAAACTTTTGGTGATTATGGTGCCGCAAGCGAATACAAAGTCAACTCACCATCTGGTGAATATGCTCTTCTATATACTGCGTCGGCTGATCCACAAGGCGACATTATGGGTCATATATATTATCAAGCTGGTATTGCCGTAATTTCTGCTTCATTCTTCAGCGGCTCCTTTGGAGATCCGGATTCTGAAGATGTCGCGGGTGAGAGTAAAAACACAGTAGCAAATCGTCTCACAGGTTCTACAATAACAAATTGTGCCAACGCCTTTAGATATTGTATCGACAACATCGAGTTCAACAACACGACAGAACTAAACTCAACAATCTATTTCTGTCGCGCTAACACACAAGACTATAACTATAGTTCTAATCCTACGTATCTCACAGCTAGTAAGATTAGAGTCAAGAACGATAATCCAAAGGCAGAGCCTGTTTCATATATAACCACAGTAGGTCTTTATTCTGCTGACAATGAGTTATTGGCTGTAGCAAAGCTTTCTGAGCCTTTGAAGAAGTCTCCCTCAAATGAATTAACCTTGAGGGTTAGATTAGATTATTAAAAAATGCCTTTTTATAAGTTCGGTCGAAAAGATATTCTGCGTAACAGGATAAAAGCTTATCCGGATAGTTCTTTCTTTATCCATTCTGGCAATATATATTATAACAACGTTGGTAATATTACCGGTTCGTTTACTGATAACGCAGGCAATATCCCTACAGGACACATTAGTCTTTATGAGATGAACGTTGATAGGGATTTTTCCAAGCATACCTGGGATCCAGACACCAACGTTGGTGTCAAAGCAAGAATATTTCCATTTATTACAAAAGATTCCTCTTTGAACTCTTTTGGAACAGTTTCGACAACCTCATTCAATCAGTTTAAATATGGAGATGTTATTACCGGCAGCTATCCTCTTTCTTCTTCAATTATAAGGTCAGCTTCAATAGAAAACGACACAAGAAAAGAAATAAATGCTCTTAAAAATACTCTAAATTATTACAAACCGGTAAGTCCTAGATATGCATATTCTTCTTCTTATGGAAATAAAAGCACACAAGCTTGCAATCTTATCAGCATTCCAAGCATATTTTATGGTTCTTCAATAAAAACAAACTCAGTCAAATTGAATTTTTATATTTCAGGAACTTTAGTAGCTACATGCGAAGACGTACATAGAAATGGAGAACTCATTCAAACTAGCGGCTCAGCATATGCTCAAACAAATGGTTCTGGTTCTGTTGCCGGTGTGGTATTATATAAAGAAGGTTTTGTTCTTCTTACCGGTAGTTGGGGACTAACAGAAGAAACATTTCAACTTGGCGATCCAACTCCAACAGAGGGCACATGGCTTGATTTTGCAATTGGTGCAAACGATGGTGCAACACCTATAACACCATCAGCCAGCTTCTCTATGAATTTTGTAGGCACCAACTATATCGAAACCATAACGATGTTAGCTGATGCACCACTTGGAGAGTTGAATTATTCTCCTAATCCAACTTTTGTAAAATACGAAGCATCCCCCAATTCTGGATCAACCAGTCCAGCCGGTTATTTCGGAAATAATTACAGATCTTTGAAGAATACAAATAGTTCTTCTTTTTACGATTATGATGAAACGTTTAAAAGACAAACATTTATAAGTAAAATAGGTATATATGATGAAAACAAAAATCTTATCGCTGTAGCTAATCTTGCAAAACCAGTAAAGAAGCCAGATGATAGAGATTTTACTTTCAAACTCAAACTAGACATCTAAAAACAAAGGAAAACTAACATGATATTAGGATTAGACGTAAGCACCAGTATAACTGGGTTCTGCGTACTTGACAGTAATTTAGAAATTATACACAGCGGCGCTTGGGATATGAGAAATAAAAATAAGTTTACCTGTCAGTTTCGGAAAGCAGAATATATAAAAGACGCTCTTTGTGATATAAGAGTGCAATATCCGATAGAAAAGGTGTTCATCGAGAAACCCTTCACCTTCTTCGGTTCAGGCGGTTCTACAGCAAAAACTATGGCAACGTTGCAACGTTTTAATGGTATTCTGTCGTGGATATGCTTCGATACATTTGGAAAACCACCAGAATACTTTACAGCCCAACAAGCAAGAAAGATGAATAATATCAAAATCCCTCGTGGTTCCAATACAAAAAAGCTAGTTTTAGAATGGGTACTTGACAAATATCCCGAAATAAATATAGAATATACTCACAAAGGTAATCCAAAACCAAAGTATTTTGATATTGCCGATGCTATTGTTATTGCCAACGCAGGAATGAAATGAACTGGATTACTGGATCAGAGACAGAAATTACCTTTTATGAAATCATCCAGCAAATCAAATTACACAACCAAAACAACGGACAAGTATTCGTTGGCACCGATTCCCTCATAAAATCCGGACGTTGCACCTTCACCACAAGCATTGTGTTGTTAGGAGCAGATGGACAAAAAGGAGGGCTTTACTTTTATAAAAAAGAAAAATATAATGAACCTACAAGATTTTATACTAGGATATTGAGAGAAGTAGAAAAATCAATCAATATCGCTATTAGTATAACTGAAGTATGCCCAAATGTAAACTTGGAAATTCATATGGATGTTTCGTCGGAGGACAAAAACGAAAAGACATCCAGAATGGCAAAGATGTTAATGGGCTTCGCCGCTGGATCGGGCTTCAAATGCAAAACAAAACCAGAAGCATTTGCGGCATCGTCAGTAGCAGATAAACATACTAAATGATCAAAAAAGAAAATATACTACAAGACGTCCTTGGAAACTCATATAAAACAAGAGATGAACTTCTATTTCATTGTCCCTTCTGTAAGCATCACAAGAAAAAGCTTTCTGTCAATCTAGACAAATCAGTTTTCAAATGTTGGGTTTGTGATACAAAAGGCGGCATTTCCTATCTTGTTCGTCGCTTCGGCACCATCAACAATCGTCATGATTGGGAACTTTTAAACCAAGAAATAGATATGGCTTCCGTAGAAACAATGTTCGAGGAGAATAACAACGAAACAAAAGAAGTTGTAGATCTCCCAAAACAATATCTTTGTCTAGCAAGAAGAGGTCTGCCATATTCAGCAAAAGAAGCATTATCATATCTAATGAGCCGTGGTATTCCAAAGCCAGACATTCTCTATTATAAGATGGGTTATTGTGATACAGGCAAATATAGAAAGAGAATTATAATTCCTTCCTTCGATGAAAACGGAGATTGCAATTACTTTTCAGCAAGAACATATGGTACCGACTGGCTAAAGTATAAGAACCCTCCCTCAACTAAAAATATTATTTTTAATGATCTTTTGGTAGATTGGGACAGCCCCATAACCCTAGTCGAAGGCGCATTTGACGCAATAAAAATAAAAAATTCTATCCCAATCTTGGGTTCTACGCTCAACGAAAACACTAAACTTTTCAAGAAGATAGCAATCAAACAACCGAAAGTATATCTTGGATTGGATAAAGATGCATTAACAAAGTCTTTACAAATGATTTTTTCTATGTTAGAGTATGGCATAGAAGTTTATTTTTTGGATACCACAAAAATAGACGATATTGGCTCGATAACAAAATTTGAAGCTGAAAAGCTAAAAGAAAATTCTCAGCCAATGACCACAGAAAATATTTTTAATATTTATTGGAGTAATTAATGGCTAGGTTCGCTCACATCAGTGATACACATATACGCAACTTGCGTTATCATAAAGAATATCGTGAGGTATTCGCAACGCTTTTCGAGCGTCTAAAAGAAGAAAATGTGGATTACATTATTCATTGCGGAGACATAGCACACTCCAAAACACAGATCTCCCCAGAGTTCGTAAAATTGTGTTCTGAATTTTTAATTGGGCTTTCGAGCGTTGCTCCTACCTATATAATACTAGGGAACCATGATGGTAATCTAAAGAATAGTAGTCGTGAAGATGCGATCTCACCCATTGTCGACGCACTAAACTTACCAAGCTTATTCCTATTAAAACATGCAGGAGAAACGCAGATTGATCAAGAATTTACTCTTAATGTACTTAGCGTCTTTGATCATAGCAACTGGTGTAGTCCTACTGATCCCAATCGGATTAACGTGGCTCTTTATCACGGAAGTATATCAAATTGTCAAACCGACCTTGGCTGGGTTATGGAACACGGTGAAAACGACATCTCCATCTTTGAAGGTCATGATTTTGCCTTCCTCGGAGATATCCACAAAACAGACCAAACACTCGACTACGAAGGACGAATAAGATACCCAGGATCTACAGTACAACAAAATTTTGGAGAAACCAACGATAAAGGTTTCCTCGTTTGGGATATTAAAAATAAAGATGACTTTACAGTCAAGCACATAGCTATACCCAATCCTAAACCATTTATAACAATCGAACTAACAAAAGCTGGACGTGTTCCAAAAAATGCAAAGTGTCCTGAAGGCGCCCGAGTACGTTTAGTTTCCAAAAACAATCTTCCGCTTCGCACTATGAAGCGAGCAATAGAAGTAGCTCAACATAAGTTTAAGCCCGAAAGAGTGACTTATCTAAACAGAGCAGCAGGAGAACGTGGTAATGTATCCGACAACTCCAGCAATATTGCAGTTGATAATCTTCGCGATGTATCCGTTCAGGAAACATTAATACAAGAGTATCTCAAAGATTACAATCCAACAGAAGAACAGTTAGAGAAGGTGTATGAACTAAATAAAAAATATAACAGAACCGTAGAAGAAGGAGAAGACGTCCAACGCAATGTAAACTGGAACTTATCCAGCGTTACGTGGGATAATCTATTCAACTACGGAGAAAAAAATAGTATTGATTTTGCCAACTTAAGCGGTATTGTTGGAATATTTGGTAAAAACTATTCTGGTAAGTCGTCTGTAGTAGACAGCTTACTTTATATTTTATTCAATTCTACAAGCAAAAATGAAAGGAAAAATCTTAACATTATTAATCAGAATAAGTCAAACGCGGTTGGGAAAGCTATTGTTACAATTGGTACTAAAGAGTATACAGTTGAAAGAAAAAGCGAAAAGTATGTTAAAAAACTTAAGGGCGAAGAAACCCTAGAAGCAAAAACAACCGTCGACTTCTTTGTAAA
>Ga0310121_10002407_pt1 | contig 17773 bp, 18 predicted proteins | sample CB27_Tmax_986_MG_FD_203504 | JGI IMG/M metagenome (GOLD analysis project Ga0310121, IMG submission 203504) | Marine microbial communities from Western Arctic Ocean, Canada - CB27_Tmax_986 | ecosystem: Environmental > Aquatic > Marine > Oceanic | place: Canada: Western Arctic Ocean | collected...
TTTTTCATTATCTTTTGTTGCGTCTGGCGAAAATCACGAGTCGAAAACGGATGCCTCTGGTTCACCCGAGTTCAGCTCTGATCGGCTGGGCTGCTTGAGCAGGGCTTTTTCAGGATCGACTATCTAAAGGACCGACTGCCGGCGGGCCAGCGCCCCCGGACCACCGCGCAATTGATCGACGTCACCCCCACGATCCTTGACCTGGTCGGCATCAGCGCGCCGGCCGGGCTCGACGGCGAAAGCCTGGCGCCATCCATGTTTGGGCCCGAGGATTACGCGCCCGACCGCCTTTCGATCGCGAAACTCCATCGAGATTATCTGGACGCTCTTCAGCGCGGCGATTGGAAATTGATTCGCCAGGCCAGGAGCACCAAATCGCAGAAAGAACTCGAATTCGTGCTCTACAACCTCGAGACCGACGCCCGTGAACAATTCGACGGTGGCCCAATGAGCACATTCGAGGCAGGGCGCTGGTGCAACATCTCAACCACTATCTCGTTCGAATCCGGTCCGAGGAGGGCGCGCCGCGGGAATTCGCGGTTGACGAGATGGACGAGTAGACGATCAAGAATCCAAAAAACAAGGTTATCAGGGTTGATCGCCTCCACCGTCTTGGGCGGAGGCCAAAGTGCGCAGGCCAGCAAAGAGCAGCACGGCGAGCAACGAGAGCAGGCGCATGGAGCGGAAGCGCGTGGTGATACTGGAACGGGTCATCATCAGCTTTCTCCTTATTGACAAAGAACGGGTGTGCATCAACACTCCAGCAGCATTCAAGCAGCAAATTGCTTTTTTATCCATGTGAAAACGTCCCTCGGCCGGGGCCTGGGTCGAATGCGCCGCATCCGACCCAACGAAATCGCGAGATCTTGGGCGTCTCAAGGATGCTTATCGGTCAATGGCCAACCGGGCTTGATTCCACGGAGACGGGCCTCTCCGGCGCGCGCGAGGGGTCCTGGCGGAAGGCTGTCAGCCACACGCCATGGATGATGAAATAGAGCAACACGGAGATCCCCAGGATGCACAGCGTTCGCCTGGCGCCCAGATTGGCGGTCTCGGCGTCCGCGGGTTCGGCTCGATCAAAGCCGGGGGTTGCCGAAGCGCCGGCATCATCGCTCATGGCCCGCGCGTCGCGCATCGCCCGGGCGCGGTCCGCAGGCCCATATGAGCGCAATGGGCCTTGATTGAGGAACGTGAAATCGTATTCCATCCGTTTGGCGGGGTCGCTCAGGACCTCGTGGGCGGCGTTGACCTCCCGAAACCGTTCCTCCTTCTTGCGATCGCCGTCGTGGTGGTCGGGATGGTGGCGGCGGGCCAATTCGCGATAGGCCCGCTTGATTTGCTCAAAACCCGCGTCGACCGGCACGCCAAGGGTCTTGTAGTGGTTCTTGGACTTGCTCACGACTCAATTTTAATCGTGCGTTGACAGCGGGGGCAACGGATATGCTCGGCCTGAAGAGCGGGGCTCAGTTGCACCTTATTTCCGCAGCGGCAGGCAAGAGATTCCCACCCCTTGTGCGACTGCGGGCGGTAAACCTGCTCTGCTTCGCCTTCGGGGGCGGTCGGTTCTTCTTTGCCCTCGGCGGCGCGGGCGCGGTTGGCGGCCAGGGTCGTGGCCAGCGAGAGGTCGTGCATGCGCCCGCAACGCGGGCAGGGAATCTGTTTGCGCTTGAGGTCCGGGGGCGGCTTGATGCGGACGCCGCACATGCACTTGAGGAACAACAGGCCGGCCATCCCGTCGACCAGATCGAGTGCCTCGCGCGCCCTCTCGATGGCGTCCTGCTTGGCTTTGGGTTCAGGCGTTGGTTCACGTACCACGACCGATTCGGTCTCCGAGGCCAGCGTGCGCGGACCGAGGCACGGCTTGCCCGCTCCGGTGACGCCACGATAAGCCGACTCATACTCGGCATACCCCGCGCCGCCGGCCATCGAGCGCAGGACCGCGATCCGTTTATCCGTCGGCGGGTGGCTCGAGAACATGCCGGTGACCGACATCTTTTGCAGCGGATTCACGATGAACATCGGCGCCACCATGAGGTTCTTGGCTTTGGATTGGAGTTTGGCGCCCCCCCTGGCGATCTTCTCCAGCGCGCTGGCCAGACCCGCCGGGTAGCGCGTGAGGCGGGCCGCCGAGGCGTCGGCCAGGTATTCACGTTTGCGCGAGCAGGCGAAATAGAGCAGGCGGGCGAAAATTGGAGCCAGGAGGGCCAGGACGAGCGCGAGGATGAGCAGAACGGCCTGGCCCTGTCCCCTGCCTCCCCCCCCGTCCGATGAACGGCGGCGTCCCCCACGCGAGCCTCCGTGAACCATCCCGCGCAGAAAGATTTCCGAGACCAGCGAGATGGAGCCCACCAAGACCGCCGCGGTTGTCATGAATCGAATGTCGAGATTGACGATGTGACCGATCTCATGGGCGACGACGCCTTGGAGTTCATCGCGGCCCAGCCGGCGCATCAGGCCCGAGGTCACCACCACCGAGCCCTTCTCCGGCGTGCGGCCGACGGCGAAGGCGTTGACGGCGTCGCTATCGATGACGAAAACGCGGGGAACCGAAGGCAGGCCGGCCGCCAGCGTCATCTCCTCCACGACGTTCCACAGGCGCGGGGCGTCCTGCTTTTCGATGCGCCGGGCGCCCATGCTCGCCAGGACCATCAAGTCGCCGCGATAGTACGCCGCCACCAACATGATGAGCCAGATCACCGCCGCGACCAGCGCCCCGATCGCCGCGCCCTCTTGGGGCCGGGGCGTCATCGAGCCCCCGACGGCCGCGCCCAAGGCCACCAACAGCAGCGCCATCAGTGCCAGCAAGACGCGGGAGCGGCGCTTATTGGCGGTGATCGCTTCCCACATGGCGTTTAGAACTTAACCTGAGGGGCATCGCGTTGGGCCTTGTCGACCAGCTCGAAGAACTCGGCCTGCTGGAAGTTGAACATGCCCGCGATCACGTTGCTGGGGATGCTCTGGCAGCGGGTATTGTAGAGCATGACCTGCTCGTTGTAGAACTGGCGCGAGAAACCAATCTTGTTCTCGGTCGAGGTCAGCTCTTCCTGCAGCGCCAGGAAGTTCTGGTTGGCTTTGAGGTCGGGGTATTGCTCGACCAGCAGCATCAGCCGCCCCAGCGACCCACCCAGCGCCGATTCGGCCTGGGCCTGTTGTCCAACCCCGCTGGCCGACACCGCCGCCGTGCGCGCCTGGATCACCGCCTCCAGCGTCGACTTCTCGTGGCCGACGTAGCCCTTGACCGTCTCGACCAGGTTGGGGATCAGGTCGTGGCGGCGCTTGAGCTGAACGTCAATTTGCGCCCACCCCTCCTTGACGCGATTGCGCAGGCGCACCAAGCCGTTGTAGGCGCCGACGAACCACATGATCAGAATGACCAGGACCACCAAGAAGACAATCAGGGCAATGAGAGATGGGGCCATTTCAGTTTCCTTTCAGTTGCGATTGGGGATCGCATTGATAGAGATCGCTGAAGAAGCGCGCGACCGCGCCGGCCTCGCCTTCGTGGAAGTTCTGCACCAACCCGCGCAATTCGCCGCGATCAAACCACAGGCCATCACCCAGCGGGCAGCGTTCAAGACTGACCGGCGTCTCGCGGCCGATGCGAACTTGTTCCATCTTGCGCGCGCAGCGCGGGCAACGGCGTCTGGGGTCGGTGGGACCTTTCGCCTGTTCGATCGCCTCGGTCAGGGGGCCGGAATCGACATCGCCCAACTCGCAAATCTGTTCGATCTCGCCGCTATCGAGCCACGTTCCACCGCAACTCAGGCAGCGATCGATCTCGACCCCGTCAAACTCATAAGCGATCATCGGTTCGCCGCATTCTGGACACATCACAAGCCCTCCCGCGCACAAACGGATCCGAATCGCGGTTCATTCCATCACTCGTAAACCATCCCGTAAAGGGCATTGTTCTCGAATTCCTCGTTGGAGAAGACAAACAGATCGCCGAAGGATACGGCGCCGTTGCTGGGATCATAGAACTGCGGCGCGCCCCAGATCGTCGCCGAGTTCGTGTCGGGCCCCGCCGAGAGGACCCCGAATTGCGCCCCCTCGCTACGTTGATGCCAAATTTGGGGGAATCGTGAAGCCCTCGTAGTCAGGATGGCGCGTGACGATCGAGCCAATGCTCCAGCGCGCGAATAGGAGGTCGTTGATGTAAAGGTAGGTCAGGTTCTCCGGTTCATCGCTGACCATCCCCCACAGGGTCTGGACCTCGCCATCGGCAAAAGGATTGGCGGGCAGGGACTCGATGTAGGCATCCGGCGTCGTCAGACTGCTCGGCACGAATCCCCACCAGTGGAGCCTGCCGGGGATGGGCGGATTGGGTTGGGGGAGCGAGCCGTTATCGAGCTGATAGGCCTTGATCGCGGTTTGCAGCCGCCGCAGGTCATTCATCGCCTGGGTCACGTCCTGCTCCAGACCCGTTGGCGATGGCCCGTCGCCATGAACGGCCTTGAGCCCAGTCGCAATCACCGGGACCACAATCAACAACAAGACAAGGGGCCAAGCAGCGCGTCGCATCGCGCCCTACTATAACACCGCTCTCGCCCATTCAAAGCAACAAACCTGGATATCTTTCATTGATGGTCGCATCTCACAAATCCTCGAGATCCACCCTTGACTGATCGCGTATGTTCCCGCATCCGCCGGAATGCCTTAAGCGTTTTCAAGCCTCTTGCCCAGTAGGACCGATCCGCCCGCGGCCACGATCAAGTTAGCGGCGACTCCCCACAATCCCGGATGGATGTCATACAGTCGCGAGTATCCACACACAACCAGCCCCACCGCAATGATCAGACCCACGACCAGACCCGCCAGCGTCGGTCCCGCGCGTAGGCCGCGCCAATGGATGCCCAGGATGAAGCCCGGCGCCAGTTGGACGAGCAGGTCGAACTTGCGATCGAGGAGCCTCATCAACGTGGTCTCGCGAAGGAGAATGGCGAGCAGGACTAGCACGGCCAGCAAGGCCCAGGAGGTGCGCTTGCCCAAACGCGTCAGCTCGGCCTGGCCGGCGCTCGGCTTGATGAACTGGGCGTAGATGTCTTTGGTCAGCATCGAGGAGATGGATAGTAGGGCGGAATCGGCGGTAGACATGATCGCCGCCAACACGCCGGCGAACAGGATCACGACCAGCCAATAGCCGAAGAGCGACCCGGCCTGGATCTGGCGGCAGACGACCATCAACACGCGGTCGCTCGCGGCGCCCTCCAGGCCCGGCACGTGGGCGGCGGCGGTGACGCCGACGATGAGCGCCACAAGCGTCGTCGTCAACGGCAGGAAGGCCATCACGCCCAGACTCAGCCTCAGCGACCGGCCCGAGCGCGCCGCGTAGATGCGTTGGATCGCTTGGGGATACAGCGCTCCACCGATGCCGACTATCAGGATGTAACTGAACCACTCGCGGCAGCGCGCGGCGGGCGGCGGCAGGGCCTTGGCTTTGGCCGCGTCGGCGCCTTGCAGCAAGCCATCTGCATCCAACAGGCGGGCCGTCGACTCGCCAAGAGATCCAAAATGGTCGAACACCAGCCACAGCAACACGAAGAAGCCGGTAAAGAGAATCCCGCCCTGAATGGCGTCGGTCCAGGCGACCGCGCGCAGGCCGCCCATGCTCTCATAGATCCCCATGATCAAGGCCAGAAAGATCACGCCGAAAAGGTAAGCCTTGAACGGGTCCGCACCCGACAGGCCCTCCATCGCGCGACCCAACGCCATTAGCTGCGCGAGTAGATAATTGCTCAACGCAACCACCATCACCAGCGAGGCGATCACGTTGAGCCCGGGCGAGCGGAAGCGGTGGTTCAGGTAATCGGTCGGGGTGATGAATCCCCGAGCGCGGGCCAGGCGATAGAGCTGCGGCGCGAAGAGCAGGTAGAAGACGATGATCGCCGTCATGAAATGCAGCGACATCACCCACGCATAGCCGATCCGGTAGGTCTTGCCGGTGAAGCCCAGCAGCGTATTGCCGCTGTATTGCGTGGCGTAGAGCGTCAAGACCAGGACCAGGAACCCAAACCCGCGTCCGGCCAGGTAGAAGTCTCTGAGAGAGTCCTCGGCGCGCGCGCGATAACCAATCCAGCCCAGCACGAGCAACGACGCCACGTAGAGCCCAATCACGACCCAGGCACCCGGCCCAAACGGCAGCAACCCCTCGTTCACGGGCGGTCCTCGTTCTCACTGGATTCGTCCTCGGCCTGCCAGGCGTTGCGCAAGAGCCAGGCGGTCAACACCGAAGCCGCCGCCGAAGCCGCGACGGCCACCGCGACCCAAACCGGCAACCCCAGCACCATCGCCTGGTCGCCCTGGGGCCAGTACCACGGGACGCCGATGGCCATCAGCGCACCGTATGCCGCCAAAACCGGCCATCTCACACGCGAGCGGGGCGGTTCTTCCGGTGATTCGATCATGATTGGTTGGGGTCGGCCGCCGGGGTCAATCCAAAGAGGCTGTGCCCGCGGGCGCGATCATGACGTATATGCAAAGGGTCGTCGCTCAACCCAGCACCCCGCCCATATCGGTCGAGGCGACCTTGCCGATCACGTAGCGATGGAGCGCGTGGACATCGCGGGCGAAGTGTTTGGCCTCGTCTTCGGTGACCTTCTTCTCGCGGACCAGATGGGCCAGAGCCAGGTCCAGGGTCTGCATCCCGTCGCGGCCGGTCTTCATCAGGGTGATGATGTCATCGAGGCGGTGCTTTTCGATCAGTTTGACGACCTCCGCGGTCACGATCATGATCTCGAGGGCCGCGATGCGTCCCTTGCCGGCGGCGCACCGGACCAGTTCCTGGGTGATGATCACCTTGAGGTTGGCGGCCAGTTGCTCGAGGAGCACCGGGTGTTCGGACTCGGGGAACGTGCCCAGGATGCGCTCCATCGTTTTGACGGCGCTGCTGGTGTGCAGCGTGCTCAGGACGAGCTGGCCGGTCTCGGCGGCCTGAATCGCCGTGCGCATGGTTTCAAGGTCGCGCATCTCTCCGACCAGGATCACGTCGGGGTCCTGGCGCAGGGCCTGCACCAGCCCCGAGTTGAAACTCATCACATCGTCGCCGACCTCACGCTGGTTGATGACCGAGTTTTTGTTACGGTAGACGTACTCGATAGGGTCTTCGATCGTGATGATCGAGACCTTGCGCTGGGAGTTGATACGATCGATGAGCGCGGCCAAGGTGGTCGATTTACCGCACCCGGTCGGCCCCGTCAGCAGGACCATCCCGCGGTGCAGCTCGGTAAAAGTCTCCAGGATCGGAGGCAGTTCGAGATCCTCGATATTCGGGACCTCAAGCGAGATCAGTCGCAGGACCACGGTCAGCTTGTGCCGCTCGTAGAAAGCGACCACTCGCGAGCGCACCACGTCCCGGTACTGATAGGCGAAATCGGCGCCGCGTTTCTCCTCGAACCGGGTCCGGAGCCGTTCGGGCATGATGGCGCGGATGATTTCGAGCATGTCGGCATGGTTGAGGTGGGGAAAATCGACGGGCCGCAACACCTCATCCACGCGAATATAGGGCGGGGCGTCTTCCATCAGGTGGATATCGGAGGCCCTGTATTGAACCGCCCCTTCGACCAGCTTTTCGATCAGCGCCGCGCCGCTCTCATGCGCGATAAAGCCGCCGCCTTTGTCCCCGCTCTCAGTCGTCTTGGTTTCCATGCTACACCGTCTAACCTTCAGTCATTGGTTTCGGTAAGTTCGGCCGATACGAACCCGCCCGCGCGTTGTTCCGAACCATCGATTGGGAAGACATTTGAATCTTGGCGCTCGCCTCCCATTGCCCCTGGATCTATCTATCGCTCACGGCTCCTTGTCCTGCGTGTCGATATCGAGCGGGGCGTGCAGGTGCTCTTCGGAATGCGGCGTCGTGAAGACGCGGTAAAAGCAGTAAAAGGTCAGGCATGAGACGAAGCCCACGCTGAGCACAAGTAAAATCCAGCCACCCGTCGTCATCGATCGCGCCCTCCCTAATCTATTCCATAACGCCCATCCATCGGCTTGTAAGCCGGATTCTCTCCAAAGCGCCTCTAAGAATGCAGTCCCGGTAGGGACGATTGCTTTCAGCCCGCCACGCAAGTGGCGGGAAATCAAACCGAAAACGAATTAGAGTCCCGTAGGGCCGACTGCAAACCGGATTCTTAGAGGCTCCCTCCAATCGCAATTCAGCCCGGTTCACCCCGATTCACTCTGGTGGGTGTTCGTGCCCCGCCCCGAGAGGTAAACGAGAAGCGTGAACAACAACATCACCACCAAGATAAAGCAGATCACAAACAGGACCGCATCCCCATCCTTCGGCGCCAACTTCTTGATCTCCCCAATCTTATCTGGAAGTTTTTGCCAAACCCAGACCGCGAAGATCGCTAGGAGATACACCGGCGATATATATTTTACCACGAACCAAAAGATGCGCGGAATCCGTATTTCGGCCCCCTTTTCCAATTCCTCCCGCGCCCGATCAACTCCAAAGACCCAGCCGAAGATGATCACCTGGATCGTGGCCAATACGAAGATCAAGAGTGTCCCCACCCAAAAGTCCATCGTATCGAGCGCAATTAAGTCCTTTGACAAGTAAACCACGATTAAGCAGCCGACCGCCACAATGAAACCCAAGATCGCCACCGACGCCCGCCGCCCGATATCGAATGCTTCCTCGAGGAACGCAATCGCCGGTTGCAACATGCTCAGCGAGCTGGTCACGGCGGCCAAAAACAGCATGAAGAACCACAGGGCACCGAAGAAATTGCCGATCGGCATCCGCGAGAAGACGGCCGGCAGCGCGTTGAAACCCACGGCGAACGTCGACTTGATGACATCGGGCGTCAGCAGGGCCGGCCCCAGAAAGATGAAGGCGACGGGGATGGTGATCAACCCGCCCAAACAGACCTCGCAGAACTCATTGGTCGAGCCGGCCGTCAGGCCCGACAACGCCACGTCGTCGTTGCGGCGCAGGTAGCTCGCGTAATTAAGGATGATGCCGAAACCGATCGAGAGACTGAAAAAGATCTGGCCCGCCGCGGCCAGCCAGACGTCTGCGTTGCGCAGTTCGGTCCAGATGCTTCCACCCTCGGGAACTTTCGGGTTCCACATGAATCCCAATGCCTCGCCGATATTAGGCAGCGTCAACACGCGCACCAGAATAATCACCGCGCAGATGATGAGAAACGGCATCGCGAACTTGCAAAACGTCTCGATGCCCTTGGAGATGCCCCGAAAGATCAGGTAGAAATTGAACACGAAGACGATGGCGAGGATCAGAATCATGCGGCCGCTGGGGAAGCCCATCTCCCCCGCGCCGACCAGATCGGAGAAGTGGTTGGCGTAAGCCGCCATCTCGCCCCCTTCAGGGGCCGTGTTGGCGACCTCCCGCATCGCCCCGCGCGCGTAGTCAATGGCATAGGCCAGGCACCACGATTCGATGTAGACGTAATACATGTAAATGACAACGGGGATGACCAGCGCCAGGACGCCGAAGTATTTGCTGTGGGGCCGGCGCCAGACGACGCTGAAGATACCTGGGGCGGAGTTGCGGCCGTGGGTGCCGCCGTAACGCCCCAACGTCCACTCGACCCAGATCAGCGGAATGCCGATCAGCAGCAGCGAGATGAAGTACGGGATCATGAAAATCCCGCCGCCGTTAAGCGCGGCCTGACCGGGGAAGCGCAGGAAGTTGCCCAGACCCACGGCCGAACCGGCCACCGCCAGGATCACGCCGATCTTCGAACCCCAATTCTCGCGATTTTTCGCCATCGTCGATCACGCCGGAGGTTATCAGAGTGGAACAAGCGACACGGAAGGCGACGCCGACAGCGATAGAGTGCGCGTCGAGGGGGGTATTATCAAGCGCAATTCACGCCCGGCGGGGACGGACGCGTGCGATTCGGAACTGCGATTGTGAAGGGTGACGGGTTGGGAGTTGTAGACCGCCGAGGACCTTCTGATCGGCTCTCGGCTCCCGTCCTCGTCTCTCGTCCCTCGGATTTTTCGCGGATCGATCGGGGCTTCCCACGTCGATAATCTCTTGTTCGACTGATCGAGGACGAGGGACGAGGATGAGAGCCGAGAGCCGATTATCAATGAAGACGGGAACCCTTCATCGGCGCGGGGATTAGTTCCCAAGACTGAATCATTGCCAGGACTGGCCGTCCCGGCGACCCCCTTCAATCCTCATCTTTCAGCACCAGGATGCCTTTGAGCCAGGTGAGGGGGATAGGGCCGAAATGGCGGCTGTCCATACTGCCCATCCGATTGTCGCCCACCAGGAAAAACTCGTCGGCCTGGAGAAACCACGCGTTGTCGGGCGTGGAGCGGTCCGGATAGTCTCCCTGGGGTGGATCGCTGCGCGCGCCATCAACGTAGAGGTAACCGCCGCGCGTTTCCACGCGGGCCGGACCGCGCACGACCGCGCGTTTGATCAATAGCGTTTTGGGAGCCTCGGGCCGGGAGAAAACAACGATGTCGTCCACCAGATATTGCTTGGGCTGAACCACCAGCAGTTTGTCGCCCTCGTTGAGCGTGGGCGCCATCGAATTCGAGATGACTTCAAACCTACGGATCTGGCCGGTCATGACCTCGTAGAGTAAGGTCAAGACAAATGCCAGAACACCCACGCCGATCACCGTGCGCCAGACCGGGATCCGGCGACGGGGCAAGGGGGCATGGGCACTCATTTGAATTGAAGGCATGGGTCTGTGGAGCGGGGGGGATCCGGACCGCAGTGGGATATCTGGAGCCGGACCCAATATGGAAGTCTGGTCCGCGGCCACCTTTTGGTCAATGGTGGTTAACACATTCCGTTATAACTTACGAGTGCGCTGAAATTCCTGGAGCATGGTAACGGCGCGCCGAATACGCCGGATACAGTCGTCGTATGCGCCGCGTTTGAGATCGTCTCGCGCCACCTGTAAATAAAACCCGGCGTGTTTGCCCGCTTCGGGAATCGAGCAGATGCCCGCGCGGATGGTGAGCCGCGGACGCCGGCCGTGATCCTTGACCAGCCGCCGTGTGGTGACGCGAATCTCCTTAAGTTCGGTCGGCAGCGAGAGGAAACAAACCTCGCGCCGAGGCTGGCGGGCCGGCAGATAAATCTTCCGGTTGAATTCCATCTTGGTCTTATTGACGTCGATGACGGCCAGGTAGGTCACCTCGACATCGCTGTTGTTGACCCTCAAGTCAATCGCGGTGACGGCGGGAATGGGCTTTTGCAACGTGATCACTAGTTCCCGGCCATCCGCATCCGGGATCTTCCTGCTCGAAACGTTCTTCCACCGATAGTGCGGCAACGTCGGGTGGGCGCGGTCCACGCGCCGGACGTATTGGATGATCGATTGGAGCATCTGGTCCAGGTGGCGGACCTTGCGCTCGCTCGGCTCCCGCTCGGCCGCCCCCTCGAGATCGCGTCTCACCTGGCCCAGCATCAGGCGCGATTCATAGATCGACAACGGTGGGATGATATTGGGCAGCGGGGGCGGCGGCTGTCGATCGCCCTCGGCGGTCTCGGGCGGCTGGCTCAGTTCGATCTCGCGGGGGGTCGGCGAGGGCTGGGGGGACTCGGATTGGGCCGCGGCCTGGTGAGGCGCCGACATGGCCGCCCAGACCATCAGTGCCATGCCCAACCAAACGAGACAGGCCGCGGGGCGAACCCGGACGCGCCTGCGCGCCTGTAGCGCACCCGCGCGGAGGCCGCGGGCGCGACTTAGAATGATACGGGCGACCCGCCGCGATTTTGGATAGGCACTCACGCTTGCTCGAACCTGGAACGGAAAACGGAAGAACCGGTCCCGATCGCCGAAGGATTCACAATCTATTGAGACACCGCCCCGCCCGCAATGGTTTGCCTGAAGGCGCGGATTAATGGGACGACTCAGAGTGCGATGAGGAGGCGGGGGGCCTTAGCCGCCGCGCAGATCGAGCGGCTGGACGATGACCTCCGTCCCGTGCAGGACTTGCTCGGCCACCTCGAGGTCGCTGCCCAGCAGCGACAGCCCGCCGCGGGTCACGTCGGTGCAGCGGCGGCCCGAACTGAATGGATCGGCGCATTCGAACAAGAACCGCGTCCTTCCCGCGTCGCGCTTCATCCGATAGACGAGCCGCGCCACCGTCCCCGAAGGGTAAGGATAGGGCGCGGTCATCGACCCCATGCGATAATCAATCGTGCCTTCAACGGGATTGACCTCGTTGAGGCCGTGATAGTCAAACGGGAAGTCCTTGTGAAAGTCCCCGTCGAAGAGGTTCAGGCCTTGCGAGATATAGTTGTCCGCGTCGGCGTCCAGCATCTTGATGGCACTGGGGTCGTAGCGGATGCGAATCCGCAGCTCGTCGAACAATTCGCGGTTGGGGTTGATCAGGACCACGTCGGCGGTCGAAACCTGATCGGTCCCCACCGACGATTCGCGCGCCACGATCGCCAGCCGGATGCGCCGATCCTCATCGAATTCGGTGATGTCCATCGTGTCGCGCATGTCGCTGACCAAGCGCATGCCGACTTCGCCTTCTTGTTGCGCGCCGACTCGCACGAGCATGCTCACTCGCGAATGGTTGCCCAGGTTGGTGCGCTGGATCAGGTTACTTCCGCCCGAAAGAACCTCGACGGCCTGCCCTTCGGGCGCGCGGAATTCGAGGTGCGTCTCGAGGGCCGGCGTGAGGGCCCGCCAGTGGAGAACCACCAGGTCGCTCACCGTCTCGTCCCGCGCGTTGGGCAGGTCGCCTCGGATCTGCAAATGACCCCTTTGCGGCCAACGCTGGACCTGTGCCCCCGCCGGATCGTTGATCCCCAGGGGCCCCAGATCGACCCAGTCCGGTTCCAGCACGTCGGGGTCATACTGGACCCACAGATTGACGCCATTGACCGGCGCCCGTTCGTGGTTGTACATCACCAACTTGGTGCTGAAAAGGTCCCCTTTCTTGACGTGAAGGTGGGTAGGGAAGAAATAGACGGTGTTCTCGCGGATTTCGCGATTGAACTTGATCGCGGGCAGGGCAATACCCTTGCTCGCCTTCCTGCCTCCGCCGCCCTTGGAGGCCTGTCGCCGCACCACGGTGGACTTGCCCTGGGCGCGCGCGCGGGCCGGGGCGCCGGCCACGCTGCCGGCCTCGTCAACCTTCGCGTCGCGGTCCCCTCGGCGGCCGCGCCGATCGTGACGGCTACTACTCCTGGAGCGACGCCCGTCACGCTCGTCGCGGTCGCGGCGGCCTCGGCGATCACGACTGTCACCACCGTAGCGGTCGTTGGAGCCGCCGCGCCTCAAGCGGTCATTGCGTCCGAAGCGGTTGCTCTGGCCAGAGCGACCGGTCTGACCAAATCCTCGACTAGATTGTTGGTTGAAGGAATTGAATCCGCCGTTCCTGTTGTAGTTCTGGGAGTAAGGCTGGTTATATCTCTGATTGTAGCCCGGATTGTAGCCGGGGTTATAGCCCCTATTAGGGATCGGCTGTTGATTTTGGTTCGGCGGCGGGGTGACCGGCGTCGTTTGGGTCTGCCCCCAAGCGGGCGGCAGGGGCCAACCCGCCAGGACGACGAGCGCGAGGCAACTCAGGACTTTGGGTGTTCGACGGAGCATCAACAGGTTTCGGTCTTCAGGATGGTTCGGCGGGCCGCTCGGATCGTGATACAACGGCCTCGCCACCGTGAATATCCAACGCCAAGAATACCACAAACTCACTTTCCCAGATAGTGGCAACCTCGGCTCGTGTGATTCTGTTGGGCGGCGTAAAGCACCGCCAGCGCGGTCTGCACTCCATTGCGCAAACCGATCAGACCATCGTCGATCTTCGTCCTTTCGTAGAAATCTTCCACCTCTTCTCGTAGTTCCTGCAGGATATGTCGCGCGCGTTTGAGTCGTTTTTGGGTTCTGGCCAGTCCAACATAGTTCCACATGGTATAATTAATCGTCAGCCAATCTTGCAAGATTAATGCCGGATCGGCGGATTCAGACTCGTCCACCCATGGGTCGATCGGTGGCATTTCGTCCGCTCCGGCCTGCCGGCCCATGTCCTCCGCGATCGCCTGGGCCGCGCGGTGGCCGAAGACCAACCCCTCCAGCAGCGAGGTTGATGCCAACCGGTTGGCCCCATGGACACCCGTGCAGGCGACCTCCCCCACGGCCCAAAGCCGGTCGATGGTCGTACGGCCCAGCAGGTCGGTGGCCACCCCGCCGCAGCAATAATGGGCCGCGGGGACAACGGGAATCGGCTGGCGAGTAATGTCGATGTCCACTTTCTCGCATTCGCCATGGATGGTCGGAAACCGCTCGCGAATCCAATTGGCATCCTTGTGGGTCAGGTCCAGATAGACGCAGGGGGAATCGCTGGCCAGCAATTCCTCGTGGATGGCGCGGGCCACGACGTCGCGCGGGGCCAGCGAGCCCTGGGGATGATGGCGTTGCATGAACTCCTCGCCATTCGCCAACACCAATCGACCGCCCTCCCCCCGCACGCTCTCGGAGATGAGGAACCGGCGGGCTAAGCGGTGATAGAGGGCGGTGGGGTGGAACTGGATGTATTCGAGGTTGTTGAGGCGCGCGCCGGCGCGGTAGGCCATGGCGATGCCGTCGCCGCGGGCTCCGCCGGGATTGGTCGAATGCAGGTAAATCGCCCCGAGCCCGCCCGTGGCGAGCACCGTATGACGCGCCAAAATGGTCTCGACCCGCCCCGAGGCCTGATCGAGCACGTAGGCCCCCAAGCATTTTTGCGGCTTATATATGTCGAGCGGATCGCGCGAATGATGCGAGAGGGTCAGCAGGTCGATCGCCGACCAGCTCCGACGCATGGTGATGCGCGGCTCGGCGGCGGTCGCCTCGTAAAGTGCCTCCTGGATGCCCCAGCCGATCCGGTCTTCGCAATGGATAATCCGCGGCACCGAATGGGCCGCCTCATGGGTGACGTCCAGCTCCCCGTCGGCCGCGCGGTCGAAGGGGACCCCAAGTTGGTCGATCAGGATCGCCTTGACCAGCCGCGGGCCTTCCTCGGCCAGAATCCGGGCGGCCTCGGGAAGCGAGATGCCCGCTCCCGCCGCCTGGATGTCCTTGACGAGCAATTCGGGGCGGTCGCCGGGGCCGGTGTAGACGATCCCCCCCTGCGCCCAACGGGTATTGGTCTGGTCCAGGTCGTCGCTCTGATGCAGCAGGCAGACCTCGGCGCCCCCGCGCGCCGCCGTCAACGCCGTCACTGCCCCCGCGATCCCCGTGCCGATGACCAGTACGTCAACTTTGATCATCGATTGGCTTCCTGAAAAGCGCCATGATCGGTCTTTCAACGCAATCCAGACCGTTGTCCCCGATCAAGATGGAAACGCCCAAATCAGCTTCGGGACACTGCTCGTCTGTTTTATCCCGGTGTAGCATCGAAGAAAAAATCGCGGCTCCCAAATCGTTTAGAACTCTGATTCAATCAAAGTTGGAAGGGCCTAAACAATACTCCACTGGGCGTCTTTGGCAAGGATTTCCACTCATGCTCCGGCTTGCGCCGATCGCTCGCTTCGTTGACGGCTCGATCCCATCGAGGCGAGTCGATGCGAACTCCCGGACGATTACGCTATTCGACGATTGCGCTATTCCATGATGGACCATCGCTCGACCGCATTGGGCGGGGCTTGCAATGCACCGTAGACTCCCCAACCCGATCCGTCTTGCTCCTCGCTCTGCCAAACGACAACCCAGCGGTCGCCCGCGGCATTCATCGCAATGGCGCAGCCCGATTGGTCGCCGTCGGTAAACTCATTGAGGCGAGTGGCCCAGCCCGCCGATTTGCCGCAGGCGTCGTAGGGGACGGTGAGCACGTCGTTTTGAGCGTCGGATTCGATGACCAGCGCAACCCGAAAGTGGCCGCTCGTGTCCATCGCGACGCTCGGACCCAGTTGTCGGCCCGTCAGTTTGGTGGGAACGTCGAACGGCTCACCGCAACGCGTCCCATCCGGCCTCAGCCACCGACCGTGGACTTCGACGTCTTCCTCGCCGTACTCCAAACCGCTGTACCACACGGCGACGTGTTCGCCCGCGTCGTTCATGGTCAGGTCAAGCACGGCGAGGAGCGGACACGTGGCGGCCGCCATCTGGATCGGACCGGGTGACTGGCCTCCCTGCTCGAAACGACGCAGACCGACGAACTCCCACTTACTGAACCTCTCGGCCCAAATGACGACGAAATCCCCGGCGCGGTCGATCCCCACGGCCGGCCGCATCGTCAGCGTCCCGTCGGTGACTTGCTGCTCGGGCCCGGCCGCGGCGTCGGATCCATCGAATACGCGGCAGAAGATGTTGGTGATCACAGCATCGCTGGGCAGGCGAAACTGGCCGCGCCATGCGATGACGTAGCACCCGGCGTCGTTGACGGCCACGTGCGGGTCGGTCTGGTCGCGCAGCGTCGTGACGTTGACGGGGTACGCGTCGGTCACGGGTCGGCCTGCGGCGTCGTAATTGCGCGCGAAAATCCCCTTTCCCGAATCGTCCCTTCCCTCCCAAACGACGATGAACTCCCCCGTGGGGCGGATCGCCACGGCCGGAAGCGTCGCGTTGTCCTGGATGTTGATTCTGAACTCCGCGCTCGACGGGCGGCCGAACCGGTCGAAACGCCGACCGATGATCGAGTTGTTGCGCCCTCCCTGACCCGCGCTCTGCCACGCGACGACGAAGTTGCCTTGCGCGTCCATCGCCACGTCGGGGGCGAATTGGTCGCCCGCAGCGTGGAGGTTGACTGGGAATTCAGCGGCGGTCGAGCCCACCAAGAGGCGCAAGAGCAACCAACCCGCAAATAGACCCCTTCGCGACACAAGAAACTCGATATGTAGTTTCATACACAACCGATTTCCAGAGAGCGGGTCGTCCCTCGGTTCGAGTCGCCGTTCAAAAGCACTCCCCAACAGGATAGCACACGGAGGATCAACTGGCCGAAAAACTCGGTGAAATCTCGATTTTTCACTTTCGTTTTCGTTTTTTCTTCACTAGGCTGGTCGCCGGGTTGTTACCCAAGGGGGAATGACATGCACGAGGTTACTGTTTTCTGCGGCGAGCGGGCCATTCCCGCCGCGCTGGAAGAGGATTGGCGCGACCGAGTGCCCGGCGGCTGGACGCCGCTACAGGCCCAGGGAGCCTGGGGTCCGATCCGTTCGGGCGCCCAGATGCGCACCTGGGCCACGTCGGCCTCCACCACCGCCTGCTGATAGGCGAACTCACAGGGGACCGAATAGTCGTTGCGATCGAAACGCACCAAACACAGCGAACTGACCAACCAACTATCTTTCCTGCCCAGCGGCGCCGGGCACTTGGGCAGCGCCAGCAACGCCGGCCGCTCCACCTCCAGACGTTGGCCGACCGTTTGCTCGTGGCCTTGCGCAACATGGTCCCAGTGACGGCGGCAAGCCGCGGCCATCCGCTCGTTGAACTCGCCCCAATGCGAAAATCGGGGCAGCGGCACGACAGGAGACGGCCTCGATCTATTCGATACCAGCGACCCCTCTGACATACATCTGATAGATAAGATAACTGTACCCCGAGCTAAGCAGGTGCAAGTCCAGGGTGATCTTCTCTATTTTTCTCTTACCCAGGAATCCCACACCACTATTAACATATATGACCCCATATTTCCCATTTGAGAAATAGAAAGTCATGGTATAATTTTTCAAATGGCCGATGAATAAAGGCTGAAGTCGATGTTCGAGCAGCAAAAGTGGAGAGATCTGATGGGTGAGAGCAAAAAAAGGCCTTGCGGGTCCAGTTTGACCCCAGTGTGAAGATGGAATTCCACGGCGAAAGCTGACCAGTGATGGTGGCCTGATTGTTTACCGAGAGCTGGATGA
>Ga0310121_10002408_pt1 | contig 17768 bp, 14 predicted proteins | sample CB27_Tmax_986_MG_FD_203504 | JGI IMG/M metagenome (GOLD analysis project Ga0310121, IMG submission 203504) | Marine microbial communities from Western Arctic Ocean, Canada - CB27_Tmax_986 | ecosystem: Environmental > Aquatic > Marine > Oceanic | place: Canada: Western Arctic Ocean | collected...
CTGTGGACTCTGAAGCTATGCGGTCTCTCTCTTGAGAACGAAAGGTTTCGGCTGATGTCGAAGAATTTTAAGGGACGGAGGAAGCCTAAATGAATCGATTGTGTGTAACTGTTTTGCTTGCCTGTGTTTTGGCGGGATCTGTAACCAGTGGGGTGTTTTCACAAACTACTTCATCATTGCTACTAACTGCACACGGCGATCCTGATATTCAGGGTTTATTTACGTTTCGAACGCTGACACCGTTGCAACGGCCCGTGATTGATGCTGGTGCTTCCGCGCTTCTTGCGGGCAAGCTAGCGCTCACATCTGAGGAAGCGGCTACGTATGAAGCGTCTCGACGAAATGAACTAAATAGAGACCACCAGAATTTGGAGATACATGCTCCTGGTGTTCGCTACCAGTCTTTAGCAGAGGGTGGCGTCGGAGGCTACAACGAATTTTGGTATGAACGCGGTGTTGAACTTACACGTGACAAACGAACGTCCTTGATTGTTGACCCCCCAAGTGGACGAATTCCATTCAGAACTGATTATCAGTCGAAGGCAAGGATCCACCAATTAAATATCAGGAATGGTTTTGCGGACTCATATACGGACCGAAGCCTTTCCGATCGTTGCCTCATGGGCTTCAATGCCGGACCGCCGATGGTGTCTAGTGCATACAATAATAATGTCCAGATCTTGCAGACGCCTGATGTTGTCGTGATCTTCAATGAGATGGTACACAACACTCGCATTATTCCTATCGATGGACGTCCTCACGGGATACTCAGACAGTATTCTGGAGATTCGCGTGGACGGTGGGAAGGTGAAACACTCGTCGTTGAGACAAAGAATTTCCTACGTGAAACAAGTTTAGGAGGGTCTAGCGAACATACGCATCTCGTGGAGCGATTTCGCCGAGAAAATTCGGATACTGTCGTCTATGAGTTTACCGTGGAGGACTCGAGTAACTTTAGCCATCCATGGACAGCGGTGATGCCTTTGAGACGCACCGATGGACCATTATTTGAGTACGCGTGTCATGAAGGAAACGTTGGTTTGCAGGGGATTCTGGCGGGCGCCCGTAATCAAGATATCCAGCGTGTTTTAGAACCTTGAGTTAGTAGGCCCCCACGGATTTTGTCGATACCTTGCGGTCGCATCGGAAAATTTTATTGGAAAGTTTGACAAACAAGGCCGGCCTTGCATGCAACGGCCTATCGGTTCATGATAGTGCGGTAATTTTACTAATCCAAGAAGTCCGAGGAGGAACCTCAGATGAGTCATCGACGATTTGCCATAGGACTCGCGGTTATTATCGGGGTCACATTACTTCCGGCGGTGGTTACTGCCCAGTCTCCTGAATCTTCATCCCCTCCACGTCTGCCGTGGGGTGCGCCAGATTTGCAAGGAATTTGGGATTTTCGGACAATTACACCGCTGCAGCGGCCGGAAGATCAAGAAGAAGAATTCCTCTCAGTGGAAGAAGTGGCCGGCTTGGAACAGGCAGCGGTCGACCGTGCCCTTGAACTGTGGGAAGCGAACTCGCGACGCACGGAAGCTGGCGGCAACGTCGGCGGTTATAACAATTTCTGGATGGACCAAGGAACAAAGCCAATTGACACACGACGTACCTCACTAATTGTGGACCCTCCGAACGGCAGATTTCCTGAACTGTCGACCGAAGGGCAGCAAAGGGCGGACGCTAGGCGCGCGTATTTGGAGGAGCATCCGGCTGATTCTTATCTAGACCGGAACACTTCGGACCGCTGCATTGTGGGCTTTAATGCAGGGCCTCCGATTACTCCGTTGGCCTACAACCAGAACATGCAGTTTTTTCAGACGCCGGAATATGTGGTTGTTTATACCGAAATGGTCCACACGCCAAGGATTGTTCCACTTGATGGTCGTCCAATGATTGACGAAGATATTCGCCTTTGGACGGGAGATTCTCGTGGGTACTGGGAAGGTGATACCTTGGTGATTGAGACGGGAAATTTTAACGCCGAACGGCGATGGATCCCTCTCGGCTCAGGCGGAGGTGGAGCTGGGGCCAGCGAAAATATGACGTTGGTCGAACGCTTCACGCGGTTAGATGACGATACCCTCGAGTACACGTTTACGGTATCTGACCCAGAGACATGGTCCAGGCCATGGACGTCATCGCAGCCGATGCGGCGGACTGATAGTCCTTTGTACGAGTATGCCTGTCACGAGGGGAACTACAGTATGGAAGGCATCCTTGGAGGAACTAGAGCGGATGAGGCAAAGGCGGCTCAGGGGTCGAACTAGCCAACAATTGTCGTGCGAGACTCACTTGGGTTTTGTATTGGTTCAAGTGTTATTGGTAACGGGCCCAACAATACGTGGGGTTGGCTTTCTTTCTTGGGGATAGGCCGGATTCAAACAGAGAGAGCTTCGCTCGGGCCCATTTGGAGTTAAAACAGAGAAAGTCTAAAGAGGAGTTGCAGATGAACCATCGATATCTCACGGTGTTATTTTCGGCTTTTGCCGTTGCCAGCATCTTCCCAGGATTGGTTGGGGCACAGACCTCGGACACATCAGCTCCACGCACGCCATGGGGTCAGCCCGACCTGCAGGGTATTTGGGATTTTCGTACTATCACGCCTTTGGAGCGTCCGGAGGGACAGGCGGAATTCTTGACCATAGAAGAGGCGGCAAACATTGAGCAAGCAACGGTTAACCGAAATGAAGAACTGCTGACCAGGGGAGCTCGGCGAACCGAGTCGACTTCAAGCGTGGACCAGGGAGAAGAAGGTGCTCCAGGCTTCTACAATAATTTTTGGCTTGACGGCGGTACCACTATCGATGGGACTCGACGGACATCTTTGATAGTTGACCCTCCGAACGGGAGATTTCCTGAATTGACAACTGAGGGCCAACGACGTGCGGATTCTCGGCGAGAGTATCTTGCCGAGCATCCAGCGGATTCTTGGCTGGATCGAAATACCTCTGACCGTTGCATTGTGGGCTTTAATGCTGGTCCGCCTATAACCCCATTGGCTTACAATCAGAATATGCAGTTTTTTCAGACTCCGGACCACGTGGTCATCTTGACAGAAATGGTGCATACCGCTCGAGTGGTTCCACTAGATGGACGTCCTGTGCTTGATGAAGATGTTCGTTTGTGGACAGGGGACTCGCGCGGCTACTGGGAAGGCGATACCCTAGTTGTTGAGACCACGAATTTCAATGCAGAAAGACGTTGGATTCCTCTTACGTCTGGTGGTAGTGGTGTGAGTGCCAGTGAGAATATGACGTTAGTGGAACGCTTTACACGGGTTGATGACGATTCGCTTGATTACACATATACCGTCACCGACCCGAACACCTGGTCTCGTCCGTTTACGTCTTCGCAGCTTATGACGCGAACAGAGGTGCCTATGTTTGAATATGCGTGCCACGAAGGCAATTACAGTATGGACGGAATCTTGGCTGGAGCTCGAGCCGATGAGAGAAAGGCCGCGGAAGGCCAACAGTAGAAGTAGGTTTGCGACGTCGACCAACTGTAGGCTGTAACGGCTCGACGATGCTACGAAAAGCGTTCGGTAATTGGAGGGGGAGGCCATCGCGATCCGAGGCCTTCCCCTTTTTGTTTGTACTCGATTCCGCATGGAAGCTATGTGAGTATTTAACTACAACGCATGAGGCCGTCTTAAAACGAGAGACCTGTTTGTGAATGTCTCGTGCGTAATTACATGAAGCATTTTTTGCGGCGACCGTTTCTTGAACGAGTGTAGGCAACGAGGTGGCTGAAAGTTGTGGTAATGTCGATGGTTAAGACGAATCGCCGGACGGCAAGAATGATTTTGAAGAGGGAGTCAAGGATATGTTCTTTAACGTCAAAGTAATGTTGATAGCACTCGTTTTCGGATACGTACTGGTGCCGGCGGTAGCGATGGCACAGTCTGCTAATGAGCCGCCGCGTCTCTCGGATGGACGCCCGAATTTACAGGGCGTGTGGGATTTCAAAACGATTACTCCGCTGCAGCGACCGGTCGGTCTTGGCGATCGGGCCGAATTGACAGAGGAAGAAGCGGCTTCGTTGGAGGCACAGGTTGAAAGGTCACAGACGGCACTGCTTGAATCGATCGGAGGAAAGATCGGAGCCTATAACGCGTTTTGGTTTGATATTGGCACTAATGTTGTCGAAAGCCGCCAGACATCACTGATTATTGATCCACCGGATGGACGTTTACCTTCTCTTGTGGAGGGTGCGGTCAGGCAGTCAGGGTCGTTGGTTGAAGACATTCCTGGAGACCGGCCGGTTCGGTACAGGAGCGGAGGCATTGGACTAGATGGCCCAGAAGACAGAGCACTTGCGGAGCGGTGTTTGGTTGGGTTCAACTCTGGACCACCGATGATGCCGAGTGGGTACAACAACAATATGCAGCTATTTCAGACGTCTGACTATGTTGTCATCCTTAATGAGATGGTTCATGACGCAAGAATTATTCCACTCGATGGTCGGGAGCATCTCGATGGTGTCCGGCAGTGGATGGGAGATTCCAGAGGTAGCTGGGATGGAGATACTCTCGTTGTTGAATCTAGGAATTTCACGGACTTCACGTCGAGCTTTGACCCTGGAGCGACTGGTGGCATTGGGACAGGCGAGACATTGCATCTTATAGAGCGATTCACCCGCCTTGATGAGAACACGCTCGTGTATGAGTATACGGTCAATGATCCAAACACGTTTACACGTCCTTTCACGGTAGCGTTGCCAATGAGGCAGCTGGAGCTACCGATTTTCGAGTACGCATGCCATGAAGGGAACTACGGAATGCTTAATCTCCTGAGTGGAGCACGTGCGAAAGAGGCGGAACCAGCAACACCGTAGTCTGTCGAACCACTAGGGTGCGGGCGGACTAGATGGACGAACTCCAAGCGTTGAATCAGCAGTTTGAGGAGATTAAGTTGGATTCCATCAGTCTTGCTGCCGGAGTGGATGATTTTGAATTTAACTGGAGACACGAATCCGGTGGCTGGTCGATCGTACAGTGCTTCGACCTTTTGAATGTTGCCGCACGCCTGTACCTTATGTGCACAAGGCTATTGCTCGGGCGAAATCGAAACGGAAATTAGGACGAAGGCCTTACAGCTGCGGGGTCATCGAGAGGTGGTTTCTTCGACCAATGGAACCGCCTCCAGGACGGAGATTTCGCGCACCAAAGTCGTTCAGGCCGACGAAGCGTCATTTGTTTACGTCAGAGACTGTAGACGTGTTTTTGGAACTTCAGGACGAGTTCGTATCGCAATTGCGTCGTGCTCAGGGCGTTGACCTTAGGCGCGCAAAGATACGGTCACCTGCGAGCCCACTTATTAGATTCAGTCTGGGTATTGGATTTGCATTGATTGCTGCACATGCGCGCAGACATTTGTGGCAGGCACAGCAGGTGAAAGAAGCCTACGTTCAATCGAAGTGTCATCAGTGAGGAATGTGTAGAAACTATCTGTTAGCGGGAGTTTGAGTTACCGATTGTTTCAGAGATCGCGTTTGTTGCGGAACGGGTTCAGGATTTAGACGACTATCGGAGGCTTTATCCGACTTGTTTGTCTTCGCATCTGTGAGCCTACGATGCGAGCAATTACGCGTTGGAACAAAGGAGCGTTTCGCTAGCTTTACGTTGACGTTTTATGCGGCGAAGTCATTTGCTCTGGATTAACGATTGCGTTCTTTCAGTGAAGAAGGATGTCGAAATCTGAGTTGCGGTGGACCAGTGGAACTAAAATTGAGCGTGGGGGTAGAGGAACAGATCTCGAATTTCAAAAGAGGTTTGTTGAGACGTACGACTCGCGATACGCAAGTCGTCGAATTTGAGTCAGTTCTCCGTCGAGAAATTAAGGGACTTGTTGAAATCGGATTAGCCGACGATGAGGCGTTTCTTGTGGCGGTCAAGCGCATGGGCCGAGGCGACGGTGTTCTCGGTGCCGTTGCACGAGAATTGTCTGGAACGGCGTGGCATGGGCCAGGTGCAGCATCGGAAGATCCTGAATTATCTAGCAGAATATTTTCTTCGGAATATGTCATCGTTTTTTTCCTGGCGGTACTGTCGGCTTTAGCCGTCAAGATTCCTGTGCTGTTTGGTGTTCCCATTAGTGAAGCGAGTGCTGGGTTCTACGTAAGAAATTTCAGCCTCTTTGTTCTTCCTGTGCTTACAGGCTATTTCGCCTGGAGACGACGACTCAAAACCATCCACGGTCTCGGGCTTTTCATGGTGGTCGTCGCTGCAGTAATTGTCGCAAATGTCTATCCCTTTCGACGGTTTGGGTCGACCGAGCTCCTTGTGGTGTTACATCTTCCGATTGCGTTGTGGTTGGTCGTTGGTATGGCCTACGTCGGAGGTCCGTGGCGGAATAGTTCCAGGCGGATGGATTTTGTTCGATTCACCGGGGAACTCTTTGTCTATTACACGCTCTTTGCCTGTGGGGGCGGGGTGTTAACTGTTCTCACTTTGGTTATGTTTAGCGGTATTGGCGTGAATGCTGACTGGTTTGTGGGTGGATGGCTATTACCATGCGGAGCTCTGGGAGCTGTGATTGTTGGTGCTGGATTAGTTGAAATTCAGCAAAAGATGTCGGAAGGCTTGGCACCATTACTGACACGTCTGTTCACACCGCTTTTTGCAATCGTTCTCTTGTTGATTTTGGCGACGATGGCCTGGACAGGCAGCAGCATGGAGGTGGATCGGGAAGTTCTCATTGGTCTCGATTTGTTGTTAGTGGTTGTTCTCGGACTCCATCTCTTTTATGTGTCTGAGCGGCACCAGAGGCCGTTGCCTAGCGCGTTTGACTGGATTCAGTTGCTGGTTGTCTGTGCGGCCGTGGCTGTCGACGCGCTTGCGTTGGTTGCCATTATTGATCGTATTTCTGAGTTTGGTGTTAGTCCGAATAAGCTTGCGGCTCTCGGAGAAAATCTTGTGCTATTCGTCAATCTTTTGTGGTCTGCTTGGCTTTCTGTTAAATTTATTTGTGGGCGAGGACCCTTCGCTGATCTCAAGCAATGGCAGGTTTCCTATTTGCCGGTGTATTCAATTTGGGCGGGGATAGTCGTTGTGATATTTCCTCCGGTGTTCGGGTATGCGTGACGTAGGCTCTGCGATGACCGCCGCCTGACTGAGCGTTCGATATGCGAATTGGTCTGCGAGGCATTGCCTCTTCTCACCTTGCAGAATATGACTACGGTGAGAAGAGGGGATACGAACAGGAAGACCTGGCCAGAACGAGAGATCCACGCCCGCTTATCCAACGGGCGGAACAGGCGTGAATCTACACGCAGTTCGTGTGTGCTAAGGAATCATCAAATGTGCTTCGGTCGTTCCAGTGGCCATGAGCCAAGCTCCACCTTGTCCTGGGCTGTCAGGAAAGCCAGAGGACGCTGCCGTTGCTCCTGGCATAGCGATTGTCGTGTGAATCCCAGCCTGTGCCTGACTTGGTCCATTCATTGACCTGAAAAACGAACCAAATGCAACGTCTTCACGCGTACCGTCTTGAGCGGCTGCTGCGACCAACGCCCGCTCGGCTTCAGCATCGGAACTATCTGCTCGAAAGCGTCGATTTTGAGTAACACGTTCAAGATTTGCTAAGCTCGTGCACTGTACTGCAAACGGTGGACGGTCCCTCTGGTCTGCCCGACTGTAGCAAACGACTTGGTTCGTTCCTTCCTTGATTGTCGTGTAAGTATGGTCGCCGCTCCATTTGACTACCGTCGCACCGTCACGTGCTCGTCTCGGCGAAGCCGCGAGTGCCTGTTCGATGAGTTCAGAATCTGACTGTGCATACGCAGTCGGAGTAAGAGTTGTTATTGCGAAGGCGAGGAAAATAAAGGTCTTCATTGTGAAACCTCCCTAGTCAACGTGGAGTTACCGACGGACAACCGAAGTTATGAACGTTTCGTAGATGTTCATCATGGCACGAGTGGGAACCAAAAAGCAGTACGCTGCCCCTAACAAAACATTAGTGTCAAAACACGGCAAGAGGGTTGATTGCGGTGCCTGCACCGTTTGGAATGCCATGAGGTGAAGCCATAAACAGAAACTCCCAACGCTCCAATTCATTTGCTGTTTCAGCGAGTGTCTCTAGTCCGAGATTATCGAATAGGTGGACTCCAAGAGCGACAAGAGTAAAAAAATGGATCGGTATCGTCACACCCGAAACTTCTCCACCTTCCTGCGGAACATCAGCACCGAGGAGCGCGATGTCCCGCTCCTTCAGAAAAGGAATTAAAGATGGATGATAGCCACCTTGTTGACCAATATCACGTCCCGTTCGAAGAAACAGGGCATCACCAGCGGATATGCGAATCCCAGTATCGGCTTCCCACTCCTCAAGGTCTTGTCGACGAACAGATCGTCCTGGCATGTCGACCAGGATACCTCTGGTCACAAGGCCGTCCTTCAGGTTTGCAATGCCCATTTCCTTGCAACCGTCAGCAGTTGTTGCAACTTCATTGAAGTTCAGTCCGTTGTAAACCTTTCCGTTGTACGCGACGTGACATAAAGCGTCCAAGTGAGAGATGAGGCCGCCGTGGTATTCGATTTCGTATCTTTCCCAGAAATAACCATTCTCGTTATCGATATTGAAGACATTTCGAACCGAGCCGACGAGGAGAGGTAGTCGGTCTGCGCCAGCGTTCTCTGAATCAGAGAGGGGGGCTATCGTGATGTCTCGAGCCATGGAAACGACGGTTCCCGTTTTCACGAGGCGCGCAGCTTCCACGCGTTTTGTTGGAGTCACGAGGTTGAGAGCTCCGAGTTGGTCGTTCTCTCCCCACCTCCCCCAGTTTGAGAGTTCGGTCATCCATCTATCGTACTGCTCCTTGGTGACCTCTTCACTTTGTTCTTGTTGACCACTGATCTCGAATGAAGAACAGACCCCTAGGATTAGCGTCACGAGTAATAAGCGCATCATGCTTGGCAATCGCATAGTTATCATCCTTAAAGTGTTGGTGGCGAAACGAACGCGGCGCTACACCAAACAAGATCAATGCCTAGGCTAGGCCGCGCATAAGCCGTGAAAGATGCACCAACCAACAAGCTGACCGTTGTTTGCCAGAGGCAGATGATGAGTGTGTCTTGAACTTGTGCACTTCGATTGTCAGGAATTCGACCGTGTCGATGTCGACGTCTTAAAAAGATGTTATGGTTTGGAGCTAGTTAGTTGCCGCTGTTCTGTCTGGCCGACCACGGGGGAACAACATTATTCGCTCTGGCGTATGCAATCGCTTGGCCGAGGTGTTCGTGCATGTCGACCACGATGAAAAACAAGGCTGCCTGCACTGTAGTTTCTTGGCCAAAGAACTGAATAGTCTCGTTCATCTGCTCGTCAGAAATGTCACCCATGGCGCTAATCACGTAATCGAATGATTGCTCGAGATGGGCTAATACCTCATCCTTGTCAGTGATCGTCGCCATTTCCTCAAACATAGCGCCGGAAACCGTGACGTTTGATGGCGCAGTGGCCCCCCAGGATGATGGCATGAGATAGTTCTCCGCAACAATCAGCATGAATACTTCGCTCACGGTTCGAACATCAGCCATTGGCTGCCAGTCATACATGTTCGAATCCATCGCTTCCGAGAGTTCACTAAATTTGGATGACATTGTTTCGTAATCTGCGATGTACTGAGCTCGCAGACCGGTGGTCTGACCTTGCACCTGATTGTTTCCACCGGTGATGACGATCGCCATGGCCGTAACTGTAAGAATGAGTGCATAGCGTATGGCAGTGAACATTGGTGCCTCCAAATTATTTTGCAGTTATGGTGCTTCTGATTCTGAGTGACCCTCTGGATCGTACCTTAAATATTAGCTTGGCGACGGATTTCTGACTGTATGTTGACCGCAGCGCTTTGGCGGGCCATATTCCGGTCAAATCCGTTGAGAGAAAAAACCTTTTACCCGTCCAAACAACGAGTGCTGATGGAGAGTCAAAACGGTGACGTTGGAGTTGGTCGGGCGGCGAGTTGAACTTAGACTACTTGCGAGAGAATCCAACGCCGGTGTCTAATGCATTGCTTGGAATTCAAAATTGGTTACGAGGAGGCTTCGAATGGTACGTGATGTTGTTGTGCTCAGTGGAGTACGTACGCCGATAGGCGGATATGGCGGAAGTTTGAAAGACATACCAACTACTGATCTGGCGGCGCAATGCGTACAGGAATCCGTGAAACGAGCTGGGATCGAGCCCGCCGATATTGAGCACGTGGTTGTGGGAAACGTTATTCACACAGACGCACATGATCACTATCTTGCAAGGGTGGCGTCTATCAAGGGAGGGCTTCCTCATGAAACTCCAGCCGTAACCGTGAACCGTTTGTGCGGAAGTGGTCTACAAGCGATTGTCACCGCTGCGCAGACGATCATGCTGGGCGACGCACAGACAGCGGTGGCTGGTGGGGCTGAGAACATGAGCCGAAGTCCATATATTTCCAGTGCGCTTCGCTGGGGTGCACGCATGAATGACACACCCGTTGTCGACATGATGGTCGGTGCCTTAAGTGATCCATTTGATGATTGCCACATGGGTATAACTGCTGAGAATGTGGCTGAGAAATATCAGGTGTCTCGAGAAGACCAAGACGCATTAGCTGCGCAAAGTCACCAACGTGCAAGAAATGCTATTGAGAAAGGATTTTTTACGGACCAGATCACTCCCGTTGAAGTTAGAGTGAAAAAGAACACCGTAATGTTTGACACTGACGAAACGGTGCGAGCGGATAGCTCGGTTGAGAAACTGAGTAAGATGCGCCCAGCCTTCAAGAAGGGAGGCTCAGTCACCGCAGGTAACGCCTCCAGCATCAATGACGGAGCGGCTGCGATTGTCCTGATGGAACGAAATCTTGCGGAACGGCGTGGTCTGACGCCCTTGGGCAGGTTAGTCGCATATAGTTATGCCGGCGTAGATCCCAAATACATGGGGATCGGGCCAATTCCGGCAGTGCAGCGCATTCTGAAGAAGACGGGTCTTAGTCTGGACGATTTCGATGTATTCGAAGTCAATGAAGCGTTTGCAGCTCAGGCACTCGCGGTGTGTCGAGAACTGAATTTGCCCGCGGAGCGAACTAATCCGAACGGTAGCGGCATTTCACTCGGCCATCCAGTTGGTGCGACCGGAGCCGTGCTAACAGTCAAGGCCTTGTATGAACTCAAGCGGGTTGGAGGCAAGCGCGCACTCGTGACAATGTGCATTGGAGGTGGCCAGGGAATCGCTGCGGTTTTCGAACGCGATTCTTGACCGCTAGGGTTCCTCCGATGAGTCATCCGAACGGTTGTCTCTCTTCTTTTAAGTAGCAGACCGTCAAGGTTTGATGTAAGCAGTAACAATGGTCTTCGCCCCTTTCGGCCATCGTCGCACATGAGTCCGAGGCTATCTTTCGCTAAGGTATTATTCCCTTGGTCGGTAGCGTCCTGCGGGACGGCGCGGTATCACGGGTCTAGGTTTACTCTACAGGTACGAGTCTTGCGACCTTGCCGCCCGCATTGTGTTCAAACAGAAGATAGATGTCGCCATTAGATGACTGTTCGATATCGCGTAATCGACCGATGCCTTCGAACAGCGTTTCCCGTGCCACAAATTGGTTGTCTTCGATCTCGATTCGAAAGAGGCTGCGCGCCTTCAATGATCCAACCAGGTAATCTCCCTTCCACTCTGGGAACTGGTCACTGTCGCTGATGATGAAACTTGACACGGCTGGCGACGGTGTCAGGTCGACCACCGGCTGTTCGATATCGGACAGTTCGAATTCAACACCGAATTCCTTGCCATACTCTACCGGTGTGCCATCGTAATCGAGCCCGAGCGAATACAAGGGCCAGCCGTAATTGCGTCCGGGCAACAACAGATTGATTTCATCGCCGCCTCGGGGACCATGTTCGCTGCCCCATAGCTCGCCCCCGGTCCTATCGAATTCCAATCCCTGCGGACTTCGATGGCCATAGGTATAGATGCTCTGATACACATCGTCTCGACCGACAAAGGGATTGTCTTGCGGAATGGTGCCATCGTCATTGATGCGGTGAATCTTGCCCCACGGTGTTGACAGGTCTTGAACGCCCTGCATGCCACCTTTCGCACCCACCGAAAAATACACATGGCCTCGGCTATCGAACACGGCGCGGCCACCGGCGACAACGTCTCCCGAGAAGCTGTAGTGCTCCAAGTCTGCTTGCCAGATGACTTCCTCGTCGATCCATTCGCCATTGTCGACTCTTCCGCGCACCAGTCTGTTCATGGATACCGGGCGTTCCCGCTCTCGGCTGAGCTCGGTGCAATCCTCGCAGCGGTGACCGTGGTACAGGTAAATCCAACCGTTCTCTTGGTAGTTCGGATGTAAGAGGATATCGAACAGCCAACCCATGCCGCGTTCGATATCGATGCGTGATTCCATTTGGTAGATATCGTCATATGCCTGCGGCGTTCCCCGTATCAATTCCGATTTGTCGCCAGCCGGACTGATGACGCGCACTCCTTTGGTCTTTTCGGTAACGAGCAGGCTACCATCTGGAAGCGGTGCTAGGGAAAAGGGAAGAGGGTCCAGATCGTCGACAAGAATTTCCAGTCGGAAACTGTGGAGTTCAGTTCCAAACTCACCTTCTGGAATCAAAAATGGCGCATCATAGTTCGACGTCACATAACCAACGTTGGCGCGCGTCTCCAGCACGTACATCGCAAGGCCCTGGACTTGCACCGGGCTGAAGATGTCGTCCCAGCTGGGCATGCCGGAGTTGACATAGCCATTGGCGATACTGGCTACGACGGCGGCCATGGATTCGCCATGAACGAGTTCACCCCGAAGTGGCGTTCCTTGTGCTGCGCCTTCCAGCGCTTGACCATGGCACACCGCGCAGTTTTCCTGAAACATCAACCGCGATTCGGTGACACCCGAGTAGGCGACGGGTTCCTGTTGTGCCGAAGCGCTGGTCGCTGTGATGAGAGCCGCCGGAAGAAGGAGCCAAGAGTATGTGAAGCACAGGTGTGTCTTGTTCATGGTTAGTCCTAACTTATTTCGGTGCACTGTGTTGGAACGCCAATCCTACCGCTGGCTGACAGGGGGGGGCAAGCAGTGACGCTTGCCGGCACCATCCCGAGGCTCTTGCCAGCGCTTCAGGAGGACGTTGCCGCAAAACTCGACAAGATCCTAGTCCGGTAGCGTGTGGATAAATGGGTGGGTATATCGTGGCGGTCTTGGCCCATGACCGGCTAATGCACAGACGTGTTTCCTAGGAAAACGAGGTGAGCCGAGCAGGAATCGAGCCGTGAACCTTCGGATTAAGAGTTATCGGCTAAGAGGCATCCAGCGACGTCCGTTGTGTGCTACACCGTTGTTCTAGAGGCACCCACGTGTCCGAATGGTGGCGTTCCGTCTACGGGTGTCCATCCGTGTGGGTATACCAGCGGGTATAGCTCTGGCGGTGAGTCGCGGTTTAACGGGGACGGGGGTTACGAGTTCACGAGGGACTGTTCTGCTATCTCTGCGTAACCGGCCTCTAAGCTCGACCAGTGAAAATACTGGACTTTGACTCGCAACGGTAGCAGAGGGGTGGATATAATGGCGGCTATGAAGATCACGCAGGTATGTGTCGTCGCCGCGATGCTGGTCAGCCTGTCTCCTGTAAGGAATATATCGACATGAGTCACGACATCATTAAAGTTTCAAGAAACACTGAAAATGCACCAAAAAGTTTTGTCTCTACACAAACTGTAGCTTTTTCTCATTACAATAATTTTTCAGCTCAGTTACCTGTAGATCCTAAAACAGGGGCTATTGCGGTCGGTGGCGTAAAAGAGCAAGCAATACAGTGTTTAAACAACATTAAAGCTATTGCTGCAAGTATCGATCACGTGATGGATGATGTCGTTAAACTCAATATCTTCGTTAAAAATATCTCTGATATTGCATTAATTGACGAAATTTATACGAGCTACTTCCAAGGTGCTTTACCAACACGCACAACTGTTGAAGTTGCAGCTTTACCGATGAATGATGCTTTAGTCCAAATTGATGCACTTATTTCAAACGGTGAAGGCACAGCGCCACAAGCACCATGTGCACTGGTTAAAGTTTCAAGAAACACTGAAAATGCACCACAAGGTCTATATTCTCAAACTGCGGCTTTTTCACATTACAACAATCTTGCATCTCAATTACCTATCGATCCAAAAACAAGTGTAATTGTTACAGGTGGTGTAGAAAAGCAAGCTGTACAGTGCTTAAACAATATTGAAGCCGTTTTAGAGAGCATTGATCATGTTCTGGACGATGTTGTTAAAACAACGATATTCCTTAAAAATCTATCTGATGTTGAAGCTGTAAACCAAGTTTGTAAAAAATTCTTCTCAAGCTATGTTCCTGCTCGCACAATTGTTAACGTTTCAGCTTTACCTATGGATGCATTAGTTCAAATCGATACCGTAGTTTCACACGGTGATGGTACTCCGCCACAGCTTCCTGAAGATACCCGTCTACTTGTTATTGAAGTAAACAATACTGAAAACGCACCAAAAGTGCCTTATTCACACACTGTTGCTTTTTCTCATTACAACCATATTTCAGGTCAATTACCTGTAGATCCTAAAACTGGTGAAATCGTTACTGGCGGTGTAAATGACCAAGCAAGACAGTGCCTAAGCAATATCATGGCGATTATTGAAAGTGTTGACCACGTTATGGACGATACCGTCAAAATTAATATTCAACTTAAAAATATCGCAGATCTTGATGCAGTGAACGATGTTTACACCACATTCTTCAATAGCGAACTACCAGCAAGAACTGTCATTGGTGTTGCTGAAATTCCTATGGGTGCTTTAGTACAAATTGATGCGGTTGTTTCTAACTGTGAAGGTACACCACCACAAGCTTAACTAGCGCTGGATTATTAAGCCTTCCGCGAGTCCGTCACGGGTTCAACAGAGAAGCGTCTCTACGACAGTACGTCTCTCGACTATGCGCCAAAGCTGGCCCGCAGAGTTGGATAGCCGCTGACACAGGGAGATGATAGCGCTCCACCGGGGGGCCTACCCTAACGTCGATGTTTCCAAATTTGTCGTATGTGGCTGTCTGGGTCGCTAATAACTTCACTGTGCTGATTCAAGATCATCGTTTGGCGCTGCCCTACGTCATACTTGGGCCATTCGGGTAGACCTGACGACGCGGGTGTGCCTGTACGAGCGAATGTTGCCCAGGCATCGGTGATACTATTTGCCAATACTTGCGCTTCTGCCACATCGTTTTCATATCCCAGACACACGCCTAAGGTCGACAAGTTGTTGAACATGAACGCGGCGTCGAATCCGTGGAACGCACCGAAGGCACCATTAAGCCCCTTGGTTTCATATTCAAACTGGTACATGTAGGTTCCGCCACTGGAGGTATCGCTGTGTATTTCCGCAGCTTGTATTGAGCGCATACGGTACAGTCCGTCGGACTGAACGCGCTCGAGCACGGTATAGCTATCACTGTCCGGCAAAGCGGATTGATACTCTGCAATTAATGCTTTGCGTTCGGCTTTGTTGTCGCCGAAGAGACCGTTGAACAGGCTGTTACCAATGCGAATGGCGATTGATTTAGGTAATGGCATCGGGACGACGGCAACACGCCCGTCGTGCTTGCAATTTCCGATGAGTAGATCGATGTTGCGTAACCTGGCGTTCGCCATAGCCTTAAGCACATCTTCTGGCATAAATTCTGTGTTGTAAGCGCCCGCTGCAGGCAGGCGAATACGGCTCATCTCGCCGTATGGTTCACCGCGTCGGCACAGCATGTTCTGCATTTTAGCGCTGACCACAACGTCGTTGGACACGTTGGTCAGCGCCTCTACATCACCAACTGGAACTTTCATTTCCTTCAACACCTCAAGGGTGAACTTGTGATGATCCGCAAGATCTATCATTACGATAGGGCCACTCATAACAACCGCGCGTTGGAATAATCCTTCGGTTGTGGGTGAAGACAGTAATGCCCATACGCAGGTGCCGCCCGCCGATTGACCAACGACGGTGACATTATCTGGGTCGCCGCCAAACTGGTCGATATTCTCTTGTACCCACTTCAGCCCAGCTACAAGGTCCATGAATCCGCGGTTACCGGCACAGATGTTGTCTTCAAAGAGCCCGTCGCCAGCAAGAAAACCGATACCACCGAGGCGGTAATTGACACTGATCACAACGACTTTTCCACGCTTCGCCAGATGCCCGCCGTCCGAGCTGGCAATACTGCCACCGCCACTAGCAAGTCCGCCACCATGTATCCAGAAGATGACCGGTAGCTTTTCCTCTGCGGTTTGCTTCAGAGCTGTGGTCCAGACATTGAGAGAGAGGCAGTCTGCACCCGGGTCGGTCATGCCGCCCATCATTCTGATCATCGCAACGCCCGCTTTTGGCATCAGCCATTCCGGCGGGGACACTACCAATTGGGGTGCAGATGGGCCGAAATGGGTGGCGTCAAAGTTGCCCGTGACAACTGTAGGCTCCTGCGGTGCAAGCCAGCGGTTAATCCCTTCTATAGGCGCTGCATAGCGAATTCCCTTGAAGCTGTAGACGCCATCCTCAGACTGGCCCCGGACCAGTCCGTTGCCAATTGCAACCTCCTCGATTGTCGATGTGTTCATTAACTATTCCTAGTTCTACGCAGTACCGAGCTGAACATTTAGTTGCGTTTCATGGTCTGTCGGGGTGCTAGTTTGGCGGGAGGGTGAAAACCCTCCTGCACGCTATCTTCAATACGAACTTTAACAACCTAGTGTGTTGCGCGGAGATTGTTGCTTCAACACAATTTTTCGATATTGCTGCTCGGAGTCCAATGGCACCCGGGCGTATACGGACCGCGTGACAATATCCGTCACCGAGAGTCGATTCGCGTTCCGATATGCATGCAGGCAAAGAACAGGAGAAGGAGCATCGAAAGGCTTGCTAGGACAAAGCAGTCCGGGATGCCACCGGGCAAACTGCTCTGACAAATATTTTGAGACTGAAGTTCCCGAAGAGAGCCAGCAATTGGACTCAACACAGCAGGGAAGCCCCCCACGAAAAACAGTAATTTTGGAGCTTCCGGAAGTTGTGCAGCGTAAATGACGATGGGTAGATACGATGCTAGTACAATGGCACAGAAAGGGACGGGGCCAAGCGGTGGGCATATGTCACCAGTGGTCAGTTCATTTAATAGGCGAAGCCCCGCTACGATCAGGCCAACAATTGCTGTAACCAAGAATCCACGCTGCGCGACCTTTGGTTTCATTAACACGTGTTGGCCTCCTCAAGTTCTTGTTGGCAGCCTAACGAGTGATCAAGAGAATACATGTAGATCACAGGCATTAGCTAAATACTAACTAGAACTCGGGAAAGTAGTCGAAGTATGGCAGCCGTACGCTGTCAAATGGAGACTCACAAGAGACCGATGTGGCTGGTCGGTCTCTCTTATTGGATAGAGAGGGTGAAAATGACCACGCTTGCGCACACGCAATTCGGAACGCTCGAGGGAGTCGATCGCGGCGCGGTCTCAGCATTTCTTGGCGTGCCCTACGCCGCGCCGCCTATCCATGCGTTGCGCTGGCATCCGCCGCAAGCGCCGCTGGCTTGGGACGGCGTGCGGCCGGCAAAGACCTTTGGCAATGCGGCCGCGCAAAACTTAATGCCGGGGGTTCATGGTGTGGCCGAACCGCCGGACGAGGACTGCTTGTATCTCAACGTGTGGACGCCCGGGGTCGACGACCACAAGCGACCTGTAATGGTCTGGATCCACGGCGGCGGGTTCGAAATCGGCGCTGG
>Ga0310121_10002409_pt1 | contig 17767 bp, 10 predicted proteins | sample CB27_Tmax_986_MG_FD_203504 | JGI IMG/M metagenome (GOLD analysis project Ga0310121, IMG submission 203504) | Marine microbial communities from Western Arctic Ocean, Canada - CB27_Tmax_986 | ecosystem: Environmental > Aquatic > Marine > Oceanic | place: Canada: Western Arctic Ocean | collected...
GTTATTATTATTTGGATGAATTTTCCATGGCGTAACCCAAGCCCCTTCATAACTTACAGGCTTGATATTATCCCAGTTATTCCCACCATTGTATGTTTTTCTTAATCCTCCGTATTGTGAAGTTGAGTAGATAATATCTTCATCATATGGGTCAATTGCACATTCCATACCATCTGCCCCCCTAATAGCATCCCAAACTCCATTTGTCAGCATTTCTGTGCCATTATCTTGTGCTCCAGCAACAAGTCTATCAGCGTTAGATCGAGATAATCCTAAACGATAAAATTGAGATATTTCCAAACCATCGCTTATATCTTCCCACTTATTAAGATTGTCCATATATTTGTAAAACCCACCATCATTACCAGCATAAGCAATATGATTAAGAGGATTAAATTCCAACGCATGTTGGTCCACATGCATATATGAATAATTACTACCATTACCACTATTTGCATCAATATCCCAAATTACACCTCCATTATCCGATCGCCAAATATTTATTCCCCCTACATATACTAAGTTTTCATTATTTGTTGCCACCCCTAAACTTAAGTCATACCATGATTGACCACCCGTCCCTGTTCCGTCTGTTTCCCAAGCAAGAATATTTGGAGTATTAGATTGTAAAACCCAACTATCTCCAGCGTCTGAGGATTTATATAAACCATGAAATCCATAATCAGAAGCCGAATATAAAGCGTAAATTACCTCAGGATTACCTGCAGTAACCGCAATTAATGGCCGGTATTTACCACTTGAAGCAACCCCATTATTTATTATACTCCAATTTGCCCCTCCATCAATACTTCTATAGACATTAGAACCTCCACTTGATTGTTTTGCCGCATAGATAATTGAAGGAGTTCCTGGTTTAAATTCAATGTCTCTCCATCTGCCAATTGCCCCTATTATTATCCAATTTGAACCAGCATCCGTACTTATCATAATATTGCTATTAGTTACAGCATAAACACTATCAGGATTATTTGGATTTATAATTACTTTATTTATTGTTTTCTCGTCACTAATATTGTAACTTAAACTTGTTGTATTCCAAGTATTCCCTCCATCAGTTGATTTTAATATACCAATACTATAGGTGTCTGAAGCATCAGCATCACCAGTAACAATTAGCATATTTTGTGTATTTGTAGGGTCAATAGCAATTGAGGAAACACCAATTACAGGAAGGTTGTCTGTACCTGTAGTCCAATTACTCCCACCATCTACTGACTTCCATAAGCCCCCTGCGGGGGATCCAATCCAAATTATATCTGGATCATTTGGATCAAAAGCAATACAATTTACCCTTCCATTTCCTCTTTTCTTTCCATTTGATAAAATGATAGGCGTATTGATAGGGCCTTTTGAAACCCAATTTGCTTGTGAGCTAGTTTTTGAATGAGATTCATTACTCTGTATTTTCTCCCATTCTATAAATAAGGCATCTGCTTTAAATGTAGCGTCACCAAAACTTCTTTCCAAACTGAAATCCATTTCTCTAGCATAAGGATTAAATCCATTTCCTTTAGTATAATTATGAGAAGCACGGTAATTTTCAAAAGCTGTACTTTTTTCTTGAATTGTAGGGGTTGGATTTGTTTTAAGCAATTCATCTTCCCAGATTTGGGAAAAGCTGAGGCAATTAAAAAAACAAAATACAATAGTTAATAATACGTTATTCATAATTATAATTTAGCTTGCAAAGTTAATGAAAAATTTCTTCCGCTCGCACTAATCCCTGACCCAAAAGTCTTGTAATGAATATCCATAATATTATGAATACCGCCAATAAATGTTAAATTTTTGTCAATTGTTGTTTGGTATTTAAGGTTTATAATACACCAAGAAGGATTCCCTATTATTGTTGCTTCTTCAAGGTTGTCAACTCCTTCTAAATCATAATCTTCTGCTTTCTTTAATCCATTATAATGCACGCTTAAATCAATAGATTGCTGTTTATGCATATATTTTACTGAGCTAATAATATTTGTAGGCGGGATATGTGCTAGCGGAAGATTATCAGCAGCCTTCCCCTCAATAACGTTAATTATTGTATTGTGTGAAAAATGATCATTAATATTTAGTTGATAAGTAAAATTAAGTCCTTTTATGGTAGCGCTTCCAATATTTGTATTCATCATTACTTTCATCATTTCCCCATCATAGACAATAGAATCAAGCCCATTTAATGTAGCCTCTCTTCTTTCTATCGCATCAGTTATTTGTGTTTGAAATACTTGTATTTGCAGGTTAATTAAATTTTTGATTTTTAATTGTAGCCCCATTTCAATATTCAATGATTTTTCAGCAGATAATTGATTATTAGGCATTATAACGGAGATGTTATTTTTGGAGAAAATTTTACCAATATCATCTGTATTTGGATTTCGAAAACCATTTGAAATAGCCCCATTAAATGTTAATCCATTATTGAGTTTATAAAGCAGTTGGAATGAATTGGATAAAGATCTATTTTTCACACTAATTTCATGAAATGGAAGATGTATAGTTATTATGTCTTGAAATGAAGCGGTTAGCGAATTTATACTGTATCGACTACCGGCTAATAACATTATATTTTTTGTGCATTGAAGATTAACTTGCGAGTAAATAGCATTATTTAAAACAGTTGTTCCTCCGTCAGGATAGCGACTAGTATTGTAAAGGAGAGAATTTTCTTTCGATAAGTTTGCTTCTGAGTTTAATTTTTGAAATCTTGAATCAAAACCATAGTTCAACTTAACGGTATTAATTTGTTTTAGAAAATCAGATTTAAAATCAAAAATTTGTAAATATTCAGTTCTATTATTCATTAAATTATCTCCATTTTTCTGTTTGTGTCTGGATTCTTTAATGTTTTGGTAAGCAACAGTAAATACAGCCTCATCAGCCAACAAGCTTTTGAAATAATTTTTTAATCGAATGCTTTGGAAAAATCGTTTTTGGGGTCCATAGTACCAGTATTTATATTCTTGCTTTTCTTCTTTTATATTATTCAGCTGATCAAATCTATTAATGTTAGATGAGGTTGAATACTGAGAATTAAAGAGTAAAAAATTGCTTTCATTTAGCCTAAATAAAGTTTTATGAAAAAAATCAGCCTGCTGATAAGCGGTTTCTTTTTGGATATTCTCTTTTGTGATTATTGCCTCTTTTCCCCAATTCGCAAAGCCATGTTTTCTATTTCTCCCCATTTTCAAATCCCCATAAGATTTCAAAGAAAACCCACTAATATTAGCACTATTTTGCAATGTATAATTTGACAAAATAGAAGCAAATACAGCATTGGAGCTACTTTCATATTGCTGGATAAACTCTGTGCTATTTTTGTTTTTTGGAGGCCTGGTATTAAATAGAATAGCCCCACCCATTGCCCCATTTCCATAAGCTACAGATGCTGGTCCAAATAATACTTCAGCACTTTTAAGAAATACAGGATTAATTATTGAAGTGTTTTGAAGATGACCACTTCTAAAAATCGTATTGTTTAATGGGATGCCATCAACTATTATTAGAAGTCGATTTGCCTCCATTCCCCTTAGGTTTGGACTCCCTCCTCCATTCTGGCTATTTTGAATACTAATACCCATAGTTTTTTCAAGTAAATCAGCTGTTTGTGTGCTTTGAGTATTTAGTATTATTAAGGGCGTTACATTAAGATATGTAAGCGTATTCTCAAAACTTTGTACTCTAGATTCAAGAATTTCTACATTTTCTAATGAGTTAGTTTTTAGGAATAGTTGAATAGTTTTTTTCTTTATTGAGCTTTTTGTTTTTTGTATTGTTTGATAGGACAAATGTTGAATCCTTAAGGTATCTTCAGGGTTAAAGAAGCTTATATTTAACTTTCCTTCTTTATTGCTTGTTATACTAAATTTTTGGACCTTAGACACAATGCTGACCCCCTCAATAGGAAGCCCAGTAATAGCATCAATTACAAGAATTTCTTGCGCATTAAGATGAATCCCAATTAGGATAAAAAAGAAAATTAAACACCTCATGTTCTTAAGGATTCAATAATTAAATGGGAGGTTATGTTTTTTAACTCATGGTGTTGGAGTTTGTAGTAATCAATTAAATCTAAGAGTAATTGATTTCTGTTGTCGTATGGAATTGTAATTTTTTGGTTGTTCAGTAAAGCTTTAAAATAATGTGAATTTTCCTGATTAATATAATAATTAAGTTGCTCAGTACTATTTGTGAATTCTCCTAATTCTAAGTTGAAATAAATACTGTTTTCTTCTTTGTTTAATGGATAAAAACCCATGTATTTTGAAAGGTCTATCATAAATAGTATAGGAAAATTTGGATCAATTTCATTGGATGAAGCTAAAGCGTTTTTCAAATTCCATAAAAATTGAAATAGAGGCTTATCTACTTCATTTTCATGCAATATTTTAGAGCTTACTTCTGCTACAAATAGAGAAAGAAAATTCTTTTTCATATTTACTCCCTCTTGTCTTCGAGAATTTAATAAACTAATATCTGTTAAGTATTGCAAACTTTTTTTTGGGAGATAGGCGGCATTTATGTTTGACAATTGTAGCGCTTGAAATAAGCCTAGTTTTTTTTTGGATTTTTCTGACCTTACTCCTTTTATAATGAAATTTTGGAGTCCTTTTTCTTCCGTAAAAACCTTAGCGATTATGGCGCTTTCTCCATGTTTGATATAGCTGAGCGCTATTGCCCTACTTTTGTACTTCATTAGTGAATAAATAGTATCTTACTTACCGTTTTTTCTATACCATTAATGTCAGTGCTAAATACCAGATAAACACCTGTAGAAGCTCTTTCTCCATTCTTGTTTTCCCCATTCCAGATAGCTTGCCCTCCTTTGGCAAAGGCTTCAAAAATTAAATTACCGTCAATATCCGTAATTTTTATATTTGCATCAGCAACCAATCCATTTATAGCTATTGGTCCGTTATACGATTCTCTAACGGGGTTAGGGAATACATGAGTTTCTCCTTGTGTTGCCGCCCCTTCAGTTGCATCAGAACGATAAGAAATAAGTCCTTTTTCAGTCCCAATAAATACTTCTCCATTTTCAGGACTAATAGCAATGTCGATAATATTGTTTGAAAATAAAGGACTATTTTCAGCTGTAAAGTGCAGGATTTCTTCTGTTCCCTCTTCTGATAATAAAAAGACACCTGATTTTTCAGTTCCTATCCATTTTCTATTTGCTCCATCAATAATAATACATTTTACCTTCTCTTCACTGAGCAGGTATTGTCCGTAATCTCCTTCTTGTATTAGTATTTGTTGTGCGTCAAAATTCCCGCCAGAAAATACAGAAGAAGGATTATAAAAAACGCCAATTCCCTTGTCAGTTCCTATCCAAATTTCACCATCTAAATCATTTGCAAAGCAGTAAACATCTAATGAGGGTAAATTGCCGTCTCCAAGATTCATATTTAGCAACTTGTATTGGTCATCTAATGAATTTTCAATGGTATTATTATCATTGTAAACAAATACTCCATTCTTTCTCCCCATAATTCCCCATTTTTGATTAGTACCATCTATTAAAATTTCATCAAAATGAAAATGTTGGCTTGTTGATAGTGAAAAATTCAACCAATCATTATTTATTGTTTTTACAAATATTGGGTTATCAACTCCCGAAACTAATCCCCACAAATTACCATTTTTATCAAATTTAAGATCAGCTATAGCCATTCGTTTGTCATTTTCCCAATCAGAAATGGTGTCAAGCGCCCCATTGGTATTGCTGTAAGAATAGCGTTCAACTACATTGCCATTTTCTAACTCAACAACGCCATTGTAATAAGAGGCAAAGTAAGTTTTATTTCCATATCCAGCTGCTTGTACTATGTCTCTAGCATTTTCTAATTCATAATAATCATAATTTCTCCATGTATTATATTCGCTCATTACTGAAGCCCCATTTTTATTCCAGAATGTTCCAAAATTGATATGCCCTCCATGACAATTATAAAGCTCATCATTTATAAACTCAAGACTGAAAATCCGATTTTCTTTTGGTCCTTCAGGAATAAAACTTTCTTGAAACTCATAGTTCTTAAATTTTAAAAGCCCATTTACAGTATCTGCTACCCAAATAATATTTTCATCATCATTTAAGGCATACAGGATATTCTCAAATTTTGAGTGAGTTAGCTCAATATACGCTCCATCATCTTTATTGATCCCTACTCTGTCAAATTTAGTTCTTACCAGAGTATTGTTGTTGTAGCTGACACTTATTACTTCATAGGAATAATCACCATTAATATTGCCATTACCATAAACAATATTGTCATAAGTTTCTTCATTTGTGTGGCCTGGAAGAATAGTCCAGCTGTTGTAGTCTGATAAAGTTTGAGAATTTGCATTAGCATAAAACACGCCCTCAGATGTTGCTGTGATTATTGAATCTCCTAGGAATGCACAGCCATTTATTTCATACATGCTAATTTCGTCTCCGACATGATATGTGTCTTTGATTTCCTCCTTTTCTAAGTTAATTAAAACCAACCCAAAGGTGCATGAAAGGTATGCGGTCCCATCTCTTAAAGCAATATTATTAATTAATTTTAATCCCGGAATTTCTTTCCGTTTTATGTCAGAAATATTTATAATTTGATTGTTTTTTATAAGATCTATATTGCAATTTTCATATGTTATAATTGTAATCTTTAACTCCTCAGAATAGGCGACTTGTTTTACGCCAATATCAGAGAGTCCTGTTACTTTTGACATTCTATTTATCGTATTATCCTCTTTATTAAGATAAAATAATCCTCCAGATGTTACACAATAAATTCTGTTATCAGCTTCAGCTATATAAGAAGCTGAATTATAAGATTGGTAATCTTTCCAATTTCCAATTCCCACGTCTTGCCCCTGAATAAATAAAGGAAATAATAATAAAAGGAATTTTTTCATAATGTTTTAACAAAAATACTATAATACAATCAGATAGCTTCTTAATAAAAAAAAATTGTAATACTTAATTTAAAGATTACTTTTGCGCTTTAGGCCTAGTAGTTCAACTGGATAGAATATCAGATTTCGGCTCTGACGGTTGGGGGTTCGAATCCCTCCTAGGCCACACTTATTTTATGACAATAATTTTTTTGGTTTTACCATTTATATATTTATAAATGAGGATTGTATTCGTCTTCCAGAAAGTAGGCCTTCCCAGCAAATCATAAATTTCATAATTACTTGTTTCTTGTAGCATTTCTTCAGCTATAGAATTTGTGCAGGTAATCATAATTGTATTTGTATCATTAAACTGATCACCTAATTCTGATTGAATATCAGTATAAAAATTTAATGGGCCATTAATATTAGGATTTACAAATAGGCTGGTAAAATGGATTTCACTAGTAAATCCGCTAGTATAATTATTCCCGTCATTTGGGGAAGTTGAACTTACTTTTATTCCTCCACTTACATTCTCTATTGCAAAAAAGCCAATTAAACTTCCGGCGCTATCGTATGAGTTAATTATTGCATAATTTGGTCCAGCAACAATCCCCACCCTTAATGTAGTTGATATGGTTTGAGTACTTGTGTTCATTATAGCGTAACCAACTGAATCTCCCATTGCTACCGACTGAATGTCGAAATACCCCCCATCTGAAGTAATAGTTGACGTCCCTATGTCAGGTTCATTTTGCGCTTGACTAACGTTTAGGGCAAGACTAGTTTGGGCGTTACAAATGTTGTTGCCAATAACGGTTGTTATGATTGGGCTAAAGGATGCTGCAACAAAAGTTGTAGTTGTAAAGGTATCTGGCGCTGACCATAATGATGCCATTTGATTTGTAGAATCATAATAGGCCATTACCTCCCATTCATATGTAGTGTTTTGTTGTAAAAGAGGAAGAAGTAAATTATTAGTTATTGAGTCAACTGTTGCTAAATTTTGCCAATTTGTTGTCCCATAAATACGATAATGAACTCTATAGCGATCAACACTTTGGTTCATTATCCAATTTGCAACGGCATTATTGTAATTAATATTGGTGGTGTAAAGCCCACTAACAGAAGAAAGTACTGATGTATTTGTATAAAATGTATCAACAACTGACCAAATTGAATAGCTAACTCCTATACTATCGCAATGAGATCTGATTTGCCAAATATATTCATTGAACGGAAGAAGACCGGCAAGGTTTTTTGTGGTGAGTAAAGAATCTATATTGTTTTTGTAAGACCAATTTGCGGCTCCAGTTATTTGATATCGAATTTTATAATGATGCGTATTGCCTGTTGTACTCCAATTTACATCCGCATTAAAATAATAGATATTAGAAGTATATATTCCCCCAGGAGCATTGCATTGCGCACTACTAATGTTATATAAGATAGTAAATAGTAATAGTAATAGGTATTTCTTCATTATCTAAGAGTTGTTACAAAGGTACAATTTTATCTTCAATCACGATAAAATATATAATTTATTGAGAATCAAATGATTAGAAAAAGCTCTATTCATTTGCATAACGTTATTTGTTTTGAGTTAGCTGGCCATTAAGAAGCTTTGATAATTTAAATCGCTTGGTTTTTCTTTTCAAACACATAAATTGTGCTAGAACACCCTCTTTTTGTGAGTAGACCAATAATATTTGATATTATACCAATGATAAATCCATTAATGAATTTTTTCTTTCCTGTTTTAAATTCTTCACTTAATAACGAAACATAAAAAGAATCAAATAGCAGAGGATTTGTTTTAATTAATTTAAATCCATTTTTATTAAATAATAATTCAATTGTTTCTTTTGAAAAGTGCCATAAGTGGATAGGGACATCCCATGCTGCCCAATACTCCTGATAGTAGTTTGCGTCCCAGCTTTTATGATTTGGAACCGCAATAATTACGGCACCTTTTTTATTTAGGATACGTTTAAATTCATTAATGGTGTTATTGAGATTTGACACATGTTCCAGTACGTGCCACATGCTAATAGAATCAAATTGAGTATTTTCAAATTGAGCTAAATTTGTATCCTCACTTACAGATAAGCTGTAATTATTTATAGCTTGTTCTCTTGCGAGTTCTGAAGGTTCTACTCCCGTTACTTTAAAGCCTGTTTGTTGACAAGCATTTAAGAATTCTCCTGTTCCGCACCCAACATCTAAATGGCATCCAAAATCTGTTACGCTTTTAAGTAGGGTGAGTTTTGTTCGTATAGCGTATTTTCTTACAGTTTGGTACATCCAATTAAACAAGCCCTTACTGCTATTTTTGTGCGAGATATACATGTCTGATTTGTAGTAATCTGCTAATGATTCGTCTTTTGGTCTAGGATTGGTAAAAGTAAAATCACATGTTTCACATGAAACAATTGTAAATTTTTCTTTTGAAGTTGTATGATCAGTACAGGACAGTTTGTTTACTAAATTTTTGTTTAAGCAAACGGGACACTTATCTAGTAATATCATCTTCCTAAGTAAATTAATAGTACATTTATGTCGGAAGGCGAAACGCCACTAATTCGTGCTGCTTGCCCAATAGTCTTGGGCTGCATTGCTTTTAGCTTTTCTCTGCCTTCAGTGGAAATAGAGTGTAGTTTATCAAATTCAAAATCTTCCGCTATTTTCATGTTTTCAAGTCTGTTTAGCTTAGCGGCTGATTCTTTTTCTTTGTTTAGATAGCCGCCATACTTAATTCCTATTTCTGCTTGTTCAATAGCTTCTGAACTAGGATTTTCTTTATCTAAATACCCCTTTAGTTCTTTACAGACTAATAAGTCAGTTATCGTAATGTGAGGTCTGGAAAGCACAGTTTTAATTTTAACTTTTTGTTTTAAAATTGAGCTTTCTTTCTTTTCTAGTATTGGGTTTATATCATTTGGATCAATACTTTGTTTCTCTAAAAATTTAATAAGACTTTCTGTTTCTTCTTCTTTCTTTTGTAATTGTAGCAGCCTTTCTTCATCAGCCAGCCCTAACTCATATCCTTTTTTTGTAAGTCGAATATCAGCATTGTCCTGTCTTAAAAGTAAACGATATTCTGCTCTTGATGTAAACATTCGATATGGTTCTTCCGTTCCTTTTGTGATAAGGTCATCTATCAAGACTCCTATGTAAGCATCTGATCTACTAAGGATAAATTCTTCCTTCCCATAAGAATTTTGATGTGCATTTATACCCGCCATTAATCCTTGTGCTGCAGCTTCCTCATATCCTGTAGTCCCGTTTATTTGCCCACAAAAGAATAGGTTTTTTACGAGCTTAGTTTCTAAAGTGTGTTTGAGCTGTGTTGGCGGAAAGTAATCGTATTCAATAGCATATCCTGCCCTGAACATTTTTACTTTTTCTAATCCTTTTATTTTTCTAAGGGCTTTTAATTGAACGTCTTCTGGCAAAGAAGTTGAAAATCCATTTAAATAGATTTCAATTGTATCTCTACCTTCAGGTTCGATAAATAATTGATGCCTATCTTTAGTGGAAAAGCGCTCTATTTTATCCTCAATAGAAGGACAATATCTTGGCCCTAACCCTTTTATTCTTCCGGAGAACATAGGAGAATCTTCAAATCCTTCTTTTAATATTGCGTGTACTTCAGGGGATGTGTAGGTAATAAAGCAAGAGTGCTGATCTTTTATTTTTTTCTTAGTTATGTATGAGAAACTAACGGTTTCTTTATCTCCCGCCTGCTCTTCAGTTACTGAATAATCTATTGTTCTACCATCTAATCTTGGTGGCGTTCCGGTTTTCATTCTTCCACGGGTAAATCCAAGTTCAATTAATTGTTTTGTAATGCCCTCAGCTGATGGCTCTCCCGCTCTCCCTCCTTTGTAATTTTTTTTACCTAAATGAATGAGGCCATTCAGAAATGTACCGCTACAGAGCACTACACTTTTACTACTTATTTCTACTCCCATTTTGGTGATGATTCCTGTAATATTTCCTTTTTCAGTAGTGATGTTATCTACTGTATCTTGCCAAAAATCAATATTTTTATTTTCTTCAAGAGTTTTGCGCCACTGTTTTTCAAATACTTTTTTGTCACATTGTGCTCTTGGACTCCACATAGCAGGTCCTTTACTTTTGTTTAACATTCTAAATTGAATAGCAGAAGCATCTGTTACTATTCCCGACATTCCTCCTAAAGCATCAATTTCTCGGATTATTTGTCCTTTTGCCACACCTCCCATTGCTGGGTTGCAGGACATACGCGCAAGAGTTTCCAGATTCTGTGTAACCAATAATACTTTTGAGCCTAATGTGGCAGCAGCATGTGCAGCCTCACAGCCAGCATGTCCGCCTCCTACTATAATCACATCATATTGTTCTCCTAATTTCATAATATTTGTTATCAATAAATTTTTAAAAACTGAAATCAGCCATTAATAAACTTATTTAAATAATAATTTTCTTTTTCGCGCATAGTTTTTGCGGCTTTTTCATTTTTGTCATTATAACCGAGCAAATGTAGTAATCCATGCACCATAACTCTATGTAATTCAGTTAAATAATTAACCTTATAGATTTTGGAATTTTCAGTTACTCTTTCGGTACTTACAAGAATATCTCCATTAACAATTTCACCCTTACAGTAATTGAATGTAATTACATCCGTAAGCGTGTTATGGTTTAAAAACTGAATGTTTTTTTTAAGTAAATAATCATCTTTACATAGCACATAAACAAGCCCTCCTGTCTGCTTCCCCTCCTCTTCAATCACATTATTAAGCCACAAACTAATTTTATCGACATTACTTAATTCTTGATTTTCAACGTATTGATAATCTATCATTTTTCTTCCTTGATTAAAGAGTTGAAATAAGTATTTACCTTTTTTTTGTAATAAGGCTTTAGTTGTACTGGCGTAGTTTTTAAAAGTTCTTCTTGTTGCTGTTTCTGCTTTTTGTAATCAAGGTATTGCTCAGTAGTATTATCTGGAGTAAAATTCCATTCTGTTGATTTTCTTTTATCATCTTCTTCCTGTTCCCTTTCAGCCTTTTCCGCTTCAAGTAAACGAGTGAGAATTTCCTCTTGCCTTGCTATTGTTTCTTGTGTTATTCGGTTGTTGATGATATCTGTTTCATTTTTCTCCATATCCTCTAATATCTTGTCAATCTTTCCTTTCTCCCCATTTTTACTTTGCTCATCTCTTAATTCCAGTAGTTGTTTTCTGATAGCTTCTTGTTTTTTTGCTAATTGCATTAATTTTTTTGCTTCTTGTTCTCCCTTCTTTTTCCCTTTTTTTCCGCTCTTCCCTTTTTTCATTTCCTTATTGAGCTTCTTTTGAGCTTCTTTTAGTTGTGACATTGAGGGTTTTTTGCAATTAGGATTTGGTTTATTACAATTTTTTGGCTTATTACATTGTGAAGGCGGCATTTCCAAATCTTTTTGCATCTGCTCCAATATCTCTGCTAAAAGTAAAGCCAAATTATTTGTTGACATCATTACCAATTGTTGTCGTTTTGCTGCTTTTTCAACTTGTCTTTCTTCTAGCTCCTTAGTTGCTTTATTCATATTATTATTGATAGCAGAAATTTCTTTATTTATAGTGGCTTGTATCTGAACTACTCTTTTGCTAAGGGCTAATAAAGAATCTTCAATGATTTGACTGTCATCAGCTAGTTTGTTTTGTTGCTGAACAATTTTTATAAATTCAGCACTGTTTCTTGGGGTATTGTTGGCAGTTTGCATTAGGGATTCCTGATCAAAGGAAAGAGTGACTAAGTTTTCTAGAATTTTTCTTAAGGTCTCCATATCTTCTATTGGCTTGTCCTCCCCACTACTTTGTTGCATGCTTTGCAACTGCCGCTCTATTTCTTCTAATTCTTCTATCGCTTCTTTTTGTGCTTTCTGAGCTTTCTTCTTCTTTCCTTGCTGAAGAGCATCTTTACTTTCCTTCATTTTTTCTTTTACATCTTCTTCATTAGCCTTAGTGTCAGGAAGTTTATTTTTTTCTTCCAACTCCATATTTTTCTTTCTTAAGTCTTGCAAATCTTTTTGCAAATCCTCCATTTTTTTACTTAGTTCTTCCTGTTTTTCTACAAGCTCCTCTTTATTAGTTTTACCTTGTTCTGTTTCTGCTTTTAAGGTTTCTTGCTCTTTTTTTAGGTCTTCTATTTTTTCAAGGATTTCCTCTACTTTTTGTTCAAATTCTAATTGCTTGAAAAGTTCTAATTCTCGGTCTAATTCTTTTTCTAAATCTATGTTCTGTTCATCTAATTTATCTAGTAAATCTTTTAGTTTTTCTTTGTCAGCTTTGTCCATCATCTCCTCTATTTCTTGTAAGAGTTTTTTCATTTCTTCATCTAGAACTTTATTCATTAACTCCTCCAGCTTTTTTTGTTTTTCAAGTATTGATGAATTTAATTTCTCCTTGTTTTTAAGGTTATCGCTATTTTTTTGTTGCGTTTGCTTTATTTGCTGTTGTAGTTGCTTTTGTTTTTTTAGTATTTCTTTTGCTTTCTGCCGCTGTTCCCAACTAATTTCTTTCTTCTCCAAGATGGATTTGTTTAGTTCAGCAATGTCTTTTTGTATCTCATCAGCAAGTGCAATTGATTTATTGAGTCCGCTTTTTGTTTTGTCATTCTCGGCATCTTTTTTTGCAATTAACTCTTCTTTGCTGGCTTCTTTGTATAAAAAATGATTGCTCTTTGTATTTTTTGAGCCATTTATACCGTCATTATCCCACACTTCAAAATAGTACTCAATTCCTGTTCCGGCATCTAATTGCAATTCATCAAATTTAAAGGTAAAGAAGAAGAGTTCTTTTGAGAATTGCTTAATTGGGATTTTTTGACTGACTAAAGGATTAGTGTCATTTTCAGTAATTCGATAATTAAAAGTCAGTTTTTGTAATAGATAGTCATCCTCAATTTCTCCATTGAATAAAAATTGAGCATTTGTACTGTCAAAATTTTGATTCACCTTAATCAAAGGGAAAGCATCAGGAATTACTTTTATAAAATAAGATAAGCTATCACTCAGCAGATACTCATTTAGGGTGATAATTTGATAAGCAGTGCTGCTGAAAAACTGTTTTGTATAACTAAACGTCTTATCTGTACTTTGCCTGTGCTTACTTTCAGAAAAAACAAGAGTTACATTTTTAGTGTTTTGAACGCTTGCATTCCAGCGTACTATTGTTCCTTCAGGAATAATTAAATCACCATTGTTTTTAATGCTCTCATCTTTAATTTTGGTATAACCTGGGTAGTTTAAAAACACGTTAAGATCAACAACTTTAGGTTGTGGAAGAGCTTTTAATGTATAATAATTACTATGATAACCTCCTGCTAAAAATTGAAATGAAATATCCTCATTCACTGCCTTAAAAAGATATTCGAATGTAGTGCTGCTATTGCTTTTTATGCGAAATGAATTCCCATTAATTACAATAAACACTTCACCGGGAATTTCATGACCCGCTATTTCGATTGCTAGCGTATAATCATCATATTGGATTACTTCTAATTTAGAATTCAGAATAGTATACTCAAATGGTGCTTTTGGCTCAAAAAAAGTATTGTGTTTTAAAATTCTAGCTGAGCTTTCGGTAAGAATATATTGATTTCCGGAAATGAAAAAAAGTAAAATGACAGCAACTGGAATAAGCACCCATTTTGCATACTGTTTGTTGTCAGAATAATTGATTGCATTTGCAAATGAAATTGGTTTTATGGTCTTTATTTTCTGCTGGATACTGGCATTTATTAATGCATTATCTGCCTCACTCATTTCTTGTAATTCTAGAATATTTAGCAGTTTATCATCCACTTCACTAAAATGAGTTCCTATAATTTTGGCAGCTTGTTTGTGTGTTAGCATTTTGCCAAGATTAAATAAATGGAGCACAGGAATAACAATATATTTTACCGCTATTATGGTATTAATGATAAGATAGCTCCAGAATAAAAAAGTACGAATTCCTACATCAAATTTTGTAAAATATTCAGCAATTGAAAAGACAATAAAAAAGATGGTAAGCACAGCAAGACAATAAATACCTCCCTTAATTAGCTGGTTGGTATAAAATCGTTTAACAAACTTATTTAGTTTTTTAAACAGTTCTATTTTGGGCTGAGTATTCATTTTTGCAAAAGTACAACTTTTAACGGCTTATCATAAAACTCTATTACCTGATAAATCTTATCTTTGCAGCCCAAAACTTAAACTAAAATGTCAGAAGTAAGAGTAAGATTTGCCCCTAGTCCGACTGGACCGTTACATATTGGAGGAGTGAGAACTGCACTTTACAACTATCTTTTTGCTAAAAATCAAGGAGGAAAGATGATTTTACGCGTAGAAGATACCGATCAAGCGAGATTTGTAGAAGGAGCAGAACAATACATTGTAGATTCCTTAAAATGGTGCGGAATTGAGTTTGATGAAAGTGGGATAGAGGGTGGAGATTTCGGCCCATACAAACAATCAGAAAGAAAACATTTGTATTTGCCATATGCCGAACAATTGGTAAAAGATGGTTTTGCTTATTATGCCTTTGACACTTTAGCAGAGTTGACCGCAATGCGTGAAAGAATGAAGGCTGCAGGCGTTCCTTCACCACAATATAATACAATAACTAGATCTACAATGCAAAATTCTTTAGCCCTTTCGGAAGATGAAGTGAATAAAAGAATGAAAGCAGGTAATGAGTATGTTATTCGTATAAAAATGCCTAGAAATGAAGATGTAAAACTAAACGATATTATCAGGGGATGGGTAGTGGTAAATACCAATAATATGGACGATAAAGTTATCTTTAAATCGGACGGTATGCCAACTTATCATTTGGCAAATGTGGTGGATGATTATTTAATGAAAATTACGCATGTAATTAGAGGAGAAGAGTGGTTGCCGTCTGCTCCCTTACATGTTTTGATGTACCGATATTTAGGATGGGAAGATGCAATGCCTCAATTTGCACATTTACCACTTATCCTAAAGCCAGATGGAAACGGAAAATTAAGTAAAAGAGATGGAGATAGATTAGGGTTCCCAGTATTCCCAACTCAGTGGACGAATCCTGAAACAAAAGAAATTAGTTCGGGGTACAGAGAGAGCGGATATATTTCGGAAGCTTTTATCAATATGTTATCCTTTTTAGGATGGAATCCAGGAACTACACAAGAGATTTTTTCTATGGAAGAACTTATTGAAGCATTTAGTTTAGAAAGAGTAGGAAAGGCAGGGGCAAAATTTGATTTTGATAAAACAAGATGGTTCAATCAGCAATATTTAAGAGCAAAAACCAAAGAAGATTTGACGCAAGATTTACAAATAATTTTGAAAGAAAACGGGGTAGAAGCAAATGATAATTTTGTAGCCACTGTCTGCGAACAATTAAAAGAAAGGTCCACTTTTGTAAAAGATATGTGGGAGGAAGGAAAATATTATTTTGAATCACCCACTTCTTATGATGAGAAAACAATCCGTAAGAAATGGAAAGAAGACACTCCAAAATATATGTCGGAATTAAAAGATAGATTATCAGAATTATCTAATTTCTCTTCATCAACTATTGAAATAGAATTTAAAAAATATCTGGAAGAAAACGAATTAGGAATGGGAATGTTATTACCTGCTTTTAGGGTTTCTTTAACAGGACTTGGAATGGGACCATCTCTTTTTGACATAGCTTCTCTTTTAGGAAAAGAGGAAACGATACAAAGAATGGAAACTGCTTTAGAAAAAATCAACTAATGGGATTGATTACGGTAGAAGGAATGCGAGTTTTTGGGTATCATGGTCATTTGCCAGAAGAAGCAGTTTTGGGTGGACATTTTATTGTAAGTGTTTGGGTTACTGCAGATACTTCTGAAGTTGAAAAAACAGACGACTTGAATGATACATTGGACTATGTAAAAATCATTGAGATTGTAAAAGAGCAAATGGCAATTCGCTCCAACATGATAGAACATCCTGCCAAAAGAATTGTAGATGCAATTTTACCCCTAGACAAAGTGCAAAAAGTTAAAGTTGAGGTGGAAAAAATCCAACCTCCAATTGATGCTGCTTTCGATAAAATATCGGTAACTACTGAGGGGAAAAACTAAAAAAAGAATATATATATTTTAATTAATAAGTTTAATGTTCTATTGTTAGCCGTAACCAAAATAAAGATGAAACAACTTAAATATTTTTCAATAATATTAATTGCTCTTTTCAATTCTGCCTGCAATGGTCAAGTTCAATCAAAATCACAAATTGATAAGAACACTGATGAACAGAGTGAAGAGAGGAAGATTGAACCGTACACATATGGCGCAGGCGACATAGTTACAAACGGTTTATTAGATAAAGACGGTAATATGTGGTTTACTACATTAACTGAAGGGGTATATAAATATAATGGTTCTAAGTTCATCAACTATACAGTAAAAGACGGTCTTTGTTCTAATAAGGTTAACTCAGCTATAGAAGATAAAGATGGTCTTTTATGGTTCGCAACGGCCAAAGGATTATGCAAGTATGATGGCAAGACATTTATTAATTTTCAGTTTCCTAAAGAAAACCCTAAAGATGTTTCACCTGAGACTGGATTACCAAGTAGGGAGTCTCCTGAAATACTATCATTAATCCAGGATAAAAGTGGTGATTTTTGGCTGGGTACGTTCAAAGGAGCTTATCATTTTGATGGTAAAACATTCACTTCACACTTAAAATTCAAAGGAAGGATACATCCTGATGACAGTGTTTATAATAATGTCATTCAAAGCATAGTAGAAGACAATGCTGGAAACATTTGGTTTACCTCACAGACACATGGCGGAATAACCCGTTATGATGGAAAAACTTTTGATAACTTCACCTT
>Ga0310121_10002410_pt1 | contig 17759 bp, 14 predicted proteins | sample CB27_Tmax_986_MG_FD_203504 | JGI IMG/M metagenome (GOLD analysis project Ga0310121, IMG submission 203504) | Marine microbial communities from Western Arctic Ocean, Canada - CB27_Tmax_986 | ecosystem: Environmental > Aquatic > Marine > Oceanic | place: Canada: Western Arctic Ocean | collected...
TACCAGCCTTCGCCCTGAAGCGAGCGATTGTTAGCTAGTCTTGTGTTGTTATAGAGAAAATCGAAGCCTACTAACGAGTTGTCGACATTGGATCTAGGATCACCACTGGTTGCAATAACACCAATAGCAGATTCTGCTAATACATTCGTGGAGAGACGAGTAACAAAAATATCGCTAGCATTAATGTCCTCATATTGCTCTTGTTGTATAGCCAAGGCCCCAACGTTCCAGCGTCCAATGCGGCCGCTTAACTTGGTGCCAGCAGTAAGTTCTACAGGTTGGCCATTTGAACTTAGCCCGATTCGGCGCGAAAAATAAGGGCGACCATTTTCAAGGTTTGATGGTGAGATAGTGCTGGTGCCAGTAAGCCCGCCTCTTACTGTTCCCCCAATACGTGCGTAACGGAACATATCGGAGTCTCTTAGAAAAAATGTCCGCTTCTCCGGAAAGAACAAACTGAAGCGAGTCAGTTCAACCTGACGATCATCAACTTCTGCAGCTGAGAAATCCGTGTTCAATGTAAGCGCGGCGTTTAGCGCGGGTGTAATTTTGTAAAACAGGTCGAGCGATGGCTCAGTGCTGGAGTTTTTTATAGACGGGATATAGTCCTTGTTTGTTTTTAGTGTGATGGATGGAACAATATCGAGCCCTCTGCCAACTTGAAGGTCTTCGAATCCGGTGATTTCGCCGGCAATACTAGGGTTTTGAATGGAATCTCGAGAGACCCAGCCGATTCGCTCATCCGCACGACCTATGTCTCTCTGAAAATTGATGCCCCAAGTATCACTTTCGGGATTGAAGGATAGGGTTTTGAATGGAATTTCAATCTCAGCAGTCCATCCTTCTTCATCTCTACTTGTTGCGCCATGCCAGATACCATTCCAGTTCGAATCATTCCCCGTTGTTTCATAAAAAAGTGATTCCTGGCGAATAGCGTTGGGATTTATTATGAACCGGTAGCCTGTACGTTTGTCATTGAAGGGATGAAGATTCACTGAAATAAAATCATCGCCCCATACCATTGCTCCTTGTCTGAGAACATTCGCGTTTATTTCCTCTGCTGCAGAGTCATGCATCCTTGCGCCAATATAGAGTGCGTCGTCACCGTAGTAGATACGTATTTCTGTTGGTTCAGAGGGTTCTGCGTATTCAAAGGGAACTAATTGATGAAAATTGTCTATTTTCGCTGCTTGTGTCCAGGCCGCCTCATTAAGTTGTCCATCAATAACGGGCGCATCGCCCCATCCTATAGACACAGATTTTGTGTCTAATTCAAAAGCAATATTATTTCCCTGGCCAACTGCGAGCCTACATAGTCCCAAAAGGAAAACAGTAAAGGTCGTTTTCCAAAAAAAACTTTCGTTTGTGGTAGTTATTTTCACGTCTAATAATTAGATAGTTAACCTTCCTTTATTTGGCCGTCATCTGACGGCTCTAGATTGTGTGTGCAGATTGTCTGAGATCAGAATCGGAAAGTGTAGTTGAACTTCAGGGTTAAATCGGCATGGTCAGAGCGAAAGGAGTTGTTCCTGTCGAAGTCCTGGAGGCTGTGGTTCAAGACGATAAAGAACTCTCTGCCGGCCTCCGGGATCCAATGGAAGCGGCTGTTGATTCCGGCGGTCTCCGAGACGTTGTCGTACTGGAGCAGATTCACCCAGGAGACCGTCGAGGAGAAGATGAGATCCGCCCGCAACGTCACGAGACGCACGATGAAGTCACCCTGGGGGAGGGCAACATCGTTGAAGTCGTAGCTGACCGCAGTCCGAAAATGTACCGACGGTGCCCAGGTCAGATTTGCACTGATCAGGTCCCGGGTGCCGTCATAGAACGCCCCGGTACGATAACCTAGGGACCCTGCGACCATGCGGTGATTCCCTGAGCCCAGGTCGAAGCCTTGCTCATCGAACGAGTATTGCCCAGGCGGGATGATCACCCCTTCGGATATCTCGAAGGGGTCCGTCACGATTTCCTTGTTAGCCGTGTACCGGAGGCCGACCCTATCGCGGCTGTTGGTTTCGATCTCCAGTAACCGCACCGAGATCAGCTCGGTCTGAAGCCCTCCGCTGAGTAGGTCGATTCGCTGTGCGTCTATGCCGCTATATATATCCCGGAAGCGAGAATTTCCGGGCCGGTGGGTGTACCCGACCTCCAGCGTATGGTCGCGGATGCCGCGTCGATTGACGTAACCCAGGGCGGGGTTGAAGTTCTGCTGTAGCTCCTTGATGCCGATTCCTCCTCGGAGCCCGGTATTGTTTGGACTCTTGAGGCGGAGTCCGTACGCTTGGTCGTCGCCGTCGAGCCCCTCTGTATCGGATTGCTGGAACCAGGCCTCCCCTTCGAGCGCCTTCCCGCCGGGCAGGCGAGTATTTAGGTAACGGAAATCGACGCCGATGAGACTGTTATCCAGGTTTGAATGGGGATCGCCGTTAGTGACGATCATGCCGAGCGAGGACTCCGATAGGATATTCGAGGCGACGCGACCGACGAACACCTCCGTGGCCTCCACATCCTGAAACTCGTCCTGTCGCATTGTTAGGGCACCAAGGCTCCAGCGGCCGACGCGACCGCTGAGCTTGCCGCCGTACTCGAGGTCTACCGGCTGGCCAGACTCGCTCAAACCCAGCCGCCGCGAGAAGAAAGGCCGGCCGTTCTCGAATGTCTGGTGGGGTAAGGTGGGCCTTTGTCCAAAACCGATATTTCCGCCGATTCGTCCGAACTCAAAGATGTCCGCATCCGCTAGGAAGAAGTCCCGCTTCTCGGGGAAGAAGAGGCTGAAACGAGACAGATCCACCTGCCTATCGTCCACCTCCGTGGCTGAGAAGTCCGTATTGATCGTTAATGAGGCATTTAATCCCGGTGTGAGCTTGTAGAACATATCTAGAGAAGGCTCGGTGTCGGAAGTGTCGTCCGTGGGTGCGGACGCCTTTTGTCCACGAAGGCTGATAGAGGGGACGACGTCAAGTCCCATACCCTGCTCCAGGTCGTTGAACCCGATTACGGTGCCCGAGATGCCCGGGTTCTGACTACGGTTTCTGGATACCCAGCCAAGCCATTCGGATTGGCGTGGCATCCACCTCATGAAGTTGATGCCCCACGTGTCATTGCTCGGGTCGAACGACAGGGTCTTGAAGGGTATCCGCATCTCGGTCGTCCAGCCCTCATCGTTGCGCGAAGATTCAGCCTGCCAGATGCCCTCCCAGTTCTCCTGACGTTGATTGGTGTTCTGGAAAAGCAGTTCGGAGCGAATTCCGTTGGCGTTGACTTCGAACCGGTAACCGCTGCGCCGATCGTAGAAAGGATCGAGGTAGATAGCGAAAAGGTCATCGCCGAAGACAGCTTCCTCCTGTCTTAAGATCCTCGCGTATATATGGTCTGGGTCGTTGTACGAGAGCTCTGCTCCAACGTAGAGGGCGTCGTCGGTGTAGAGGATATAGATGCGTGTTTGCTCGGTAGGCTCAGCGTACTCGACGGGAGAAATCTGGTGCAGATCATCGACAATCTCCGCCCGGGACCAAACCTCGTCGTCCAGCCGCCCGTCCAGCACTGGCGCGATATCCGCGCGCATGATTTGCACTGTCTTGGGCCCTGCGCCGGCAGGGCTGCTGTCCTGCGCTAGGGAAACCTGATAGAACGCAAGTCCTGCCACAAGCAACGGCAGACTTAGGCACAAAGGTCTTTGCCCAAGGGGCCTGGCACGTCTGATCAACCGACGATCTCCCTTCGGGCGCGCCGAGCCGCTGCTACCACTCGTTATCGTTGACGAATCGACAGAAATCTGTCGGGCTTACTGAGGAGCGGATAAATAATCGCTCCGGCCGATAAAAGCAACATGGTAAGGGCGATTGGCCGTTCGAGGAACACCATCCAGGAGCCATCCGAAATGATCAGGGAGCGGCGCAGGTTCTCCTCTAGGATGGGGCCAAGGATCAGACCGAAGGCGAGTGGTGCGACCGGTATCTCGAGTTTGCTCATGACATAGCCGATTACACCAAAAGCGATCATGACGTAGATGTCGGCGACGTTATTACGAATGGCAAAAGCGCCTACCACGCATAACAATGCGATGCTGACCAGCAGAATGTGGCTCGGTGTGCGCATCAGACGGACGAAATAGCGCACCAAGAAAAAACCAAAGAAGGCAGTGAGCAACAGCGCGAGGAAGAGCGCGACGTAGACACCAGCGACGAAATCCGGACGGTCCGTGAATAACATTGGACCAGGGCGAAGCCCGTGGATCAGCAGCGCACCCATCAAAACCGCGGTCATGGTGTCACCGGGAATTCCGAGCGTCATCAGCGGAACGAGTGCACCACCAACGCAGGCGTTGTTCGCTGCTTCAGGGCCTGCGAGGCCCTCGGGAACCCCCGTGCCGAAATCATCCGGACGTTTAGAGAGTCGCTGCTCTTGGGCGTAGGACACAGCGACTGCAATGGCCGAACCCGCTGCGGGGATCGCTCCAATGATGGCGCCCAGCGCAGAACCTCGGAGAATGGATTTCCACAGACGTCTTAAGCGGCTTAATGGGGGCATCAACCTTCCCAACCCGGGTGTTCTCACCGTGGTTGCGCCGCTTTCGATGCCGCGAAGCACCTCCGCCAGGCCAAACAGCCCCACCGTCAACGGCACCAACTCGATTCCCCCTTGCAGTGCCGGGACACCGAAATCGAAACGCGCAACGTCCGTGACGAGGTCGAAACCCACCATTCCGCAGAGTAAGCCAATTCCGCCGCTCAATATGCCCCTGAAGGTCGAACCTGGTGTCGAGTATGCAAGCATGGTGAGGCCGAAGACCGTCGCCATCGCGAACTCGGGGCTGCGAAACTGCATAGCTGCGCCGGCGACAAGTGGTGCCACAAGCATCAAAATCATCAGCCCCACGATCCCTCCGATCGTAGAGGAGTACAGTGAATAGGTAAGCGCTTCGCTTGCCCTACCACTGCGCGTCATCGCGTAGCCCTCGAGTTGCGTAACGATGGCCCCCGGTGTGCCGGGTATATTGATCAAGATGGCGGAGATTGATCCACCAAACACACTTGCCGAGAAGACCGCCATAAGAAATACCATGGCGGCGAAGGGGCTCATTGCGTAAGTTGCAGGCAGGAGGATCGCCAGCGCCATCGTCGAGCTTATGCCCGGTAGACAGCCCATCGTGATACCGAGCACGGTACCGAGCGCGCTCAAACCCAGGAGATTGGGATCTGCAAAGATGGTGGCGGCAGCGGATAGGAATTCTGATACCAAGAGCCTACTGGAGCCTCGTTATCCGACTGGCACGCCGATCAGGTAGACGAAGACGAAGTAGATGAGGCCGACGCCAATCAACGCACCCGCTGCTGCCAGAGGGAGTAGCGTCCGCGCCCCCCCCCCGCCACTCCTGTGTCCGAGTACCACCATCCAAGCGAAGGCGAACACGCCGCTGGCCGGGATGAAGCCAAGGGCATCGATCGCGGGTACCAAGACGAGGAGCGATGCCAGGAAAAGCGTGGGCACTAGCGTGTGACGTCTCAGTCCGGTCCAGTAGCCGGGGTTTGGCGATACGAGGACAATCCGGCGAACCCCGTTCACTACTAGAATGAGGGCTCCGAGTGAGATAATCGTCAGCACCAACGTTGGCAAAAGCCCAGGCCCAGGATCCGCCCCATAGTCCGCCGACCACAAAGCAGGAGTTCCGGTTACCGACCACCAGCCTGCTAGGCTCCATAACCCCAGAAACACACCTGCTGCGAGCTGGTTGCGGGGGTCGGGAGTTCGGGAGGGATCGGACACCGGGTCTACTTTTGGCGGGCCTTGACCAGATCGGCTTCAAGAAGGACCGGATAGAGCGCCTCATCGAATGTTTCGACGAATTGTTTTGTGTCTGCCGACATCATCGGCGTGATGAAGAAACTGAGTTGTCTCGCGGCCGCCTGAAACTCCGGATCGCTGATCGTCTCGAAGAACGCTTGCTCAAGGAGTGCTCGCCGCTCATCAGGGACTCCATTGGGGAGAAAAATGGCCCGCCAGTCTCCCGTGACGAGATCAATACCCTGCTCTTTGAAGGTCGGAACATCGGGCGCCATGAAGTGGCGCTCCTCGGCCATGACCCCAAGAATTTTCACTTCGCCGGCTTCATGCTGGTCGATCAGTTGGTGAACCGGCAGCGTCGCGGATTCAATTTCGCCTGACAGAATCGCCGCCACGGTCGGCGCATAGCCTCTGTACGGCACCAAAGTTAGTTCGATGCTCGTCGAGCCCTCGAGCAAAGTGGCAGCTATGTGCGAAATACCACCCGGCGCGTCATTGCCATTTTTTATCTCGCGTGGGCCGGTCTTCGCCCGCTCCACGTATTCGGCCAGCGAGTTGATCCCGGAGTCCGAGCGTACTTGGAGCGCTGCGGGGTCGGGGCCGATGAAGGAGATCAGATCGATATCGTGGATGGCGTTAGCGTTGGGGTTAATGTACTGGCTTGCAACCAGACTCGCACCCAGAATACCGACCGTGTAGCCGTCGGGGTCCGAATCCGCCACATGTCGGACACCCGTGGCGCCGCCCGCGCCGGAAACATTGATGACCGCCACGGGAACATCCAGCTTTCTGCGCGCATGCTCGGCCACCAGACGCCCGATCCGGTCCATCCCACCGCCGGCGGGCCAGTTCACCACCAGCGTGATCGGTTCGCCGGGGAAGGGTGCATCGGCTCCCCTATCGCAGGCGCCGAGAAACAACGCCAATAGCCCGAGGGCCGCAGCTACCAAGGGGCGGCGAAATCCCGTTTGAGATGTCATGCGACGGATTCTCCCTTTGTTTCGGCTGAGTGCACTGGACTACGACAACTCTATCTGTCGCCTTTGCTCGTTGTTAGTCGGTCGATACTGAAGCGATTGGTGTTACCAAAAAAATATATGATATGTAAGTCGGGCATGCAACGATAAGAGGTTGTATGGACAAGGAATAACAAGTTACAGCTAACGATGGGTGCTGTGAGGAAGGCGAGGCGAAGCACATATGAGAGATTTTGAGCGGCGTAACCAGCACTTCGACCGGCTGGTGAACAGAGCTGACCTGCGTTGGCTTGGCCAGAATACGAATCACATTCAGACTCACCCGGCCGTCCGAGAAGCGATGATTAAGTGCATACAGGACGAGGCGTTTCACAACTACGCGCCGCCGGTGGGACTCGAGGAGCTACGTGAGATGGTGGTAGCTGACCTCGGTATCGAGGGTATGTCATCACTGATTACGGACGGCGCAATTGCGGGCCTCTATCACCTTTGCCATACATTATGTGGCCCAGGAGATGAGTTCGTCACGACGGATCCAACCTGGCCATGGCCGACAACTTTCGCCCGTTCCGTTGGGGTTGGGGTCAAGCAGATCCCGATTTATGGTGACGAGTACGAGTATCGCCTCAGTCCGCAACGTCTGCGAGATATTGTGGACGAGAAAACTAGAGTGATTTATCTCGTCGATCCCAACAACCCACTCGGTACATGCTGCACTGCCGAGGAGATCGAGGAGATCGCCGAGATTGCCCGCACAGTGGGGGCCTACTTAATCCACGACTGCACTTATCGAGATTTCGCTTACGATCATCATCTGGCAGCTGCCCACTATCCGCAGCGCACAATAACGGTGTGGAGCTTCTCCAAGTGGCTAGGCTTTGCGGGGTTGAGGGTCGGTTCGCTCACCGCCGCGCCTGAGATTATCGAACGGCTCACCGAGGCACCGCCAAACAATCTGGGTTCCAATATAGTTGCCCAGCGCGGCGCGATAGCGGGGCTAAAAGTCAAGGCAGAATGGCTGAGCACGGTTCTTTCCACGACGCGTGAGAACCAGGAGCTGATCCTCGAAGTCGTTGATGGTATTGAGGGGCTTCGTGTGCCGGTATCGCCTTCGAACGGAAATTTCCTAATCATCGAATGCGCGAAGGCAGGTGTTACCCCAGAAGCCGTTTGCTCGGTCCTGAGCCAGTCCAACGTTATGGTTCGGCAGGGGGCCTACCATACCGAGACTTTCGGCGACAGATTCATCAAGGTGTCTACGAGCACTCCCCGTGAATGGGTGGAAGAGTTCTGCGCGCTTTTGCCCGAATCGATCGAGGCAGCACGTGAAATGACTGCCGATGTAGAGTTTTTCTAGCGATGCGGGTGAGGTAACGGGACAGAACTTATGGATTTGAAACTGGCAGGAAGAACGGCGCTAGTGACTGGGGCCTCTCAGGGGATCGGTGAAGCCTTGGCGAAATCGTTCGCCGATGAGGGCGTGGACTTGCACTTGACGGCTCGAAACGAAGCCGCGCTCGCAAGCGTAAAGAAAGAGATACAAGAGAGCCACGGGATCAGCATCACTCTGCATCCACTCGATTTGACTAGACCAGGCGCATGCGAGCAGCTATCCGATGCCGTTGGCAGCATTGATATCCTGGTTAACAATGCCGGAGCTATTCCTAGTGGGGTTCTATCTGAGATAGATGAGAAGGATTGGCGCGACGGCTGGGAGCTCAAAGTGATGAGCTACGTCAATCTCTGTCGGATCTATTACAGGAAGATGAAAGAGGCCGGTTCCGGCGTCATCATCAACAATATTGGGAACAGTGGTGAGGTGTTTGACCCGAAATACATTGCCGGTACGACCGGGAACGCGGGGCTTATGGCTTTTACGCGCGCGCTGGGTGGGCATAGTCTGGACGACAACATAAGGGTGGTCGGCGTCAATCCCGGTCCGGTCAACACGCATCGCATCTACAATATGCTCAAGAAGCGGGCAAGCGATGTGCTAGGCGACGAAAGCCGATATTCGGAATTGCTGGAACGCTATCCTCTGAACCGCCCCGCGCACCTACACGAGGTGACTGACCTCATCGTCTTTCTCGCATCCTTTCGTGCCGGGTATATCTCGGGGACAATTTATACTGTCGACGGGGGCATTTCCTCGCGACACTCGATCATATGACCGCCAGTAATGCTTGCCAGACATGACTGAGTCCACCGTCACAGATGATGACGTGCGCCTGCATGTCGAAGACACGGGCGAGGGCACGCCAATCGTATTCGTCCACGAGTTTGGTGGTGATCAGCGCAGTTGGGAGCCGCAAGTGCGGTACTTCTCGCGTCGCTACCGTTGCGTGACGTTTAACGCCAGGGGATATCCGCCGTCGGACGTGCCAGGAGATGTAGCTCAATACTCGCAGGCACGTGCTGTCGAAGACATTCGCAATGTTATGGAGCATCTCGGTATTGGGCGAGCCCACATCGTGGGGCTCTCGATGGGTGGGTTCGCTGCCCTACATTTTGGTATGACCTATCCGGATCGTGCGTTGTCACTGGTCGTGGCGAGTGCGGGATACGGTGCCGAAAAGGAGTACGAGGACTATTTCAAAGAAGTATCGCGCGAAGTCGCAGAACAGTTTGAGAAACAGGGCAGCGAAAAGTTCTCTCACACCTACGGCATGGCCGCCTCGCGAGTCCCGTTCCTGTTGAAGGATCCCAAGGGGTGGAACGAATTTCGGAGAATGTTGGGAGAGCACTCTGCGCAGGGCTCCGCACATACGATGCGGGGTGTGCAGGCGGAAAGACCGTCCCTGTATGAGCTCGAAGATGCGCTGCGCAAGATGACCGTGCCGACTCTAGTGGTCGTGGGGGACGAGGATGACCATTGCCTGAACCCCGGCATCTTCTTAAAGCGGGTGATCCCGGCGTGCGGGCTCCATGTCCTCCCGAAGAGCGGACACACGATCAACCTGGAGGAGCCGGATGCGTTTAACCGCAGTCTGTCGGAGTTCTTCGCCACGGTTGAGGAAGATCGGTGGTTACCGCGGGATCCCCGATCTAGGCCGACGGAAATCATGAAGACAAGGTGAGCGCGCTGTCTCCCGGAAACGCTGCGAAAATAATCGCTGCCAAAGTTAATGAAGATCGGCTCTGGCGGCGGCTCATGGAGCTTGGCCGCATCGGCGCCACGGCGAACGGCGGAGTTTGCAGACTGGCGTTGACCGCAGAAGAGATCGAGGCGCGCCACTTACTCATCGGTTGGGCCCGTGATATCGGCCTTTCGGTCACGATGGACGATATCAGTAATCTGTTCTTCCGTTTGGATGGCACGGATCCCGATGCGCCCCCGGTAGTCACCGGCTCTCATATCGATAGCCAGCCGACGGGTGGCAAGTTCGACGGGGCCTTCGGTGTCGTCGCGGGGTTCGAGGCGCTCGAGGCGATACGAGAATCCGGCGTCACGCCGGCGAGATCGATGGAGGTCGTCGCGTGGATGAACGAAGAAGGCTCGCGTTTCTCGCCGGGCATGATGGGCTCGGAAGCTTTCACCGGGCGAAGGCCACTTAAGCAGATTCTGGCCGTCAAGGATGCGGACGGCGTGCGGACCGCTGAGGCCCTAGAGACAACACTTGCAGCGTTTCCCGAGCTCGAAAGGCGGGCGTTCGGTTTTCCGATGACAGCTTTCCTTGAGGCCCATATCGAGCAGGGGCCCGTTCTCGAGGAGGTAGGGACACCGGTTGGGGTGGTCACGGGGATCCAGGGCTCACGCCGGTTCCGTGTCAGTGTGACCGGTGACGAGGGCCACGCGGGAACGTTGCCGATGCCCGAGCGAAAGGACGCGCTCTTAGCCGCGCTGGAGATGATCGGCACCATGCGACGGGCCTTCGACGTAGATCAAATTAAGTTTACTGTTGGGCTCTTTCGTCTCTCACCCAACGTGCCGTCCGTCGTTCCCTCCAAGGCGTTTTTCTCCATCGACATACGGCATCCTGATTGGAAGACTCTCAGGGATCTCGGAGACTCCGTCGCAGGGCTGTGCGAGCAGAATGCTGGGCCGTGCGCTGTGGAAGTATCGGAAATCGCCACGTCGGAATCGTTGGAATTTCCGATTGAGATTCGCGAATGCATCGCCGAGGTGGCAGACGAGCTTGGAATAGCTAATGAACCGATCCTTTCGATGGCGGGTCACGATGCTAGGCAACTCCATTACCATTGCCCAACCGGAATGATTTTCTCTCCCTGCGAGAAAGGTATCAGCCACAATGAGGCGGAGAACTGCAATCCGTCGGATCTCGCTGCCGGTACCCGCGTTCTGGCCGCAACCATCGCAAAGCTGGCGGACTGAAATTCGTTCGACGCACCGCAGGATTAACTCACATCTCGAATCCCAACTGAGTCAGGGTATCTCGCAATAACTGAGTGTCGCTCGGATGCAGCGGCTGGAGCGGAGGGCGGACCGTGCACCACTGCGGGGAGTCGTAGTATTGAGCGATGATGGCCTTCATCGCTGGGATCGTTGCGTATCCCTCGAACGCTTTTCGCACCGCATTGATTTTTTTCTGCAGTTCACCAGCGTCTTTTTCTTGCCAGCGTTCATACACTCTTCTTATGGGCACTATATTGACGTTGGCGGTTGCAGTGATGGACCCTGCGCCGCCTGCCCGCAAGGTGTTCAAGAGAAAGATCTCGGAGCCGCAGAACGTCGCTAAGCTTGGATAGGCCTTCAGCACTGCTTCGGTATTGTGCCAATCCCCCGAGCTGTCCTTGAGACCGACTACCGTGCCCTCGTATTCCTTCAGTAGGCGTCCGATGAGCTCGAGGGAAAGGGGCACCTTCGCAACGGGCGGAATGTGATAGAGGTATACGCGCAACGAGTCACTGCCGACTCGCTGGATGACCTCCGAATAACTCGCGAACAAGCCATCGTCGTCGACCGCTTTGTAATAGAAAGGCGGTAACATCAAAACACCTGCACATCCTTTCTCGACCGCATGCGCAGTTAGCCGAACCGTATCGGTTAGCGCGCTGGTGCCCGTGCCGGGCATGAGCATGTTGGGGGAAATGCCGGACTCAATCAGGTGCTCAAGTAGCTCCAAGCGCTCGTCCAGCCCAATCGAGTTCGCTTCGCTGGTGGTGCCAAACACGGCGAGGCCGTCCGCTCCCCGATCCAGTAGCCAGCGACAATGAGTGACGAAGGCATCGGCGTCCGGGGATAGGTCTGACCTGAATGGCGTCAACGCCGGTACGAGTACGCCGCGAAAAGGATCTTCTGACATGGGTTCTCCTTAGTTATCTTCCGGCGGGCACCTAAAAGCCGTAGAGCCGTGCTGGATTCTCCACCAGTATTCTATGGGCTATCTCGGGATCCCCAGCCCAGTCCAGAAAAAGTTCTAGTAATTCGCCGTCGTTCGGCATTTGGGTGCTGATGCGCACGTGCGGCCAATCCGAACCCCAGACCAACCGTTCCGAGGCCTCTTCTATTAGAGCGCCCGCGAAGGGCCTGGCGTCGGCGTAGGGGTGAGACTCCGATGACACTCGATAGGGGGCCGTGAGCTTCGTCCAGCACCGCTTAGACTTCATCAGGCGAATCAACGCTTGGAACCCGGGATTCTCTGGTGAGCTTCCCGGGCGAAAATAGCCCACATGGCTGATCACGACGTCGACTGGGAGGTCGCTCAGGTCCTTGTCGAGGTTGGGGAAGTCGTCCACATGCAGCAGGAGCTCGATGTGCCAGTCGAAGCGGGCGATCCTCACCGCGAGCCTCTCTATCTTCTGTAGCGGAAGATCCGCGTTAGGATCGGTCACATCCACCAGGTTGAGGCGGACGCCACGCACGCCTGCCTGGTGTAACGATTCGATCTCGGCTTCGGATACCTGGGCTTTCACGACCGCGACGCCTCTATTTTCAAGCGGGCAACTCTCCATCGCAGCCAGCATCACCGTGTTGTCGGTGTCGTATACGCTCGGCTGGACAAAGACGACGCGCTGGAGTCCGAGCGTCTCCGCGAGAAGAAGATAATCCGGCAGCAACGCGTCTGGTGGCGTATAGATTCGGTCTTCGGAGTACGCATACTGCGCCGCCGGACCACAAATATGCATGTGGGAATCACATGATCCAGCCGAAGGTCGCTGCGCCGGCGGTTTTGGGTTCGGATCAGGTGCTTCGCGGGGGGGTCGAGCCAGCTTCGTTTTCACTACGCGGAACGTCGTCCCAGTCGGCGAACCGAGCTACAGCTCACCATAGACTACCTGTCCTCCCACGATAGTTGTGATTGGGCGAATGTCCTTTATCTCATCGGCGGGAACTGTCAAATAGTCTCGATCTAAAACGAGCATGTCCGCAAGCAAGCCGGGTTTGATCGCGCCAAGGTTCTGTTCCTGGAACATCGCTAGCGCATTGCCGCGTGTGTGGGCGATCAGGGCTTCTTCTCGCGTTAACGTTTGGTGTTGGATTACGTCTCCATTGAGCGCCTTCCCGGTGACAGCCCACCAGAGTGTCACGAACGGGTTGATCTGAGCAGCTTTGGTACCGTCGGTCCCCAGGCCGTAAGTGACGCCGCTGTCCTGAATCATCCTTAGCGGCGGCATGTCGTAGGCGGCATCACCGAACGCTTCGAACACCGGCTGGCGGTCATTCATGACCATGTTGCTGCGCAGAAGGATATTCATTCCAAGGTGCCGAGCCCTGTCAAGCTGTTCAGCCGTGATGTTGTCCGCGTGAGCGATGGACCAGCGTAGCTGGCGCATCGGCTGCACCGAATTCACTTGAGAAATGAGATCTAGGACGTGATCGATAGTGGCGGGTTGGGTAGCATGTGTCTGTAACGACCATCCGCCTTCCGCTGCGGCAATCATTATCTGGCGTGCCCAAGAGGTGTCGTCAACTGTGGGTTCAGTTGACCCAAGCGTGCTATCCCAGTGGAACGGCGCGAACCAGATCTCCCCGACTGCAATCAAGTCGACGAAGGCGTCACCCTGAAAAGGTCGCGAGCTCTGGATCTCCAAAATCAGATCCCTGGCGTCCTGAGGTGTGCGCGGCATGCTACCACCCAGAGTGTGGAAGATACGCACCGTGAGACCCTGGTTCTCGGCGATCTCACGCAGCCTAGTGTAGCTCTCCCTCCGAATCCCGACGCCTGCGGGATCGTAGACGGTTGTCAGTCCGATGCTGTTGAGATACTCGAAAGCTGTCACGATCGCGTCGGTCTGCTGCTCGCTTGAGACCTCTGGAAATCTTTGGAGCGCGAGCTCGATCATAGGGAAGCCGCCATTGAGCCGTCCTGTTACGTGACCGTTAGCATCCCTTAGGACTGAGGGCCCGAACTCCGTGGAAACCTCCTGCTCCCCGTCGCGAGCCACCAGCGGGATGCCCATGGCCTCGAACCAGGCCGTGTTTCCGAAGGCGTGGTGGTAAACGGACTGTATGAATGCGGGTCGGTCAGGCGCCACCGCATCGAGCTCCGCTAAAGTGAAGTCGGACCGATCACCAGCGAACTGAACCTCGCTCCAGCCACCCAATGACATCAGCCATTCCCCCGGAGCGAGGCTGGTTGCTTTTTCTTGGAGAATTTGCAGCGCCTTCGCCCGAGTTGTCACACCGTCGAGGCGGGCTTCGTTCGGCCAGTACTCGGTCGCCCTGACGACATGATTGTGATCGTCGATGAGCCCGGGAATAACGGTTTTTCCGCCGAGATCCACTATCTCGGTGTCCGGTCCGGCGAGCGACTCCATATCCTCGTTGCTACCAACGGCGAGTATTCGCTCTCCCTGCAAAGCCACTGCTTCTCGGATGGAGAAGAAATCGTCAACGGTGGCTATCTTGCCGTTCAGAAGAATCCGCTCTGGCGCCTCCTGCGCCGCCGAAAATGAAAGCGCGCAGATGTTAACGATCGTGACAGTGAAAGCGAGCTTGACCAGTCTCATTTATTGATCTCCTTGGGTCTTCCGTCGGGTCTCACTAGATAGCGGTTCAACTAACGTGGCTCGTCGATCGAATCAATAAAAAATCGCACCAGGGCGACCGCATCCGCAGAACTTAAACCCGATTCTAGGGCTGATTCGCAGGCAGAAAGCACCGTTTCCGTTAGGGCCATGGGGATCCGGAACTCCCGACCCGTTGCCAAGATCGACTCCACATCTTTATGAAGCGTATCGATGTCAAAGGCAACATTCTGCGACTCGCCGAGTATCTCAGGGATCTTCTTTGGGAAAGCAGCTAGGGACGCGCCACTATCCTTCATTACCTCTAGCATGAGAGCCAAATCGAGACCACCTGCGTGGCCCATCGCTGTTGCTTCGGCAAGCGACTGCCAGTATGCCGCCAGAGGCAGATTGATCACGAGCTTCATGAGTGAGCCCTGTCCGACGGGACCGACGTGCACGATACTGCGGGTGAGGACGTCGAGTACCGGTGTAGCACGCTCTAAGTCGGCTTCGTCCCCACCCACCAGCGCCATGAGCTGTCCTTCCGCTGCAGGTCCAACGGTGCCGGAGACCGGTGAGTCTATGAACCGGGCGCCGTGCTCTTCACACGATGCTGCAAGCTCTCTGGCTGTCTTGGCTCGCAGAGTGCTCATCTCTATGAAGAGCTTGTCCTCGACAGGCACAGACAGGAGGCCTTCTGGGCCGTTGAAGACCTCACGGGCAGCGTCATCGCCTCTTAGGACGGACAATACGACGTCTGTGGCCGCTGCCACGCGGGCCGGACTCTCGGCAACTTCGACGGCGGATCCCGCCAACCGATCGGCCTTCTCAACAGTTCGGTTCCACACGGTCAAGGAAAACCCGGTGTCGAGCAGTCGCTGGGCCATGGGCAGGCCCATCTTGCCCAATCCAAGAAATCCCAATTTCACTGCAGCGTCCATCGTCCGAGGGCGAGGGCGAGGAAGTATAGCGGTCCGCACCCCCACCGTCTTGGAGACGTAAACCGGGCGATACTTCGACATGGTTTTCGCACGATATGAACTCCATCGGCAAGGAGATTGGGGTGATCAACCAAAGTGAGGAACTCATCCTTATCTTTGATGCGGTGGCGCACAGGCCGAACAGAGCCAACTATCTAGCCCCCGAGATAGTCCAAACTGACGGGGACAGCGTTAGGCTATACTCGCGTTAGGCCGGAATGTCCGGCCCCCACGAGAAATTCAACTGGGAGCTAGCCAGCCATGGGACGTAGATTTTTACTCGGGATCCCCAGCTTTTTGTTGCTCAGCGGAACACTTTCGGCACAGGATCTGGACTCCTTAGTCGAGCGTGGTAGGGAGTTGTTTAACGCCGACATTGGTTGTTGGGTGTGTCACTCCGAAACTGGTGAAGGGCTGGTGGGTCCGTCGCTGCATTTCGGTCCTACACCGGTGGATATTTTCGATCAGCTGGAGAGCAATCCCATAATGGGGGTGATCGTCAGCGAGATGAATCCTAGCGATGACGATCTGGTGGCGATCTCGATGTATATCCGCACGCTTGCCGGTCTGCCGTTGGATTCGGGATTTCCGCAGGAGTGGTTGGCGGCATTGGCGACGGTGAAGGCGAACCAGGCGGAGGAGCTGGAGTTTGCGAAGACGCCGCGGGATCTGCAGGTAGAGGCCATCGAGACATTTGCCTCGGTGCAGGAAACTTGGACTCGGCGCGCTAAAGAGGGGAGTGTTTGGAGCGAGTACCCGTCGAGGGTCGTCGCGACCTGGGACCCGGGCGAGCCGAAGTTCGAGCCGCAACCGGGGAAGACTTATTTCTACGAGAACGTTGGCACTACCAGCTCACCCTCAGTGCTCTTCGATGGTTACGTCCCTCCAAAGAGCAATGCGCTGGTGGTAGGTGATGCGGAGACAATGGAGATCGTTGCGCATCATGAGATCCCCGAGATTCTCCGAGCGGTCGTGCACACCTCCGCCATGTCACCCGACGGGAAATACGCCTACATGGTAGGTCCTCGGGAGCCAACCGCAGACGGCATCCCCGATCCCGCCGGCGCCTGGACCATGATCAAGTTAGACGCGTTGACGTTGCAGCCGGTCTCTCAGATCACGATCGGTGCCCGACTTCATCACGGCCAGGTGTTCCGAGACATGGTTTTGTTCGACGTGTTCGTGAGGGACCCGGACGGACTCGGCTTGTTCCTGTTCGACCCGGAGACCGACGAGATCGTTGGCGGCGTTAGAGACGCCGACATGGGTGGGTTCATATACACCGTGTGGTCGGATAAGGACTACGAGCACATCTACGCACTCATGGAGCCCGCCGGATACGCGCCGGGTCGAGGCACGGGTATGCAGGGTATGAGGCGGATCTATCAGGGTAATCTCATGACCATGCGCCCTTTCTGGATCGCAAAGATTGATCCCGACACATGGGAGGTGGTTGCCGAGTATCCGATCCCGGGCTATCGGGGCAACTGGGCCGTGGTGGACTCCGCGAAGGAGTACATTTACCCGATCATGAGCAGCTCGATCGCGTCCAAGGTGGACGTCAATACGGGTGAGATCATCTGGACTAACGGCACCGGAATCGGCCCTTATGGTGCATCGCTCAATGCAGATGAGACCGAGCTCTGGGTCGCGGATAAGGGTGAGGCTGCCCATCATCTGGGTCGCACAATCACAATCATCGACACGGTGTCGGGGCACGCGGTGGAGACACTTTACGGTGCCTACAAGGTCGATCACGTGCTCCTGTCGCCCAACGGCAGGGAGATGTGGGCCACCAGCAATGGAGAGGGCCGCATTTTCGTATACGACGCCGAGACTAAAGAGTTGATCAAGATGATCGATATGCCGGGTAACGGAGACGCGCATGGACTAATCTGGGTCCATTACGATGAGGAAGGAGAGTCCCGCACGGTGCGCGATCAGGGTAATTTTCACGGCAACATCAACCCGGCCGACGGGTTGATCTTGGATTACTAGGCTTCGGAAGACGTGGCGGCGCCGAAATTTGTGAGTCAAGTAAGGGTTTTAATGATTGGGTTCAAGGTGTCCTGGGGTTGTGGCAAGGACTGATGCGAATAGGGTGGCG
>Ga0310121_10002411_pt1 | contig 17758 bp, 17 predicted proteins | sample CB27_Tmax_986_MG_FD_203504 | JGI IMG/M metagenome (GOLD analysis project Ga0310121, IMG submission 203504) | Marine microbial communities from Western Arctic Ocean, Canada - CB27_Tmax_986 | ecosystem: Environmental > Aquatic > Marine > Oceanic | place: Canada: Western Arctic Ocean | collected...
CTCTTCCTTTACCTACATCCTCAAAATTAACAATCATTGGTGTTAATTTTCTAATTTTCTTCATGTAGCTTGTTCTAGTGTTTAAAATATCATTGAAAATTATATCAGGTTTAAAACTAGAAATAATTTTAAATAATTCAGAATCATTTTGAAAAAATTTTATCTTATACATTTGCTCCTTGAATTTACTTGAACCTAGATTATTTTTTTTATGCATTACAATTATAATTTCCTCATTTCTTAAATGATGTAGAATTGTTAACATATTGTATACATGACCTAGTCCAATTTTCTTACTACCATCAACTCTGATCAGAATTTTTTTTGTCATGGGTTAAAGTCAATATCATTCCATTGTATAGTTGAATCTTCTGGAATGTCTTTAAGCGTCTTAGAACCAATTATTTTAAAAAAATACTTTGGTAAAATTCCAGTACCTGGTCTTTTTACATCTATCATATTTTCTGTAATTTCAGTTCCTTTAGGAATATCATATTTAGATACAATACTTCGTCTGGCAAACTCTACAGCGCTAGATTCTGCCGAAAAATTATCACGAACACCTGAACCACGAGACATTTCAATTAATTTTATTTTTTTTATTAATTCTTTAAAATCATCAGAGTTGAGCGATAATCTATGATCCCTACTCACTGAAAGATTTTTGTCATATGTGAAATGTTTTTCAATACATTTAGAGCCATAAAATACTGAATATGAGGCAATATCTGTACCTAATGTATGATCTGAATAACCTATGTTATAATCTGGAAATTCTAAATCTAGACTTTTAATCATATCAAGATTTGCATCTTCAGATTTTGTTGGATAGGATGTAATACAATGCATAATTATTATTTCTTCGTTACCTTGATCTTCTATGGTTGAAACCGCTTCATGAATTTCCTCCATAGATGCCATACCAGTTGATATAAAAATTGGTTTATTTTTTGAGGCTATTTTTTTGATTAACTCTAAATGTGTAATATCTGCAGATGCAATTTTGTAGGCTGGTATATCAAATGAATCTAATAATTCTACAGATTCTAAATCAAACGGAGTTGAAAAACATGTGATATTCTTTTTTTGTGCATATTCAAAAATTTGTTTCCATTCATCAGCAGATAGAGTATCTAATTTACTGAATACGTCGAATTGAGACTCATTCTTTATTCCATCATTCCAATATTTTGGCGCATTTTTTGTTGTTAACTTTTCAGCGGTATAATTTTGAAATTTTATTGCATCTACCCCTGATTCTTTAGCTGCATCAATTAATTGAAATGCTTTCTTGATATCTCCCTCATGATTTGCTCCAGCTTCAGCTATTAGATAACAAGGAAAATTTTTACCAATATGCTTCCCATCAATTACAAACTCTCTCATAAATTAATCATCAATTATTCTTATATAGACAATTCTATCTTATTGAATCATCTTTTAATTCATGCCAAATCTACTTAGAAGAGATTATTTTTAATTTTTTAATATTTTCATCTACTAAAACTGAAAACATTTGAGCATTTTCTTCAATGAATGATTTCATTTGGGGTTCAGTAATTTTCACATCAACTAAATGACCATTATAAAAAAATGTGTTCGCCTCCTTAAGAAAATATGCCTGAATATCAAAATCAAAACTATTTTTTTTAAAAATTGCTAGAAATCTTTCAACATCTTGAAGATTAACTGTTTCTTGTAATGAAGAACTGATAATTTCTGGAAGTTTGCTTAATGCTTCCACGTGGTGAACCGAAGGCAATATGGAATAATATACTTGACCAAAAATGACTGAAGGTTTGCCATAAAATGCTGCTTCTAAACAGGAAGAACCCGCAGCACCAACCACCAATGAACAGTTTTGCAAAAGTTCGTCTTGTGACACTGAATGATGTAGAAGCCTAACATTAGGAATATTCATTATTTCCTTATAATCAGAAACGCTTCTCCAGTTTCGCGTTTCGCTTGAAGGATGTTCTTTTACATATAGTTTATAATTAATCGGTATAGATTTTGCTACGTGTCTTATTGTTTCAATTTGGTTTGTATAATATGGTGCTAGGAGCAAAAGATTATGTTCTTGATCAACTTCAAGGGCAAAATAAATAAATTTTTCAGAATAATCAATTGAAGTTGGGAGATTTTTGTTTAGGAATGATGACCTAGATCGTTTTTGTAATACTTGTTTTATTGCGTCAAGTAAAACAGCCGATTTAGATCTACCAAAATAAGCAAAATGCGTTTTAGCATTTTTATTATTTGAATTAAATAGGAATTCTGTTGCCGCACTTACTCTTTCTCTGTTTGATGCAGCCCTAACTTTATTATATGATTTTATGGCTTTGTTGTAATCTAGCCTTGAAATATCACTTTGATGCACAATATTTTTTGTCAATTCTGAAAAGGATGTAAATGTCGTGGATGTTTCTGAATCAGATATGGAAGAATCGTCAAACTCAGCTGGATGCTCAGATATTATACACTTATTGGCCGCTTTAGCTGCAGAAGATACCAAAACTTTAATTCCTTTAGCTCTACACATTTGATAAAAAAGTTCATCCTGATGAAGAAATGGTTCTCTTGTAATGAAAAAATCTGGTTTAATCTCATCAAGAACGCTTTCAAAGAATTTACATTCTTGTTCAAGGATTAACCATATTTCTTCTGTGGAAAATTTGTAAAATCTGTTAAATCTATAAAATAATCGTTCATTGACCGCAAGATTCCATAATCCAATGTCATATTTTTTTTCAAAATTAGATAGATATTCCATATCTATTTCATTTTTTTTAAAATTTATTTGGTCATTGTAATACCATGTTTTTTTGAAATCAACTAATTTTTGATTTTGAAAAAAGGTTCTAGTTTTATTGGGTAAATCGTATATAGCATAAAAATCAGCATCAATTTTTTTTTGCAAATGATATGAAAGGATATACATCATGAAATTGGCGTCCAGCCAGAAAAAAATTTTATCCTTCATAATTCTAAACTCATGTATGATGCCAATATAAAAAATTCTTATTATTAATCAGTTACAATATGAAGTTTTTTATTAGATAAAAAGAGGTTTTTGCTGTTGCGGCAATAACTAAACTCCATGCCACTCCAATTATTCCAAACCAACTTCCTAAAACAATCATTCCTATAGTTAGAAAAACTAACGAAATACCAGCACCGATAATTACAATTTTACTTCTCTCATTCCCTAAAAACTCTGCTTCAAGAATTAAGGCAATACTAACTGGTATTACGACCAAACTCATTATCTTAATTGCGTCAACAGCCTCAATGAATTTAGGAAAGAAGTTTTCAATCAAAGTTGGCGCAATAAATATACCTAAAACAGATATAGAAATTGAAAAAATTATGACAATAATTTTTGGTTTTTTGTTTTTAACGCCGCTAGATTCCTGTGGAAGTAAATATTTGTAAAAAATACTTGGAAATATCATCATCATATTAATTACTTGAAGAGCAAGACTGTAATTGCCTAAAATCGCAAAACCTAGAAGCGGTGCTACAATGATTTTATCAATTTGGCCTCCTCCAACTGCACCCGTTAAAAGCATGATCAAATAATTATTTGTGATAAATCCTATTCTTTGTTTTATTAAGCCAAAATCAATTTTTATTTCTCTGAAAATAGAATATATCCTTTTGATGTAAAACATATATGAACATGCAAGTGCAAAAATTATGGATTCATATCCAAACAGGTAAAAAAATGAAAATCCTAAACATAATGTGAGACCTTTCTGTACAAGTGTATATTTCGAATAACTCGTATATTGTTTTCTTCCAAGTAGGTCACCAATTGCAAGTGTGTTAATTACATATGCAATTAAAATAATTCCTACATCAATTGTATAAAATGATGGAAAAAGTACTATGACGATTAATGATAGTATTACACTCGCAGATAATGAAATAAAATTTAGTGTTGATTGAATTTGAATTTTTTTTGCAGCATAAACGGTAAGAGTGTTTACAGTACCAAACAATGCTATAGTACTAAAAATACCTGCTATTCCTAAAAACCAAAAAATTTCACCGTATAAACTAGGGTCAATTTGAGATGCAAGATAAAACCAAAAAGCTGCCGACATAACAGTTCCAAGGACATCTGCACCGCCAACAGCACTAATGTCTTTAATTTTTTTAATACCCGCCATTTTCTGTTAGTAACGTTTCTCGCGTACTACGTTAACTAGACTGTATAACAAAATCGCAGTAATTAATAAAACTACTCCAATCAAAATGGTGCCTGCTCCAACTACTGTTAAGTTAGTATTCAGTCGACCAAACTCGATATAAAAATCGATTGCGGAGTAAGTAAAAATTAATCCTACTGCAAGAAAAATTAATGATGGTATTCCATAAAATTTCAATGGATGTTCTATCGATGTAAATTTTATGGTACTGATTAAAACTGAAGTTCCATGACTCACAGGATTATGTGTTGATGTATCTCCTGGATATAAAATTGTGATTGGAACTTCTGAAATTTTTAAACCTTTAGAGCTAGCCTTGATCAAAATCTCTGTAGAAATACCCATTCCCATATCTGACGGAGAAATTTTTGCCAGAACTTGCTTACTGTAAGCTCGGAATCCACTCTGTGCGTCAGTTAATTTTTGATTTATTGATGCGTTTGTAACTCCCGTTATCATCTTAATTCCAATTTTTCTATAATTTGGAACATTACTTTCATTTTTTAAAAATCGTGAGCCAATGACAACATCCACCCTATTTTTTTCAATTGGTATTAATAATTTTGGGATATCTTCTATTCTATGTTGCCCATCTGCATCAAATGTAACAAGTACATCACTTTCTATTTCTATTGCCTTCTGAAAGATAGTATTTATCGCAGCACCATAACCTCTGTTTTTATCATGTTTGATAACAATAGCTCCTAAATTTCTAGAAATATCCGCAGTCATATCTGATGAACCATCATCACAAACTATGATTGAATCTGTAACCTTCTTCAATTTGGTAATGATGCCAGCAATATGGTTCTCTTCATTATATGCAGGAATTCCTATTGTAATTTTCAATATATTCGGATTCTTCAAAGCAGTTTTAAACTTAGTTGATAAATAATCAGCATCAATTAGAGTTCCCACAAAAAATAATATTAATAGTTTTTTGGTAGGCTAAAAATTACTTGATGTTTATCAATTCAGAATCATCTTTAACGCCAGTTGTACATTTCACACAGTTTAAGCATACCGGATTATCATAATATCTACCCTCTTTGTGGAGATCCTGCAGCATTTTCATCTTTTCGCCATTCCATAATTCATGAATAGTATGCTCCTGAATATTACCCAAAGATACTTCCTCATTGAAAAACACACAGCAAGGACAAACTTCTCCATTACTTTTTATGTATACTCGTTGCCATGGTTGTTCACAACGAAAACTTTTTTTCATATTTTCATTATATTCTGAATCAGTAGGAATAAAATCAGTGTAATCAGATTCAAGCTCAGGGGCTATAAAATTTTGTATAGCCACCAAATCTACTTTATCCTTCCACATTTCTGTAAACTGATCAACCTCATGTTCATTAGTTTTCATTTTGCAGAAATTTACTCCTATAATAGGTAATTTGTAACCACCACGTTGCCTAATTTCAAGAAATCGCTCAATGTTTTTCATTACTGATTCAAATTTTGCACCAATCCTAATTTTTTCATAAGTTTCTTTTGTTGCAGCATCTAAACTGAATCTTAAGCGAGTAAGACCAGACTCTAATAATTTTTTTGAACGTTCTTCTGACAATAACGTTGCATTAGTATTCATTGTAATATCGATAAAACCATGTTTAGATGCAAATTTAATATAATCTTCAAATTTAGGATCAAGAAGTGGTTCATTCGTTCCTTGAGGATTCATTGATGGACATTGATATTTTTCACCTTCAAGGATTATCTTTTCGTATGTATTCCAATTCATACGTTCTTCTGTAATGTATTTTTGCCTAGCTTTAGGTATAGCTATTGAACACATTGGACATCTTAGATTACAAATTTGATTAAGCTCAATCTGCATATACAAAGGGAATTCAGTTCTTAACTCGAAATTACTTGCAGCATCAAATTTTTTCCTATATTCAATAAATTTCTCTCCTATAATAGAAGATAATTTATCATTTATTCCTACTTCTGATGAATGCATTTTGACTTTGTTGTCAGTTGTAAAAACAAATTTAGTTTCAGACATTATAATTATTATATCCTGATTTTTCCCTATTAATGAACATGTCTAAGAAAAGATAACAAATTGTGAGATTACTGTTTTAAGAGAAATATCTTTGTTAAGAAATCTTTAATTTGGTTCAAATTACTGATTTTTCATGTGGAGAGATAAACAAATAAAATTTTTAACCGAAAGCAAATTTGATCCAGCTCAAATTATTAATGTTCTAAAACAAGATTATTCTAAATTAGAAAATAATTCTGATAGAAAGATACTACAAACAATTATACAGAATTTTGAAAGGAAAAATTTTTCTTTATTGAGCACACAAGAAACTCAATATTTAACGAGAAACCCTCAAAAAAAATGGATGTCCTATTTAATTCACCGATATAAATTCCAGTTTTATGAGGATAATCAACAGATGCCTGATTTTCCACTTTACTTAATTCTCGAACCCGTTTCTGCTTGCAATCTTAGATGCCCATTTTGTATGCAGGTTGATGAAAAATTTACCAGTAATCAAGAAATGATGGGAATGATGGATCTGGATTTATTTAAAAAAATAATTGACGAAGCATATGAATTTGGTACTCAAACTATCACATTAACTGGTAGAGGAGAACCAACTATTCACCCACGACTTGGTGAGATGCTTGAATATTGTAGTGGAAAATTTATCGAATTGAAAATGAATACTAATGCAACCTTGTTGAATGAAAAACTCATTCACCAGATTTTAAAAAGTGGGGTAACTGATTTAGTTTTTTCAGTAGATTCGTATTACAAGGAAGAATTTGAATCGCTCAGAGTAAATGCAAATTTTGAAAAAGTTGTAGAAAATATAAAAAAATTTAAGAGTATAAAAGATGAGTTCTATCCAAATTCCGGCTGTATTACTCGAGCAAGTGGAGTACAAGTATCAGAAAAACAAGATGTTAAGAAATTTGAAAAATTTTGGAAAGAGTATGTAGATTTTGTAATTATGGTAAGAATGCTTGATAGATGGGATCTTTATAATAATACAAAGGATATGGCAGCTACCACCCCATGTCATTATCTAGGTAGAAATTTATCTATTTACTTTGACGGTTCAGTAAATCCATGTGATATTGATTATGAAGGTAAATTATCTGTCGGTTCTGTAAAAGATTCTACAATCCATGAACTTTGGAAAGGTGAAAAATATAGACAACTTTTTGATATGCATAAGAACAACAACCGTCAAAACTACTTTCCTTGTGATAGATGTCCTGTTGGTACTTAATTTAGGAATAATTGGGTATAGAAATCATGCTGCAAAGCTGATCTCATACATAGAAGAACGATCAGATTGTAAAATTAATTTCATATACCATCCTACGAAACAACTGGAAGATAAAAGATTTACAAATAATTTTTCTGATTTGTATAGTTGCGATGCAGTTGTTATTTCTTCACCAAATCATACACATTTTGAATATATTAAAAAATTAACCAAAAATTACAATGGTTATATTTTTTGTGAAAAACCTCCTGTTACTAATTATAATGAACTAGAAAAACTAAATAATTTACCTTCTAATCAGAAACAAAGGATATTTTTTGATTTTGTATTTCGCTTTAGTAATTTGAATGATTTAATAAAAAAAGAGATATGTTCTGAAGAACTAGGTCAAATTATACATGTTGATATTTTTAGCTCAAAGGGTTTAGCGTTTAAAAAAGAATATGCTGGTTCGTGGCGTGCAGATGGAAAAAATAATCTGCATAACATACTTGATGCTTATACGATTCATTATGTTGATTTAATTAATTTACATCTTGGAAAAATCGATAAATCATTTTACCTACCATCCTTAGTTTCAAAAAAAGGCACATCATATGATACAAGTTACGTTGTTTTACGATATGAAAATGATGTTACTTTATCAATTTTTAATTCATATTCAACACCACTAATTAATGAAATTTCGATCATTGGTACCAACGGCCATCTCACAATAAGAAATAATCAACTTCTTATTCATTCACCAAGAGATACTTTTGACAAAGATGGATTGTTTACAGATCCGCCTATAAATCGTAGTTTGAATTTTAATCTTTCAGAAGATGGTGAAAATTCTTTAAGAAAGTCATTAGATTTTTTTATAAATAAAGTACAAACAAAAGAAGAAATTCCAATAGAATATTTTGATACAAGCGTTACTACAAATAGAATAATTCTTCAGTGTAAAGAATTAGGCAATAAAAACTAAGAATTTATTACAAAAATATATGACAAAATAATTTTCAGTTTCTATCCGCTAAAAATTTCTCATTATCTTTTAATGATTTGTTAAGAGTAAGACTGAATGTATCTCCTACTCTAAGTAAATTTGGATTGTGTGTATCATTTTTACACATATTGCAAATTGTGAATTTTTTTTTCTCTGAATTTTTTGCCCAAGTTGATCTCGCAGAAACATAATATTCATTATTCCATAATGTCTTCAAATCCGATTCAAAGACGTTTCCAAAATCGGAATCAAGATCATCCACTATAGAACATGGAGCAACTCCTCCATCCCAATTTATCACAAGACCGCTCCAAGGCCAATGGCAAGGGGTTATTCTTCTTTCTCCTCTATACGTTTCATAGACATATTGTTTATTCTTTGGCAACCATTTTTCCGCTGCTGTATTTGGGTTAAGTTGTATGTTTCCTAATTCCATTTCATCTACTTCGAGATCTTTTGCTAACTGTTTAAAATCATCTAGCTGATGCTCGTTAAACTTGTTTACAAGCATTCTAGCTTGAATGATTGGATATTTTAGTCCCATCTCACGCTTCATTTTCATTGCTTTTTTTGTATTTTCAACGACAGTTTTTAGATTCCCACCAATTCTATATTTTTCATAAACTTCTTGTGTTGTTCCATCAATATCAATAACTAATCTTCCTAACCCTGTTCTCAAAAATTCTTCAAAGTATTCATCTGTATAGTTAACCGAAAAATTAGTTGATAATCTTGAAAAAATTCCAGCGTCAGTAGCATATCTTATCATTTTTGGAAAATCCTTCACCAGTGTTGATTCTCCCCAATTTTGAAGGGATAGCTGTAAAGCAAAATCCTTGATTTGATCAATAAGTTTTTTAAAATTTTCAAACTCAAGCATTCCTTTTTTCCTAGTCGATTCATCAGTTCCAGTAGAGCATAAGGGGCAATGAAGATTACATATGTTGGTTGGCTCAACATCTATTTGATAAGGCATAGATTCTAAGATTATTTTTCCCTGCTCCTCTTCCTGTTTTGCTAACTTAAAATTTTCAAACTTTTTTTGTGTACGAAATTCTTTTGGAATGTCCCAGATCCTAAATCCCCAATCTTCATCAAAGCTTCCCCAATCATCATCCACTTTAACAGCTTTAATTGATACCTCATCTGCTATAGAATATCTTTTGGAGCCACCATGTACCTGAGAATTATTCTGTGTTACCACTTCTCAAAATAAATTTTTTCTTATATATATACATGTCAGATAAAAGATTAGTTAATGTTAAGAGCTTATGATAGTGAATTTAATTGAAAAATTTGTCAATTAAACTTGAAATACACAATAAAATTTTGGATAGCTCAGAAAGTATAAAAAAATCTATTGAAAATATTCCAGAAATTATAAGGATAATTGAATCTATTACTAAGTCTCTTAAGAAAGGAAATAAAATTATACTCTTTGGTAATGGTGGAAGTGCAGCTGATGCTCAACATATCGCTGCTGAATTAGTTGGTAGATTTGATTATGATCGAAAAAGTTTACCCGCAATTTCTCTCACAACAGATACTTCTGTTATAACTTCAATCGGTAATGATTATTCATTTGAAAAGATCTTTAGCCGTCAATGTGAAAGTCTTGTTAACAAGGGTGATGTTGTAGTTGGTATCTCAACAAGCGGGAATTCAATTAATGTAAAAAACGGACTTCTTGTTTCTAAAAGAAAGGGGGCAAAAACTGTTGGTTTTCTTGGGCATAAGGGCGGTCATATTAAAAACATAGTTGATATTCCTCTAATAGTAAATTCAAATTCTACACCTAGAATCCAGGAAGTACATAGAACAGCCGCACATATTATCTGTGAGATAGTAGAAAAAAATATTTCGAGGAGAAGTAGATAAATGGAAACATCTTGTTTAAAAAATAAAAACTGTTTGATTACTGGTGCTACTGGTGGGATTGGTAAAGAAGTCTCTATACAATTAGCAGATCAATCATGTAATCTATTTTTAACTGGACGGAATAAAAAAAAACTTGAATCACTCAAAAAACTTCTAATTAAAAATAATCCTGATATAAATATAGAATACAAAGAGGGAGATTTAACAAGATTATCTGATATAAAAAATATTGTAACTAACGCTAAACATCATTTTGGCAATATTGATATTTTAATAAACTGTGCTGGAATTTTTATGATTAAATCAATTGGAAAAAGTACAGTTGAAGATTTTGATAAATCTATTAACTTGAATGTAAGAGCACCATTTATCCTCAGTAGAGAATTTTCAAAGGACATGGTTTCTAAAAAATGGGGAAGAATTGTTTTAATTGGTTCATCATCTTCTTATTCTGGATTCGAAAATGGTTCTGTATATTGTGCATCTAAGCATTCCATTTTGGGGTTATCTAGAGCATTAAATATTGAACTAAAAAAGAAAAATGTTAGAGTTATGTGCATTTCTCCGTCTTCAACAAAAACGAATATGGGAAAGATTTCAGTTGATCAGGATTTCAACACATTTTTGAATCCAAAAGAGGTAGCAGAATATATAATTTTCATACTTTCTTTTGATAACGAAATGAGTATTGATGAAAGTAGATTAAACAGAATGATAATGAAATAAAATTTTTCTAATTACTTCGCAGTTTTTTCATTACAGACTTTTCAGAATCCCAGACTCGTTTAATTCCATCTCCTAGCACCTTTTCGATATTTCTTACATCTCTTACCATCCTTTCTAAGCCTTTTTTTTCTAAGGAAGCTGCTTGGTCACTACCATACATAGAACGATCTAGTGAAATATGTCTTTCAACAGAGGTTGCCCCGATAGTTGTTGCTACTACACAACAAATGTACGATACGCTTTCATGCCCACTATAGCCAACATCACAATTAAACTCTCTTTTCAGCGTATTAACACAATTTAGATTTGCTTCTTCTAATTTGCTTGGATAAGAGCTATTACAGTGCATTAATTCAAATGGACAACTAGAATCTCGAAATATCTTTACAGCATCTTTAATTTGTTCCATCGTACTCATTCCTGTAGAAATAAAAGTATATTTTTTTTCTTCTGCGATGGTTTTTAGCAATTTGTGGTCAGTTAACATTGCTGATGGAACCTTGTTATATTTTAGATTGTATTTTCTCAAAAATTTCTGACTATCAATATCCCACGATGAAGCAAACCACTCTATTTCTTTTTGTTTACAATGTTTGTCAATTATGTCGTACTCCTTTTCATTAAATTCTAATCCCAATTTTTGATCTCTAGTAGTTTTACCCCAGGGGCTATCTCTTGGTGAATCCAGAACATCCTTTGGATATACCTTTTCCACCGTACGTTTTTGAAATTTAACCGCATCGCAACCAGTTTGTACAGCCATATCGATCAATTTTTTTGCTATATCTATATCTCCATTATGATTTATTCCAATTTCAGCTATAACGAGAACCATTATTCATTCAAAAATATTTTTCGATTAATATGTATTTAGTATAACTTCCTCTTTTTCCCAAATTTTACAGACGTAACCAAATCACAAATCTCTCTTAAAACACCTTCACCACCACATCTTTTGCATGTGTAATCCACAATTTTTTTTACCTCTGTATTACCATCTTTTGGTGTTACAGAAAATCCTATTCTCTTCAAAATTTCTAAATCATTAACATCATCACCAATGTATGCAATGTTTTTTTTAGATAAATTATAGGACTTACATAATTTTGGAATAATATTCTCTTTATTTTTAATTCCATCAAATAATTTATCAATATTCATTTTTGTTGACCATCTTTTTACAATTTGGTTTTTTTCTTTAGTGATAATTACCGTAGGAATAATATTTCTCTTTAATATTGATACAGCCATACCATCAATCGCCTGAAATTTTTTTAGTATATCTCCTTTTGATGAATAATACATTCCTCCATCAGTCAAAACACCATCAACATCTGTTGCGATTAATTTTATTTTTTTAATTTTCTCTTTCAATTTGTCATCCATAATTGATGAAATATTGGTAAGTATATTATAATAGTGATATAATTCTTCATCACTTGATCAAGGAAATACGTCATATGGGCATTGTAGTAAATAATATGGAAAATTCATTAAAGTTTTATCGAGATCTATTAGGTCTTAAAATAATAAGGGATATGGATGAACATGGCAACTACATAGATAACATGTTATCATTAGATAATGTACAAGTCAGAACTATCAAGATGTCTGCGGATATAGGCAATACTCTGATTGAGCTTTTGGATTTTAAATCACACACAGATGATGAGATAAGGAATTTTTATACAATTGGAGCATCTCATGTGGCATTAACCGTTGATAACCTTGATGATTTATACAAACATCTCTCCGCAAATAATGTTAGATTTAACGCACCACCACAGAAATCACCAGATGGTCTTGTTAAAGTAACTTTTTGTAATGATCCTGACGGGACACCTGTTGAATTAGTTGAAATAATAGATTCAACTATAGCTAAAGCTGATGATAAAAATGAATGATATTTTTTCAGTAAAAAATAAAGTTATTGTAATTACTGGTGCTGGTAGGGGTATTGGGAATTTTTTTGCGAGTGAATTATCTAAAATGTCTGCCATTGTTTATGGGATTGATAAAACGTTTTCAAACAAAAATAAAAGAAATGTATATTTTCAAAAAAAATGTGATATAACAAATAAAACTCAATTTAAGAAAATTTGTAAAAATATTTTAAAAGATAATGGGAAAATTGATGTTCTGATAAATAATGCTGGTATCACACTGCCAAATAATTCTTCTAAAGATTATTCGTTAGAAGATTGGAAAAAAACTATAGATGTTAATCTTACGGGCGCTTTTGTGTGTTCTCAAATAGTTGCTCAAATAATGAAAAAACAGTTTATTGGTTCCATAATCAATATAACTAGCATTAATGCTGAATTAGGCTTTCCAAACAATCCTGCATATGTTACTTCTAAAGGTGGACTGAAGATGTTAACAAAATCATTGGCAAGAGATTTTGGGAAATATGGAATTCGTGTAAATAATCTTGGTCCAGGTTATATCGTTACAGAGATGACAAAAAAAAGTTATCAAAATAAAAAATCTAGAATGATTAAGCAGAGACATACACTTCTCGGACGATGGGGAGATCTAACTGATCTTATTGGCCCATGTGTTTTCTTAGCATCTGATGCATCAGGGTATGTGACTGGACAAGATATCTATGTAGATGGTGGTTGGCTAGCAAATGGATTACCTGAATAACGACATTTTGTTAAAATGAATTCTGATATTCTTATTCTAGCCAGACTAGACAACACACGACTACCATCCAAACATTTGCAATTAATTGGTGACACACCTATGATCCTTAAACTGGTTAAACGTCTAAGTATGGCTAAAAAATTTAGAAAAATAATTGTTTGTACCACTACTGATCATTCTGACGATCAATTAGTAGAGATTTTAGAAAAAGAATCTATTTTATATTTTAGAGGAGATGTGAATGATACAATAAAGCGTTTGTTAGACGCTGCAAATCACTTTGGAACTGATTTAATTGTGAATGTAGAAGGAGATAAAATCTATACAGATCCATTATTTGTTGACAAAATAGTTGATGAATTACAAAATAATCATGTAGATTTTGTAATAGGGAATGACTCACCGAATGAATTCAACCCATTTAACCATCTAATTCATGGTGTTATACCTGCCGGAATAAGAAAAACATGTTTAGAAAAAGTGTATAATTCAAAAATTACTAATAATACAGATACAGGTTATCATGAATTTTTTACAAAGTCAGATCTCATTTCTAAAAAGTATATCATTATTGATGAGTTGTCTAAAAAAGATATACGACTTACTGTTGATTATCCAGAGGATCTTGAATTAGCGAAAAAAATTTTTCAAGAATTAGGTGATCATTTTCATTATTACGATATCTTGGAGCTAATTAAAAAAAATCCTATGTTGTTAAAAATTACGCAAAAAATTATTGATGACTGGAAAATTAATTATGAAAAAAACGTATGTGACTTTTCGCTTAATGATGTAAATTCATAACAGTATGATTAGTTTACTCGAAAAAATCAATATTAATAATTCTGTACGAACTAAATTCTATCTTTAATAAATTCTATAGATTTAACTGGTGTGGGATCAGTTTTGGATAAAACCGCTCGGTAGATACTACTGAAATCTAAAAGATAAATTAGATTTACAAGTTTTGTTAGAATACTGCCGTTTGAAGAACGTATTTCCTTATATTGGGTTTTATTTAGCTCAAAAAATTCTTTGACTACTTGCCATCTTTCCTTAGTTTTAGCATAATCATCCGTACCAATTATCAGGATTGGCTTAATTTTTGATCTTTTTTCCCTGTTTATGTCCTAACCATTCTTTTTAAATTTGAAGATTTTTTAATACCCAAAGAAATTTCTAAAGTCCTTATTCCATCTTGGATTGGATTTATTGTTGGTTTTCGTAATTTTACACATTGAAGAAAATGATTAATTTCATCAACGTACATTTTATTACGTTGATTATTTTTTATTGCTAATTTAATAGACCATATTTTTTTTCGCAAATCAAAGACCCTCACTTTGTTTTCGTCAGAGTTCCAATGAATACTTCCTTTGGTCCCTTTAATTTTTATTTCTCTGAATGAAGGTCTTTGGTGATAATCCAAATAAATTTGGCCTATAATATTATTTTTAAATTTTAATAAAATAGCTGAAGTGTCATCGGCTGAAACTTTTAAATCACTAAATTTCCCAGTTATCGAAAAGACCTCTTTTATATCACCAAAAATCCAAAAAAGATAATCTAAATCATGAATCATAGTTAATACAATTCCACCACCAAGATCATCTCTTGCCGCATATCCTTTACTATAATTTTCGTATGGATGCCAATCAGGAAGATAAGAACTGTTTTCCACTTGAACTGAAATTATCTTTCCAATTGCCTTCTTTTGCACTAGTGATTTTATTTTTTTTATGCAAGGATCAAAACGCATATTGCAGCCCATTTGAGTGATTATTCTTTTTTTATTCACAGTTTTAGTAAAATCAGAAATTCCCTTTGTTGAATTTGATAATGGTTTTTCAATAAATAAATCCATACCTTGGCTTGCTAATTTCATCGCTGTTGGAATGTGAAGGCTTGTCTCATTCGTAATAAAACCAAGATCTGGATTTTCTTTAAGAGATTGTCTAATAGTATGATATACCTTGGCATGTTTTTTTAATTTATTAACATCATTCCTTTTTGTGCATACTATTATTTCTAAATTAGGAATTGATAAAAGATTTTCAACGTGACGCTTTCCTATTGAGCCATAACCAACTATCAATATTTTTTTCATGCTAATCGTTCTTTTCATATTAAAATAATTTACATAATTAAATTCTGTTTTTTATAAAATCTATAGCTTTGACTGGTGTGGGGTCAGTTTTGGATAAAACTGCTAAGTAGATACTACTGTAATCCAAAAGATAAATTAGATTTACAAGTTTAGAAATGATATTTCCCTTTACTGAAGAAATTTCTTTATATTCAATTTGTTTCGAATTAAAAAATTCTTTAAGAATTTTCCATCTTTCTATGGTTTTAAAATAATCATCATAGCCTTGAATAAGAATTGGTTGCATATTGGAATTTCTTTCCCAGGAAACAATTCCATTATGACACGCTTCAATAACATCCTCTGTAACTACATGCAGTTTTGAATTTTCTTGAAGCGAATTTTTAAAACGAATAGCAGCTGATTGTAAACCCCAAGGATAATAAAGTACAGGTATTCCTGCTATCCATTTTGCAAGATTTAATGATATGTTATTTTCATTCAAATTATTAGAAGAGATATTTTTACGCACAATTTCCATTTTAGATATAGTATCTAAAACATCAGATTTTTTCACAGGAATAACTGATTCTAATGTTTTTAGCATTGAAAAAATATATTTTGGTAATGATGCGCGTGGAGAATGTTCCATTTTAATTTCTTGATAATTCATTTTATTTTTTAATGCGTATTCTTTTATCATTCCCCCAGAAGAAAATACAATAAATTTTGCTTGACTATTTTTTGAATTTTCTAGTATCGATAATGGTTCGTGAGTATTTCCTGATATACTAGTAACAACCACTAGAGTATTTTTATCAACAGTTTTTGGAAGTAAATATCCTTTCACTACAGAAGTATGAATATCATTTTTTGAAAGAATAGAAGAAAATACATCACCTATAGTTCCTGATCCACCCATTCCAGCAAAAACAATATGATCTATATCACCGAATTCAGGTTTTGAAAATTCTTGTTCGTAGCTTTCTTTTGAAATATCTGGCCATATATCATAAACCTTGAACATTTTTTTTGAATCTATTTTTTCAAGCTCTTCTAAATCCATTCTCCTTGTAACCATAAGTCGGTGTTATAAAATAGTTAACTACTAATTACTTCCATTACGGTATTGCGAAATAATATAACCCCTTTTCATTTTGAATATTTATGACACTAAAAACTATAGAATGGAAAGATAATTCTGTAATAATGATTGACCAAACAAAATTACCAAATAGTTTGGAATATGTTACATATACTGATTACAATCAGGTGGCAGATGCAATTAGAAATTTGGTTGTAAGAGGTGCACCTGCAATTGGCGTTTCTGGTGCATTTGGTTTAGCATTAGCAACACTACAAAGTAATGCAACAGAAAAAGATCAACTTATACAAGATCTTGAAGTAGCAAAAAAAATTCTTTTTGAAACTAGACCTACTGCGGTCAATCTTTCATGGGGCCTTGAAAATATAATGAATGTGGCAAAAGATGGTGAAACTGTAGATCAAATACGAACATCTGTTGTAGAAACTGCCAAACAGATGGCAGAAGATGACATTCAAATTAACATGTCTATCGGGAAGAACGGCTCTGATCTTTTTAGTGATAACGATACTATAATGACTCATTGTAATGCTGGTGCCTTAGCTACTGTTGGGTATGGTACTGCATTGGGTGTTATACGTGCCACAAAGGAAAGTGGAAAAAATATCAAAGTTATTGCTACAGAGACAAGACCAGTACAGCAGGGTTCAAGACTTACAGCATTTGAGCTAAAACACGATGGGATAGATGTTACTCTAATTCCAGATACAGCAGTTGGTTATACCATGGCAAATGGTCTTGTAAATGGTGTTGTAGTTGGTGCAGATCGAATTCTGCAGACAGGTCATGTATTCAACAAAATTGGGACATATCAAGTTGCTACTATGGCAAAACAGCATAACATTC